>JAEEGI010010344.1_pt1 | contig 20281 bp, 7 predicted proteins | sample 8958751 | NCBI WGS metagenome assembly JAEEGI01 (sample SAMN16246545, study PRJNA631951) | gut metagenome | biome: gut microbiome; feature: rumen; material: KS-attached | host: Bos | place: Iran: Karaj | collected 2018-10 | reverse complement strand
CTTGTCGTCGCGCTGGCCCGTTTTGTAGTCGATGACCAGCAGGCGGCCGTCGCTCAGGCGCACGATGCGGTCGGGGCGCAGGTTCTCGATGCCCTCTGGAGCTTCCTCCGACGCTGTGGTGATGGTGCGCTCGCTATAGACTTTGTTGGCTAGGTCAAACCAAGCGGCGACACGACAACTCTCGTCCATGATGGGCCCACGCACGTGCCGGTCGATGCTGGTGAGTCCGCACAGGTCGCTGTCATCACTGCTGACGGTGCCGTGTTTGACGCCTTGGGCAATGACGCGGTCCACGTCGTTGCGGTCACCGATACGGCTCAACAAGCTGTGAAGCCTAAGGCCTGCCTTGATGTGGGAGCTGGCGGCACTTTCTACCCTGACGCGTAGCTGTGGCGGTATGTCGCCGACGGTATATCGGTCGATGGAAATTTCCTCGACTTTTTTCTCGTCGTCCTTGTCTCGGGATTGCACAAAGGCGGCAATCTCTTCGGCTGTCGATGGGGTGCCATATTCAAACCAATGCTCCGAGGTATTGCCATCGGGCATCTTCACTGCTTGCATGAGCGTTGTGCTGGTAGCGAAATCGATGAGCAGCGGCTTGAGGTCGTTCTTGCTGCTGCCCCTGCTGTCGGTGCCGCAGAAGATGTGCATCTCGATGCACGGGCGGGTCATGGCCACATAGGTCTTGTTCAAATTGTCGATGGTAGCATCGGTGATGCGCTTGTTGACAAAGTCGCGTAATTTGCCGCCAATCACCCCTTGTTCGATGAGCCCTTTGGTCACGTTGGCATCGATGCGCACTAGCGGCGGCACGTCGTCGTCATCTATCGGGGAGCTATTGATGGGCAAGTTCGTCAGAGCGTCGGTGAGGTCTTCACGCGAGGCCCAATACTTGTCTTCTCGCGAGTTGCCGTCAATCTGCCAGTTGGCAAAGGGCAGTACCACGCAGTCGAACTCCAGTCCTTTGGCCTTGTGCACGGTCATGACGTTCACGGCATTGGCTTTCTCGTTGCTGCTCATGGCCAGCACTTCTTTCTTCTCGTCCCAGTAGCGCAGGAACTCACGCACGCTGCCGCCATTGTGCTGCGCACCGAATTGCAGCACCATATCCTGGAAGGCCAGCAGGAATGCGGCCTCGCGGTCCACATCATTATCTTGGCCAAGCGGCCCATTGCCTGTTGCAGTGGCCTCGGCCTTGAAGCGGGCGATAATGGTCTCCACGATGCTTGTCAACGTGGCTAGCTCGCCCTTGCTGGGCAGCAATGCCGCTAGGATGCGGCCAAACTCGTCGGTCGGGGTGTCGTCTTCCCCGACATCGCCATCCTTGCCCACACTGTCCAAGCTTTGGGCAAGCATCTGGCCCACCTGTGCTGGAGTGGCGTCAGGTTGCTCGGCCAGGGTCTGGATGAAGTGGCTCAATCCCGTGAATAGCCGTTGGTCGTTGACCATCTTGCGCTTGATGTTGCGCAAGATCTTCATGGTCTCTTCGTCGATGTCGTCCACGTCGGTGTCCTCGCTTGCCGTGAACTGGCACACGTCGATGAAGCGCAGTGTGGCGATGATGCGTCGGATGATGGACGAATTGTTGAGCAGCAGTGACTCGCCTGAGATGACCTTGATTTTTTTGCCCGACGTGCGCTGGTTATATTCCAGGATGCGCTGTACGACCTTTTGCCCGTCTTTGTTGGTATATACCAGGATGCCGATCTGCCCCCATTTGTAGCGTTGGTGCAACTGCAGCAGATACGCGGGCAGCAGGGTCAACGTGTCCACCTTGGTGAGCTCGTCTTCTTGGGGCAGCTCGCCCTGCGCTTTCAATATCGCGTTGATGAAGGGCTCTGTCGCCAGTTGGTGGTAGTCGCCGGTGTACAGCCTGACGTAGCCTGGTGGCTTGTTGCCGATATTTGCGGGCATCGCCTGGCGGTAGTCCTGATAGGTGCCGGCAATGGTCGGCTGGTCGGCATAGCGCTGCGTGACGTATTCAAACAGGCCATTGTTAAACTCGATGATGTGCCGCGTGCTGCGGTAGTTGGTCGAGGTGGGCTCTCCGGGAGCTGGGCGGGTGGCGGCCGTCAGGCCATCGGTGATGTCGTCCTTGAAGTCCTGGTCCACCTTGTCGCGGAACACCGTGGGATCGGCATTGCGGAAGCGGTAAATCGACTGCTTGGCGTCGCCGATGAGCATATTGAAGTTGCCACTGGCCAGGCTCTCGTGAAGCAGCCCCTTGAAGTTCTCGTATTGTTTGGAACTGGTGTCCTGGAACTCGTCAATCATGAAGTGGGATATGGCGGTGCCCACGCGCTCATAAACAAACTCCGAGCCGCTCTCCAGCACGATGCCGATGAGCTCGTTGGTGTCGCCGATGAGGATGGAATTGGTCTCGTGGCGAAAACGCTCAAGATGCACGTCAATCATTCCCAACATGCCGAGCAATCCCAGATTGTTCTCGATAGCGGCCAGGAAAGCGGAAATGCGCTCATTGTTGAAGTGCTGTGCTACCAAGCCTGTGATGTGGGCAATGACGTCGCTACTGGGTTCCGTGCCCTTGCGGAACTGGCTGGCAATTTTATCCTCGTCAGCGTCCTTGAGCGTATCGGTGAACTCGCCCTTGTTGAAGAAATTCATGAGGGCGCCTTTTAGGGCGCTCTCCATGGGACGCAGGTAGTTAATCAGGTTTGTATCGCCTTGTTTAATGCTCTCCTCACAGGCGCGCCTCATCTCTTTGATCCATGTCAGGAAACGGCGGATGCGCGAGAAGTCGCTTACAAACTCGCCGTTCTGGTCCATCTTGCCCAGATAGGCGCGTATCTCGTCCATTTTGCCACGGAACTCCTCGCTATTGATGTTGCTGGCAAACTCGCTCAGGTCACCGCCATCGTCGCTGAAGAATTTCCATTTCTTTTTCTTGGCGTTCTCGTTGATGAGTTGGCGCTGGTAGTTTTTTACCCACTTGTCCACCTCGGTGACGACCGGCGCGCGGCCCAGCGAGAGCATGAAGCTGTGGGTCGCTGCCCGCACGGCATATTTCTCGTCTAACTGGATGTCGTAGTTGAAGTCGCGATCCAGCTCGCGTGCAAAGTTACGCAGGATGCCCTGGAAAAACGAGTCGATGGTGCTCACGTTGAAATTGCTGTAGTCAAACAGCAGCTCGCTCAATGCTTGGCGGGCAAGGGTGCGCACTGTGGCCTCGTCAAGGCCTGATTCCTCCATGAAGCCCTTCAAGTAGTCGCTTTTCACGCCAGGCTGCGCCAGGTAGTGCAGCTCATTGACGATGCGCTTCTTCATCTCGTCGGTGGCCTTGTTGGTAAAGGTGATGGCCAGCAGCAGGCGGTGGGCATTCAGGGTGCGGTTGTCGCCTGGCTGTCGCCGTGGCACCAGCTTGTTTCCACCGCCTTCATCGGTGGTGAACAGCAGGTGCTTGATATATTCCTTGGCCAGCGTGTAGGTCTTTCCCGATCCCGCTGACGCCTTAATGACCAGCAGATTGCGTGTGATGTCTCCCATTCTTAAATAATACCCAATTCCTAAAGTTTAAAACCTAATGCCTTCAACTCCTCGGCCACGCGTTGCCTGAAGTCGCCCTGTATCAAAATCTCGCCGCCGCGAGCGCTGCCGCCCACGCCGAGCTTGCGCTTCAAGTGTGCTGCCACCTGCTTGAGCGCTTCATCATCGACCTCAAATCCCGTGATGATGGTCGCCTGCTTGCCGCCGCGCCCTTTTCGCTCCAGCACGATGCTCAATCGCCGTGCGCCCTGTTGCTGCACGGCATCGCCCTTGCTGGCTGTTTCATCTGTTTCGGGGACGTTCTCCTCGGCCGTGGGAACTGGCATGTCAAAAGCCTTGCCCAGCACGTCTTTCCAGTCTGTCGTATTCATTGTTCAAATCTATTTCATCAAAAATGAAAACCCAGGATTAAACCTTTAGGCCTGTTCAGCATCAAAGGTACAAAATTCCCGAGAAAGCAGGGAATAAAAAGCAAAAAAAAGACCGTTAAAAAACAAAAAACATCAAAAAATGCTTTTCAGTTCAAATAAAAGCACTACTTTTGTCGAACTGTTTACTTTAATTACATTATTAACTATTTCACTATCTAAATTCACACTAATATGGCATATGTAATTTCTGATAGCTGCGTAGCATGTGGAACCTGCCAGAGTGTATGTCCCGCTGACGCCATCAAGGAAGGCGACATCTATTCGATCGATCCCGACACCTGCTTGGATTGCGGTACTTGCGCTGACGCTTGCCCCACTGGTGCTATCGCTCCCGGCGAGTAATTCCCGGACAGTATCAACAACACATCGGCTACGGCTCTGCTTCTCACATTCGTGAGGGAGGAGCCGTGGTTTTTTTTGTGTTAAAATATTTAGATTCTTTGTGCATTTTGCATTATTTTATTTACTTTGCATATTGAATAGTATGTCTTTGAAACCAATTGCCAAAATTCAAAAGGATTTTCGAGACAACTTTTTCTAAGGATTGAGATTAAAAGGCCGATGCAAGGGGTAATGGGCCCATCTTTGCGGAGGCCGGCAAGAGAAACGAAAAGGGCCCCTGCCGAATGAGTATGAAAAAACTATTGCTTCTAATGTTGACACTAGCTCTGTCCATCCCAATATGGGCCGGTGAACGCACCGTCACCATCTCGCGCAACGAGGGGCAGTTTGAGGAGTCAAATGGTGTCTATTACTGCTACAAGGGCGGCCTGATGATGACGTTCACCAGCGGCCTGAACAACCCCAACTATCTGGTGGAGCACCAGCAGGTCTATTTCGAAATCATGTCGGTCAACCAGACCTACATCATCAAGAAAGTCGTGTTCCACTGTGTGGACAACACCACGAGCGACAACCTAGACTGTTTCTACTGGGGACCGACGACCATCTCGGTGGTGCAGAATTTCTACAACCAGAGCCAGCCGGGCACCTACACTGCCAGCGGCTATACGGGCACTTGGACGGGTGAGACCAACCACATCCAGTTCACCACGATGGCCAAGCCGGTACGCTTCGGGTCGGTAGAAATCACTTATGAGAAGGAAACGGGTGACATTTTTGACCTCGTCACTAGCATGAGCCAGATCGAGGAGGGAGAGAAATATGTCATCGTCAGCCAGCGCGCCTCCAAGGCGATGAGCACCAGCGAGGTAGCGGGCCTAGCCGAGAACAACATCGCCCACAATACGATGGGCGCAACCAGCGTCTCGTTTGTCGACGACACCAAACAGAAGGTGATTGTTAACGACGAGGTAATGATTCTGACGCTGGAGAGCAACCCCAACACCACCAGCCATGACATGCGACCCTGGCTGTTCCGCTACGGCACCAACTTCCTGCGCCGCAGCTCGGCAACGTCGGGCAGCAATAGCAACGCCAACAACTACACTTATGGTCACAACCTGTTCTTGACGCACTACGAGACAGCGACTGACAAGATGTACTTCCCCTTCAAGATTTCGCTGGGAACCAACCACAATGCCCTGATGAGCTTTGTTGAGCGTGGCGCGACTCAGGAATCGGACGCCACGAGTGGTACTTATGCTATCCGTTACCACAACGGCAGCAACTTCTTCAGGGTGATGAACTACAGCACCAACTACAACACCTATGCCGAAAACCAGCGCGTGTATCTCTACCGCCCGGCACAGAACTACGAGATTACCACGTCGTGTGACCCTGCAAATGCTGGATTCATTACCCTGGGTGACGGCGTGCTGGAACTGGACGGGCATCAGACATCGCAGGAACACAGCACTGTAACCTTCTTTGTCGGAGCCAATGAGGGACACGGCTTAGGCACCGTAACCGCTACCGATGCTAATAGCAATCCTATACAGCTGACCTTGACCAGTTCGACGACGTTGGGCAACAACTACAGCTTTGTCATGCCCGCCAGCGATGTGCACATCCACGCCACGTTTGTTGACCCCATCGAGATTCACACCGTCTGCAACCCTGACGGTGGCGGAGAGTTCGGTTGGAACAGCGGCGCCGTCGATTTCAACGACCAGGTGATGTCTAACGAAGGCAATGTGGTGAACTTTACCGTAACCCCTGCTGAGGGCTTCAGTTTTGACGGTGTGACGGCCGTCAACGACAGGACCGGTGAGACCATCGTGCTGATCGAAAATAGCGACGGTTCCTTTACCTTTACCATGCCGGCCGACGAAGTGACTCTCACCGCTAACTTCACGGCCATCGAGGGCACCTTTGTCATCACCACCGAGTGCTTGCCCCACAATGCAAATCCGGGTTATGTCAGCGTTTATGGCGGTATTGCAAGCCCCGAGGGTTCAACGCCCATCCTGGCCAATTCAGGCTCGACGGTGACCTTCTGGGTCGGCACCTATATGGGTTGGGTTATTAACGACGTAGTCATCCAGAACCTGACAACGGGCAATCCCGTGGAAGTGCAGCTCATCGAATCACTTGCCGATGGTAAGCGTTACCAGTTTGTCATGCCCGCTAGCAATGTCCACATCCAGGCCATCTTCAAGCCCTATGACAAGCTGTACCTCTTGGGTACTGCAAACGGCGGAGATTGGGCACCCAATGGCCCCGAGTTTGAGTATGACCCATACAACAACGAGTATTACCTGAATGTCTATTTCAAGGGCATCAGGGATGTGAGCGGCCAGCAGGATGACACCAATGGCTACTTCAGCCTCACCACGGTGGTCAACGATAGTGATTGGGGCGCAATTTGGCAATACCGTCTCGTGCCTGACCAGTTCCGTGTGGACATCAGCGATGGACTGACCAAGAACCTGTACAGTGTCACCAATGGCTACTCTGAGCAGAATGCCTTCAGGATTCCCGCCGGCGTCTATAAGCTGACGGTACCTGTCGACAAGAGTCGGATAACAGTGACTGAAATTCCGCTCACGTTGACCCTCAACGAGACCCCCGAGGGTGTGGTGGTCAACGAAAATGGCGAAGAAATCACCTATGTAGCCTACGGTACAGTCGTGCAGGCCAATACAGAACTGGGGGCCGTCGTGCATGACATCAATCCCAATGAGGTCTCCCAGACTTCCCTGATGAGCACTGACGGCGGTCTGAATTGGTCCAACGGCAACACGGTCACCATTACAACTCCCGGCACCACGCAAGTGGACGGACAAGCCTATATAGGCTACATCATCGTTGAGAACTCGGGCAAGTATGCCTATACTCCTCTGGGCAATATCGAGGAAAACAAAGACCCCAACGATCCCGTCATCGTGTGTGACACCCTCGTGGGTACATGGGCTGTGGATAATGGCACCGTCAAGCAGCTGTGGGCCAAGGATATCGGCAACAAGTCGATTGACAAGACCGAAATCATCACCGGTGAAGACGGACAGGAGGATTATGTGATGGATATCCTCCATTACCAGACTAAACCTTGGGACCAGAGCAACTGGGTAGTGATTGACTTCTCCAATGTGGAGGGAGACCCCGAAGAATTTGTCAGCAAGGCTATCAAGCCTCTGGCTGTGAGGGGTGAATATGCAGATGCGGCAAAATACAGGATTGAACTGACTTCGCCTCTCAGTGACGAGGCTATTCTGCCGGGAGTTGAATATCCCGGCTATCCCGGTTATCTCGGCGATTATCAGGAGCATCAGGAAATTGACTACATGTACAACCATTATGTCATGGCCAACTTCATGCGCAACAACCAGAATGCGCCCTACGGCAATGGCTTCGTGGCACCTTCTACTGCACATCCTGACTTTGTCGGAGAGAAATTGTTCTTCTTGAATCCCAAGTCACAGGAGATTGCCCATGTGATGGGTGTATGGAACGGCAATGACCAGTTCACGGTATATGCGCGCGACAGCCATAACAACGCCTACGATTACAGCGGTGTCATCAATGTGGATTGGGCTTACAACCGAGTGGGACAGGAATTGTATGGTGTGCCCGAACTCGTGAGTGACACAGCCTACCTCTTCCACATGGCAGTCGAGTTGCTTCCCCAGTCGCCGAATAGCTTCAATGGCGGTAAGCCTGGCGAGGCAAGCACGAGCTACAAAGGATATCCCCTGGATCTGCCGGCTCACGGCGCTATCCCCACCAGTGTGGTACGTTTGGTTGCCAGCAAGACTGTTGTGGGTGTGAGCTACTACAATGTGATGGGACAGGAGAGCAAGACGCCGCACCAGGGCATCAACATCGTGGTGACCCGCTATAGCGACGGCAGCACCTCGACCATCAAGCTAATGAGGTAAACGCGAGTAAGCGCCCAAGATGGGTGCCCGTCTGACAAAGGGACGGCTCTGCTGAAGGGAAACCCAGGGTTTTTCATGCGGCAGGGCCGTCCTTAGTGTTTGGTATTGATGATGTTGGCCATTTCAAGGAAAAGCAGTATCTTTGTGGCTTTGATTCATGTTTACTATCCAACTAACCGAGGCAAAAGTCTAATAAAGAATGAATAATCGTTACCGCATTCCCGCCCGTGTGGGCCTGTTTGCAGTCATCGTCGTGCTCTTGGCATGCGTTACACCTGCCAGCGCACAATACCTGCGCACGTCCTATTTCATGGACGGTGCCCAATACCGCTCGCAACTCAATCCAGCAATGACACCTACCAAGGGGTTTATCCATCTGCCGGGCATCAGCCATACCAACGCTGCCGTGAGATCCAACACGTTGGGCCTTGGCGACGTGTTTGACATCATCAAGAACGCCGATGACGCCGACTATTACGCCAGCGACCGTTTCATGAACAACCTCAAAGACGAGAATTACGCCCTGATCAACGCTGGCACCGACTTGTTCGCTGCAGGGTGGTGGCAAGGCGAAAAGACGTTTTGGACCATTGGCTTCGGGGTGAAGGCCGATGGCGAAATGGTTGTCAGGCCAGGCTTGTTCTCATTCTTGCGCGACATGAAGGGCATGGAGAGCAACGACTATAGCAACTATGAGAGTGACTGGGGAAAGCAGGAACTCAACGTCAATGCTTACAGCGAGATAGCGCTGGGATATACGCGCTGTTTCAGCGACCGCTTCAGTGCAGGTGTGCGCGTCAAGGCCTTGCTGGGACTGGGCAATGCCAATCTCAAAATCAACAAGGCGGTTGTCAAGACCAATCTGGAGGGCATCGACCCCGACATCGACTGGACTACCGCCAGCCCCGAGGAGTTCTTGCACGCACGAGGCACAGCATCGGTCGATGTTGATGCCACCCTCGAGAGTTCAATGGAAGGGCTGGCTTATGAGACAAGCCGTCGAGGCTATATCGATGATTTGAAATATGAGACGAGCCACATGGGCATCGCAGGCTTTGGCGCAGGTTTTGACATCGGAGTGACAGGACGCGTCACCGATGAGCTCACCTTGTCGGCCTCGCTGCTGGACATGGGCTTTATCAAGTGGTCACGGGGATGTACCCAATTGGCAAAAGCCAATACCGATGACTTGGACTTTGACAGCAACCGGCCCGGTGATATGACCCGCTTCAGGGATGTCGTGAGCAATGCCAGGACCCTGAATATGGACCTGCTGCGACTCCGCCTCGACGAGGAGGTGCTGTCACGCACCACCCACCTGACGCCATCAATGGTGCTGGGAGCTGACTATACTTTGCTAGAGGAAAAGCTGCGTTTAGGCGTCCTCTATACTAACTATTTCGCCCACCTCAGGAACGAGGGCGAGATGACCCTGTCGGTCAACTATACACCCAGCAAATTGATTGGCCTCACCGCCAGTTACTCGCCCCTGCTGTGCGGAGGCAAGTCTTTCGGTTTCGCCTTCAAACTCGGTCCCCTCTTCTTGGGTACCGACTACATGTACCTGGGCAAGGATACCAAGTGCTGCAATGCTCTTGTGGGCCTCTCCATTCTCCTGGCTTCCCGTCCCGAATAAGCGTTGTTTTAGCTGCCCAGCAGCATATCAATCAAGACAGTCACATCATCGATGCTGATGATGCCATCGCCGTCCACATCAGCGCCGGGGCTCACCGTCGTTGCCTCACTGTTCAAGATGTGGTCGATGAGGGCCGTGATGTCATCGATGCCGATGACGCCATCGCCGTCCACATCGCCAGGATCAGCGTGCTCAAACCTCAAAACGTTATAGATGGCGTGAGCGCGGTCTCTTAACCAATTGGCGGCTCTAGAGGCTTGATTCTCATAGTTGGTGTTATCGTGCCACGGCTGCTTGTTGTTGTTGAATGACGGGAGAGCATACTGGCAGTATTCCTTACAGTAATCATAGAGCTCGCCCAGTCCGTTATTTATAAATTCCCCCCACAATTCATACATGCGTTGCGAGATTTGTTCGTTGTAGCGCATGTTGATGAACAGATACTGGTGCATGGAGGGCAGAGCGGTATAAAAATCCTCGTTTACGTCGCACGAATAGTAGGAGCGGTGAGAGGAAAATCCAAAGGCCCAGTCAAAGTCCCATACTGGCCCGAAAATGAATTTACTGTTGTCGTCAAGGATGTTTTCGTTGTAGCAAAAGACGCTCTTGGGCTGCAGAATCTCATAGTTGAGAATCAGCTCATTTAACATCGTATAGCGGGCAGCACTCTCGATATCCACATGGGCAGGCATATCTCCTTTGTAGTAAATCGCGTTGATCATGCCGTTGACCCGCCTTTTGATGTCGTTCAAGGTGAGCAGGGTGGTGCTGTCGGCAAATTCCGGCTCTTTGACATTGACAGGCACATGATAGGCGGCAGAATAGAACTTTTGGCCGTCAGCCTCATCATAGTGGGTGTCGAGCTCCAATAGCGCTGCGGCAGATTCGTCGTCAATGTCAACGCTGTTGTTTGAGAAACCGATTTTCTCGGTGAAGTTGTAGCTGCCTTTATAGGTTCCGTTGATGTACAGGTCAACCGGGATGATATGGTTTGCCGCTTCTGTTCCCAGCAGACTTGCGGCTTTCATGCCAATGGCATTGGTCAACATCGACGCGATCATCTTGTTGGCGATAAGCACCCAGTTCTTGCCCTTTGTCAATCCAAGGGGTTTCACTTTATTGGCAAATTTCAGGCGGTAGGGATTCTTCGTGTCAGGATTGTTTGACCACGAGGTGTTGCCGCGCCCTTTGATCTGTACCGAATCGGTCATCGAGGGGAATACCCCGGCGCCGTCGATAATGATTTCGGCATCAAGATAATACTCCTTGCTAGTGATGTTCTCGCCATTTACAGTATTGATGTCAATGCGGGGCACACGGGTGCTATGGTCGGTCAAGAAATCGACATTGACAGTGTATTGCTTGCCGTAAGGCTTAAAGGCGTATTTGCCTTTTAAAGTAAGATACAGAATCGAGTCACCAGGGAAGCCCACAGTATAAACTTTAGGTTGAGCAAACGAAAAACGGTTTACCGTGCTGTGCTGCTCCACGTCGTTTACCCAGGCGGTGGCATTAGCGTCAGAAAAGCCGAATGACGCGGTAAGCCATTTGCCGATGCCGGCAACGGTGACGTTCACCTCGTCGTCTGTGATGATGCCCACGGCATCGCTCACGACTTGATGGTTGTATTTGTTATTGAACTTGAAGGAGGTGAAAGTGGGCAATGTCTTGGGAAGTTGGTAGTCGATGGAAAGGATATCGGCGCGTGGATATGAATAAGTGGTACCGTCGAGGGCCGTGAAGGTCACCTCGGTGGTGCTGGTCGACATGCTTTTTATACAAGAGGTTGGGAAAACGAGCAGTCGGCCGTCGTTCATAGTCACGTATGCCGTGGCGCTGGAAGCGAGGGCAACCATCATGGCCATGACAGTCAACGCCGCACGCCACAAGTGTCGATGGAACCCGTTTTTTGTGTCGTTGGAATTTAGTTTTGTAGCTTTCATTGTTTTGAGCAAATGTTATAGGTTGCTGATGCGATAATTATTTCTAGGCAAAGGTAGTCATTTTATCGCATTATCACATCATTTAACAGGAGTTTATCTCATATCAGCTGCCCAGGAGCAAGTCAATCAGAGCGGTGACGTCAGCAATGTTGATGTTTCCGCTCGAGTCGACGTCGGCAGCAGGTAGGCAGATTTCGGTGCTGTCGTCCAGCAGGTAGTCGATCAGTGTGGCGACGTCGGCGATGTTGACGTGGCCGTCACGGTTGACGTCGCCAAGTTCAAAGTCGGGCGCTGGGGTTTCGATCAGTTTGTAGAGCCAGATGCGAGAAGTCTCGGCACCTGTCACATTCCAGTTCATGACCTTGAACTCGTCGTTCTCGTTGTCGTAACGCACAATCCAGTTGCCATTACTGCCGCTGGTGCTGTCCTTGAATCGGATCAGGCAGTTGGAACCATTGCCGATGTACATCCAGGCGCGGCTCTCGAGGGCGATATTGTCCTGCATGAGCACATTGTAATTACTCGTGCGCATGTAGGCATTCCCGTTGGTCAGATAGGCCGCCGTGCGGGCATTGCCCGATACCGTGGTGTCGGTGACTTGGGTCAGGGTAAAGAAAAATGCGTCATCGCCCACGCTGATGATGGACGGGTCATCATCGGTCCTTGACACTACATCTGCAGCCTGGAAAGTGGCGTTGTCCTCACTCCATTGTTTCATCACCTTGCCATGGGTGTCGCTCACCAGCACGTAGATGGCCCCCTCGGTGATGCTGTCACGTGTCTCCACCCGTTTAAACAGGCTGCCCGTCGAACGCGCAAAGTCGGCTCTCACGTTGACATCTCCCTCGGGCATGACAAAGGTGTAGTTGCCGCCTCCAGTGGCAGTCACTTCAACCGGACTGCCGTTACCGGTGGTGACAGTGATGCCTTCGTTTTTCCAGCCCACGTTCGGGTTGGTGGCAAGACTCACGGTGCTTCCGGCTTGTGCCTTATTGCTCATCACACCGCCCGTGAAGTTGACAGTGCCGTGCAGTGACGATGTGGTGGAAACATGATAATAGTGGGGGACGTCGGGTGCGTCGGTCAGGTACAGGTAATACCACTTGGTGCCTGTGCCAACGGCCTCGCCTGAGCTGTAATAATACAGGTAGCAGAAATATTTCCACCCGTTAATCAGGTCCTGGTCAAAATCAAACAGCAGACTCGTTGTCGCGCCTGCGGCAAGGTGCAATGGCTGCGACTGGCTGAATAATTCGGTGCCCACGTTGGTATCATCATTGTTGATGCGGTACAAACGCACCGAGAAGTCCTCGTCATAGGTCGTTGTTCCCGTGTTGGTCACATCGACGATGATGCTGTACTTGTCGGCAGTGATGATGCGGTTCTCCTCGTCGCTGATGCCCTGTATGCGATAGGACACGTTCAGTGTCGCCGCAGGCATTGTCGCGATGGTGACTTTCTTGGTGTACAGTGCGGGGGTACCGCCCTCGTTGAGCGAGAATGTGAGCGTCTTGGTGCCGGGGGTTGTGGGTGTGAAGCGGTAAACGATGTCGCCCGTTTCACCAGAGCCGATGTTGGCCAGTCCCATGGCCGCGAACTCGCCATCCGCAAACATATATACCATGTCGTTGGTCGAGGTGCCCGTGTTGGTCAGGTTCAGGTCGACGGTTACGGGCTTGCCGTGGTTGAGGGTGCCCTCGGTTGTGCAGCTATTGACGGTGTAACGTCCCGTGGTAGAGGACAAGCCCGCCGTGCCATAACCCTTGATGGAACAGGAATAGGTGCCGTTGAAGGTGATCTCGATATAGTTCACGTCCGACCCGATGCAGGGCCTGTAGTCCTCGCCGGGATAGATGGAGTAGATGGGCAGGATGCGGTAAGTGCCACTCGTGATGCCGGCTCCGAAGTTCAATGTGCGTGAGCTGACGCCGACGGTTCCTCCATGGCCCTGGGCATTAGTGGTGTAACGGATGTAAAGCACCTCAACCAGTTCGCCGTCCTTGTAAAGTCCCCATCCCTGGCGGAACATCGAGGTCACAAAAGTGTTGTTGATGAATGTGCCAGACACCTGAACCGAGAAATTGCTCGATGCGGCACTTCGGGTGGTATTGCTCGAATTGATGGTCAGGTCGTCGAATGTGAAGGCTGCCGTGCCATCGCTATCGTCGTTGGGCTCAATGCCCACGCCGATGCCTTGCCCCAAGACGTAGCCATAGGCACCTGCTGCACTGCCGATTCCCTCGGCGCTGGGGTTGAGCAGGTTGAGCAGGAAGAATCCGTTGCTCTTGCCGTTCCATCCCCAGTTGATGTGGAAACGTCCATCGCCGTCATAGCCATCGCACACAAAGGCGTGCCCCGCCGACTGCTTGTTGCCGCCGTAGGCCACGGGTCGCCCTGCGGCCAACTCACGATAGATGGTATCTTCCCAGGACTGTGTGTTGAAGTATTTTCGCAACAGATAATGGGCCGAGTTCTTGTAGCCGAAGTACTTGATGAGCATCTCGGGAATGTAGCGGGTGTAACTGCCTGTCGAGGAGGGGCCGAAATTGGATTTCACCGATGTGGTGGCATGGAGCATCAGGTTAGCCACTGCCATACACGAAGCGCCAGTGCTATCGTTGGTGTAATAGGTGTCGTTCATGTCCCACCACTGGAAGTCTATTGGCTGGAGTGACGGCATGGTCACGGCATAGGTCTTGCCGCTGCTGGAGGTGTAGCCGGGAATGCTCTGCGTTGCTCGCTCGGGATAGTGCCAGTAGGCCATAATCTGCGCCATGGCAACCGCCACACACCCGACATAGGCATGGGCATTGCTGCTGCCGCTGATGTGTGGCAATAGCACGTTGTAGGGCATTCCTTGACTCCAACGCACGCTCAGCATTGGCGCGATGGCCGCGCGCTGTGCTGTGCGCACTTCGGGCTCGGCTCCCGCGGCGATGGCCTCGACTTGTGCGGCATAGCCGTCGAGCCAATCCTGCATTGCGGGTGGCACATCGTCGGCATCAATGCTGCCGGTGTCGCTGTAGCCCAGCACTGCGGGCAGACGGTCATCGCCAGAGACGATGACATAGCCCTTGCCGGTTGTTGCCGCATTGAACACATAGTAAGCCGCCTGCCCCGTCGTGGGTGTAGTTGCCCGCAGCGACGGACGATGAGACAGCATGAGTGATGGCGATTGCCGCGACATGAACTGTGAAGCGATGCGTAGTGCCTGGCTCTCAGTAACGGGACCTGCCATAGCGGTACTGACTACCGCCAGGCAGGTCACGATGGATAAGATATGGATTCTATTCATACAAATACTTGTTTTTGGTCAGCCGTATAGCTCGCTTTAATGGCCGAGCAGCACCTCGATGATGGCGTTGATGTCACCGATGTTAATCTCGCCGTTGCCGTCAACGTCGGCACGTTTCAGCACATCGTGGGGGGCGAGGCGGCCCAGCAGGATGTCGATGACAACGTTGATGTCGGCGATGTTGACCTCGCCGTCATTGTTCACATCGCCGCGAATCGGGGCAGGCGGGGTGGGGAAGACAATGGTGTAGAAACCAGTACCGCCCAACGAGATCAGCTCGCCCTCACTGTAATAATAAATCTTGGCGAAGTAGCGCCAATTGTCCATTACGTTGTCCAGGTCAAACTGTACCGTAGTGCTTTGGCGTCGGGACAGGGATATGGGCACGCTCTGCGTTTCTACCATTGTGCCATAGTTGTCGTAGATGTGCTTGTAGAGCCTGATGGTGATGTCCTCGTTGTAGGTCGAGGTGCCGGTATTGTTGATGGTCACCTGGACAGACATTTTGTCGCTAGTGATAATTCTGTTGGCCTCATCGGTAACATTGAGCGTTTTGACGGAGCTAGACAATGTGGCGGCGGGCATCGCATCAATCGTGATGGAACGGCTTGCGAAAGGCTCTTTGCCATCTTCATCGAAACTGAAGGTAAGGTTAGAGGTGCCGGCTGTTTCTCTGGTGTACTGGAATCCCACGTCGGTGGTCTTGCCTTTCTCCACGTCCACAAAACCGGTCGCCTTCAGGGTGCCGTCGGCAAACATGTAAATCACATCGTTGCGCGTATTGCCCATGTTGGTCAGGTTCATGGTGATTTCCACGGGCCTATTGGGGTGCATGTGGCCTGACATGCTGATGTCGTTCACCTGATAGTTGGGCATGCTGCCAAGGCCATGGGCATTCATGGTGCAGGAATTGCCGTTGATGGTCACCTCGATGTAATGGAGGTTAGAGCCGATACACGGCCGCCAATTGGCTGCTGCGCGCTCGCTGTAGATGGGCAGGATGCGATAGGTGCCGCTGGTCAGGTTGGCGCCAAATGCCAGGCTTTGCGTGGGATAGATGTAGTACATCGGCCTCAGGTCGCTACGGCTGCTGGTGCTCAAGATGCTGACAAGGGTGTTGTCTTGCCTGTACAGGCCCCAACCGAAGTCGAAACTGATGGTGATGGGCATGTAATTCATGAAGTGGGTCGTCTGGGAAACCGTAAAGTTGGTGTTGGTCGAGTTTCGGGTCGAAGTATAGCTCAGCACCTCGATGTACTTGGTGGATACTTCCAGGTCGTAGGGCTGTTGATTGCCCGGCTTGATGCCAGTTATCGCGCTTTGGCGCAGGATGTAACCGTCCGATCCGCTAGCGCCTCCAGTGCCTTGTGCATCAGGGCTGAGCACACTCAGCAGGAAGTATCCGTTACTCTGGCTGTTCCAGCCCCAGTTGATGTGGAACCTGCCGTTGCCGTCATAGCCGTCGCAGACGAACGCATGGCCGCCCGAGGACTTACTGCCGCTGTAGATGACAGGACGCCGATCGGAAATCTCGTTGTAGATCATGTTTTCCCATTCGTCGGTTGTGAAAAGCAGGCGCTGGTTGTATTTGACGTCTGAACTATAGCCGAAGTAGTTGGTCAATGCATAAGGAATGTCAGACGAGTAGGCCGACGATGAATTCTTCTTGAAGTCCATAGTGACTGCCTGTGCACTATACAACGATAAAGTGGCAGCAGCCCATGCCTGGATACTGGTTGAATCGCTCGTGAGATAAGTGTCCTTCATGTTATTCCAGTCGAAGCTCACAATGGGCAGTTCGGGCATGTAGATAGAGAGATTCTCGGAGGTGTAGCTGGGAATGCTTCTCGTGGGCCGTGTTGGCCAATTCCAATAATAAAGGACCTGAGCCAGGGCCGTAGCCACACAACCTACATAGGCGTGCTTGCCATTGATTAAGGGCAGACGGTAGTTGAAAGGACTGTTCTGCGACCAGGCGGCGCTCACCAGCGGTGCGACGGCTGCGACATTGCTCAAGTGGGATGCAGCCTGGAGGCCTTTCTCCAAGTCGGCTATCTGTTCGGCATAACTGTCCAGCATTTCCTGCATGGCTTCGGGTACGTCTTGGCTGTCAAAGGTGCCCTTGTCGCTATAGCCCAGCACGGCAGGAGCGCGATCGTCACCGGCAACAATGACAAATCCCTGAGAGGCATTGAACACATAGTATGCGGCTTGGCCATTTTGCCCGATTGTGCTGTTCAAACGTGGGGCCTTATGCGCCATTTTCAAGCTAGTGGTTGGCATCGCATGGCTTGCCATGAAACGGGAAGCGATTTCTCTAGCCTGGCTTTCGTTGATGCTCTCGGCTGTGGCTGTCAGCATGGTCACGAGCAACAACAAGAATGCTGAAAAACGGATTCTTCTCATGATTTTCAAGTTAGAGTGGTTAAGAGTGATGTTTTAATATAGATATGGCAAAGGTAGTGAAAATCTGTCAAATGACAAAATTTCACTACCTTTTCTGATGTTTAATCCGTTGATTGATGGCTTAATTACCGCCACCCAACAGCAGGTCAATCAGGGCCGCGACATCGGAGATGTTGATGCCGTCGCTTTGGGTCACGTCGGCGGCTACCTCGTTGATGGTGCCGCTTCCCAACAGATAGTCGATGAGGATGGTGACGTCTGTGATGTTGACGAGTTGGTCGTCATTCACGTCACCGATGAGCACTTCGGGCTGCTCGGTGGGGAAGACGATGGTGTACCAGTACGTGGTCGCTTCCATAACCGCTTCTCCCTCGCTGTAGTAGTAAATTGCAGCGAAATAGTCTTGTCCGTCGGCTACGTTGTCCAGGTCGAACAGCGTCACGACGGATTGGCCAGGATCGATGACTGTAAATTGATTCATCATCTGTACGAAGTTGCCTGAGTTGCCATTGAGTCTCCTGTACAGCCTCACCTTGATGTCATCGTTGTAGGTCTCGGTGCCGTTGTTGGTGATGGTGAGCTTGAGGCTGAACTTGTCGCTTGTGACAATCATACTCTTGGCCTCGGTCACGTTGAGCACCTCGTAAGAAATACTCAGGTCGGCAGCAGGCATCTCGGTAATGTTGAGCGTCGTTTGGCCGATGGGGTCGCTGCCGTCTTCATTCAAAGAGAACGTGCAGGTATAAGCACCGGCTGTCGTCGGCACGAACTGGAAGGGGATGTCGCCAGTCTCCCCGTGTTCCAGGCCCAAATAGGCGGTCGAGTAGCTTGTGCCGTTGACAAACATGTAGAGCATGTCGTTCTGTGAATAGCCGTTATTGGTAACGCTCAAGGTGAGATGGACAGTGCTCCCGTGGTGCAGTGAGCCGTCACAGGTGATGTCGTTAATCGTATAGTCGGTTGCGCCTGCTGAGCCCTTGCCGATAACTGTACACTCGTCGCCATCGATGGTCACCTCGATATAATTGACATCGGCACCCTTGCACAGATGCCAGTCCTGGACATCCACTTCTCTGTAGTTGGGCACGATGCGGTAGGTGCCGCTGGTGATGCCCTTGCCGAATTTCAGTGTCGTATTATCGGTACTCCAGAAAAAAGCTGACGGGAGCCCGTTGACATTGATGCTACCAAGGGAGGATACCAACTCATCACCTTGATAGAGTCCCCAACCGAGGTATACGTTCATGACCCATGGCGAGTAGTTGTAGAAACGGCCCGAAACCGTTACCTGGAAGTCGGCGTTGCTCGACGAGCGCGTTGTGACGGCACTATTCAGGGTGACGTCCTTTGCGGTCAACGCATACTCCTTCTCGCTTTCGCCTGGCTCGATGCCGGCAACAATAGACTGGTCAAGAATGTAGCCATAGGCCCCATTGGCACCGCCTGTGCTCTGGGTGTCGGGGTTGAGCACATTGAGCAGGAAATAACCGTTACTCATGCCGCCCCAGCCCCAGTTGATGTGGAACATTCCCTGGCCATCATAACCGTCGCAGATGAAGGAGTGACCACCACTGGCTTTACTGCCGCTGTAGATCACGGGGCGCCCTTCGGCCAATTCATTGTAAATAAGGTCGTTCCACCCTTGGGCGGTGAAGCTCTCGCGGTGCTCGTTATGGGCGCTGGCTTTGTAACCAAAATAACTGGAAATCGCATATGGAATTCTGGTGGAGCTAGCTCCTGATGCGTTATACATGAAATCCATCTTGAGCGCCTGGGCGCAGTACAGCGTGAGTTGAGCGACTGCGAGCGCGCCCTCACTCTCGGTGTCAGTGCTCAGATAGATGTCGTGCATCGCCTGCCAGTTGAAATTCACGGAGTCCAGGGCAGGCATGTAGATGCCCAGACTTCGGGAAGTGTATTCGGGGATCGCATTGCAGGTGGTGGGCTGTTTCCAGTAATACAACACCTGTGCCAACGCAGTGGCGACACAGCCGGCTGCTGCCCGTTTGCCGGAGACGACCGTGGGTAACATGAGATTAAATGGCTCCCTTTGAGCCCAATTAGCGGTCACGAGCGGGCGAATTGCGGCAGCAGGTGTAGCCCGCAAGGCTGGCTTGGCGCCAAGCGTCAGCGCCTGGATTTGTGCTGTATATCCCTCCAACAGCTCCTGCATGGCCTCGGGCACGTTTTGGCTGTCAAAGGTGCCGTCGTCGCTGTAGCCCAGCACGGCAGGAGCGCGATCGTCACCGGCAACGATGACATAACCGCCCTGATTGGCATTGAACACATAGTATGCGGCTTGACCACTTTGCCCGATTGTGCTGTTTAGGCGCGGGGCCTTATGTGCCATTTTTAAACTGGTAGTGGGCATCGCATGGCTTGCCAAGAAGCTTGAAGCGATCTCTCGGGCCTGATTCTCGTTGATGCTCTCGGCTGTGGCTGTCAGCATGGTCGCGAGCAGTAACAATAATGTTGAAATACGGATTCTTCTCATGATTTTTAAGTTTGATGGCTAAGGATGAAGATTTTAATATATGATATGACAAAGGTAGTGAAATTCTGTCAATTGGCAAAATTTCACTACCTAATTCAGTTATTCACTCAGTCGATAGATGGCTTAATTGTTCTGGCTCAAAAGCATATCGATCAGAGCCGTAACATCGGCGATGTTGATGCCTTCGCTCTGGGTCACATCGGCGGCTGCCTCGTTGATGGTGGCGCTTCCAAGCAGATAGTCGATGAGCATGGTAACGTCTGTGATGTTGACAATTTGGTCGTCATTGACG
>JAEEGI010010342.1_pt1 | contig 20288 bp, 17 predicted proteins | sample 8958751 | NCBI WGS metagenome assembly JAEEGI01 (sample SAMN16246545, study PRJNA631951) | gut metagenome | biome: gut microbiome; feature: rumen; material: KS-attached | host: Bos | place: Iran: Karaj | collected 2018-10 | reverse complement strand
ATGCCGCCGTGGGCCGAGCGGATGTCCACCGACAGCCAGTCGGCCTGGTCGTTGCGCAGGGGGTGGTAGATAAGCCCCATCACAGCCTGCGGATAGCGCTTGAAGCACAGCCCGATGGCCGACAACCACTCCCAGTTGCCATAGTGGCCCATCATGACGGCCAGGTCGCGGCCCTCGTCGAACACCAGCTCCATCTGCTCGGCATTGCGAAACTCAAGACGGCGAAGCAGCTTCTCGTCGGAGATGGAGAGCAGCTTGAACGTCTCGAACATCATATCACAGAACCAGCGGTAGAAGCGCCGCTCCACCTGTCGCAACTCTTGCTCGCCCTTCTGCGGGAACGAGGTGGTGAGGTTCTTCCATACTATCTTACGCCGATACCTGAAGACATAGAAGACGAGCAGGAACACCAGGTCGCTCAGCAGGTAGAGCACGCAAAACGGCAGCAGCGACAGGGCGTAGACGAAGCCGTAGAGCAGGTAGTAGGTGAACTTCTTCATGTCTTTTCTATTCGATGTTCATGTTCAGCACGTTCTCCACGATGGGAGCCATGTCGTAGTAGCGATACTCGGCCAGGCGGCCTCCGAAGATGACGTGCGAAGCCTTTGCGGCAGCCATCTCGCGGTATTGGGCGGCCAAGCGGTTGTTGGCATCATCGTTGACGGGATAGAACGGCTCGCGGCCTGGCTCCCATTCTGCGGGATATTCACGACTGATGACAGTGGTGGGCTGGCGATAGACATCGTCGCCAAACAGTTCGAAGTGCTTGTGCTCGATGATGCGTGTGTAGGGCACGCTGGCGCTGGTGTAGTTCACCACGGCGTTGCCCTGGTGGTTGGCCTCCTGCAACTGCTGGTGCTCGAACCGCAGCGAGCGCCAGCCCAGACGGCCCAGCGCATAGCCGAAGTATTCGTCTATCTGCCCTGTATAGACGACCCTCTCGGCCTGCCGCTCCCAGTAGTCGCGGTCGGCGAAGAAGTCGGCAGCGGTGCGCGTCTCCACGCCCTCCAGCAGTCCCTCCACCAAGCGGTTGTAGCCCCCGATGGGGATGCCCTGGAAGCGGTCGTTGAAATAGTTGTTGTCGAAGACGAAGCGCAGTGGCAACCGCCTGATGATGAAGGGCGGCAGCTGCGTGCAGGGGCGTCCCCATTGCTTCTCGGTGTAGCCTTTGATGAGTCGCTCATAGATGTCGCGGCCCACCAGCATCAGTGCCTGCTCCTCCAGGTTGCGAGGCTCGGTGGCTCCCTCGCGCTGCAGCCGAAGGGTCACCTCGCGCCGCTGCTCGTCGATGATGTCGCGGGCCTGTTGCGGCGACACGGGTCCCAACATCTGGCAGAAGGTGTTCATGTTGAAGGGCAGGTTGTAGAGACGGCCCTCATAGTTGGCTAACGGCGAATTGGTGTAGCGGTTGAACTCCACAAAGCTGTTCACGAACTGCCACACCTGGCTGCTGTTGGTGTGGAAGATGTGCGCGCCATACTGATGCACGTTGATGCCATCCACACACTCGCAATGGATGTTGCCCCCCAGGTGGTTGCGGCGGTCGATGACCAGACAGCGACGTCCCGCCCGACGTGCCCGCCAGGCGAAAGTGCAGCCGAAGAGGCCGGCACCCACAATCAGATAATCGTATGGTTTCAACTTTGAACTTTAAACTTTAACTTGTATAGATGATGCATCAGGAAGTAGAAGGCCGTCCCGGCGAAGATGCCAGCGATGGCGTCGATGGCGTAGTGTGCCTGTATGTAGAACGTGGCGAAGAACATCAGCGTGGTGAGCACGGCCAGCACGGCCAACAGCCAATGGGCGCGCACCTCCCACGCCAGCCACAGCAGCACCACGCCGATGCCCACATGGCTCGAGGGGAAGGCGGCGGTGGGGCGCTCACCGGCATCGTGGGCTTGCTGCACCAGGTCGTGGAACAAGCCATCGGCACCAGGAATCGACAGCGACTCCTGGTGCATCAGGAAGTAGTGCCCAATGTCGGGGAACGTACCCTGAGCTATCTGCTCGGTACCCACAGCAGCGTAGTAGAACTGCGGACCGGCCACAGGCAGGAAGATGAAGACGACGTAGAACAAGAAGAACGAACCCAGGATGACGAAAGCACAATAGGCGAAACGGTCGTAGTGGCGCAAGAAATAATAGAGTGCCACGGAGCCTATCATGGGGTAGTAGCTGACGTAGCCCAGGCAGAGCGGCTCGCTGATGAGGGGCGAGGTGAACTGCTGCGAGAAGATGAGCGCGGGCTGGCAGCCGAAGAGCCACTGCTCGGCCATGGCGAAGAGATGGTCGAGGTTGCAGAAGAGCCGATTAAACTCGTAGGTGTCGGGATACCACCACCCCAGCACGCACAGCTGTGCCGCCACGCGCAGCATCATCGTCCATCGCGAGGGCCATCGTCGATAGAGCAGCCACAGCACGATGGTGAGGGCCACGATACCCAGCCGTCCGGTAAGCATGGGCACGGGGTTCACAATCTGTTTCCCCAGCACTGCCATAAGCAGCAGCGTGAAGGCGCAATAGGCCAGCACCGCCCACTCAAACAGGCATAAGGAACGATTAATATTAGTTGTTTGATTCTTCTCCATGTTGTTTCGTAAAAAGGAGCCTTGTTCAGCCCCCCACCCCCCTAACTGAGGGGGCTTACGCCGCTACAGCCATCCATTCTCCTTATACCATCTGATGGTCATCTTCACGCCCTGCTCCAGCGTATAGAGTGGCTGGTAGCCCAGCTCCTGGCGAGCCGGCTCAATGTCGCAGCGCCAGTTGCGCTGCCGCAGGATATGATACTTGTCGTTGTTCAGTGCCGAGATCTTTCCCGTCAGATGTCCCACTATGTCGCCTATCCACGTCACCACGCGCAGCACCCAGATGGGTGCGGTGATGCGAATCCACCAGGGGTGTCCCAGCTCTTCGCGGATGAGGTCGCTGAAGGTGGTGCTCTGATACACCTCGCCATCGCTGAGGAAGTATTTGTGACCCGTCAGCCCCCAGTCGCAAGCCTGGAACACGGCCTGCACCACGTCGAGCACATAGACGAAGGTGATGTCTTGCCGCTTGTAGCCCACGGCGAAATCGCTGTGCTGCTTGATGCTCTTGGCCATCAGGAAATAGTCGCGCTCGCGGGGGCCATAAACACCCGTGGGTCTGAGGACGACATAGGGGAACTCACCCACGGCCTCGCGGTAGGGGCGGCTCTCCTCGGCGAAGGCCAGCCCGTCGAGCCATTGCTCGGCCTGCAGCTTGCTGCGCCCGTAGTGGGTGTTGGGCTGAGGGGTGTCGTCATCGCGAATCTCGGTGTAGGGCTGCTTTTCGCGGATGGCTCCAAAGATGCTGAGCGAGCTGATGTAGACGAAGCGCTTGATGGGCATCTTCAGCGCCATCAGGGCGCGCACCAGGTTCTTGGTCCCTTCGGTGTTGGTGCGGTAGAAGTCCTCCTTATGCAGACATTTCGTCACGCCGGCGGCATGCACCACGTAGTCGAACTGATGGTCCAGCAGCTGCATCTCCAGTTCCTTCTGGCTGCTCAGGTTCAGTTCGATGAAGTGAATGCGCTCGTCGGTCAGGAACTGCCGCGAGCTGCTTCCACGCACGGCGGCCCACGTCTCCATGCCCTGCCTGAGAGCCTCTTCCACGATGAACGAGCCAATGAAACCGCTGGCTCCTGTCACTAATATCTTCATGTCGTTAAGCATTTTGGGTGCAAAGTTACGAAAAAACGAGAGAAATGCAAAAGGAAAGCTTGCTTTTCTTTGCATTTCCGAGTGCAAGAAACTTCGGCGAAGCCAAAGTTCTTGCAAAAAGCAAGCGACGCGAGCGTCGAGCGACGAAAAGTCGAGAGCAAAACAAAGGAACTCGTTCCTTTTTTTGCCAGTGATTGGCTGTCAAAGGAAATAGAACGTCTTGAAAATTTTTTTATAGAAACGATGTGTATTCACATCTTTCCCTTCCTTTTTGCTTAAAAATCTCTAAAAATGAATTATTTTATACGGGTAATTGAAAATTTTTCACTATCTTTACGCCCAAACAACAAATCTGAAAGATATGCAAGACGTAAATCGCCTGAAACTTGTTCTTGTAGAAAAGAAGAAAACCAGTAAATGGTTATCAGAAGAATTAGGAGTAAATCCATCCACCGTTTCAAAATGGTGTACTAACTCATCACAGCCTGACATAGAAACCCTCGCAAAGATTGCAAAGCTTCTCAATGTCGGAGTAGAAGAATTGTATAACAAAAAATTCATGGATTCTGTTCTAACCTGACAAACTGGAATTGGTTAAAATGATTATCAATTATAAGTAATAGTTTTATGTGTCAAACGCTAAGAATATGGATATCAAAGACTTTGTGAAGGAATCACTCATGCAGATTGCTGAAAGTATTAATGATGTTAATGTGGAGCTGGAAGAAAAGGGTTCATATATCCCATCTGGTGATATGACTGGTGAGGGTGTCTTGTTTACGATAATCAAGGGAGCAAAGAATAGGAATTTTATAAAAGTTGAATTTGATTTGGCTGTCACTGTAACTCAGGGGAATCATACATCTGGAGGAGGCGGACTATCTATCGCTTCTTTTGCAAATGTTGGTATAAAAGATGAGAATAAGGAAGGCAAAGAAGAAATCAGTCGCATTAAGTTTATGATTCCGATGGCTCTGCCTGAAAAGGAATAGTAATTATGGCAAAACTAACCACTGAAGAATTCATAAAGAGAGCCCGAGAGGTGCATGGGGATAGATATGACTATTCCAAGGTGGAGTATGTAAATAACAAAACTAAGGTTATTATTATTTGCCCTGTCCATGGTGATTTTCCACAATCTCCTGTGAATCACATACGCGGAAATGGATGTCCTAAATGTGCAAAAATTAATGCGGTAAAGAAAATCACGATTTGGACATATGATGCGTGTTTCAAGGAAGCAAAGAAGTACTCATACCGAGGGGACTTTGAAAAGGGTAGTCCGAGAGCATATTCAGTAGCAAGAACCAATAATTGGCTGAAAAATTTTGAGTGGCTGACTACAATCAACAAACCTTTGGGCTATTGGACCAAAGAACGAGTATTTGAGGAAGCCCGCAAATACACAAAGAAGCACCTTTTCTCCAAAGGGTGTAGAGGGGCATACGGTGCAGCAGAAAGGAACGATTGGTTGAAAGAAATGACATGGTTTGAGCAACCTAGTCCGAACAAACCGCGAGTATGGTCGAAAGAGGCTGTTTTTGCTTTGGCGGAGCAATTTGAGACAAAAACAGAGTTTCGCGAAGCAAACAAGGGAGCATACAATGTTGCATGGAAAAATGGTTGGCTTGAAGAGATGGATTGGCTTGACACATCAGTCCGAGAACCATATACAAAAGAAGAAGTCTTAACCATAGCTAGACAATATAATACGAAAATTGACTTTAGAAAGGCAATCCCAAACGTATACAATTGTGCGCAAAAGAAAGGTTGGCTTGAAGAAATGACATGGTTTGTGACTGCACGAAAATATGATAGGCATAGCTACTGTATATATGTCTATACTGATGAAAACAACAAGGTTGCTTATGTTGGATTGACTGTAGATAAGAAGAGAAGACATTATAATCATTCTACAGGATATGATAGAGGGGGAAAAGTCACGAAGTCGCCAGTTTATCAGTATTTTCAATCAATAGACAAACCAGTACCTAATCCCACGTATCTTGAAGAACGATTAACGGCAAGTGAAGCAAGGGAGAAAGAACATGACTGGTTAGTGAAATACCAAGGAATGGGATACATGCTCCTCAACAAGGGCAAAACAGGAGCAGGAATTGGTTCTTTAGGAAGCGCTGCTATTAAATGGACCAAGCCCAAGATTTTTGAAGAAGCACGGAAGTATCAATCAAGATCTGAGTTTGCAGCAAAATGTGCAGGAGCTTATACGGTTGCAACAAAAAGAGGATGGATTGAACAAATGTCCTGGATGAAGGAGAAGTGGTCTCATCCAACGCCAAAGTGGACAAAAGAGACTGTATTTGAGGAATCAAAGAAATACTCAACAAGACGCGAGTTTGAAGAGAATGCATCTAGCGCATACTCTAAAGCCTTACAACATTCATGGCTTGATGAGATGACATGGTTGGAATTAAAGCGGAAATCATGGACAAAAGAAGAAGTGTTTGATGAATCAAAAAAATATAATAGTAGAGCAGCTTTTTCAAAAGGTGCTCCAGGAGCCTATGGTATAGCTCGTAGAGAAAAATGGCTTGATGAAATGCCGTGGTTAGTTGTAAGGACAACATACGATTCTATGAAGGATTCTATCTTTGATGAAGCGAGGAAATATTATTCCATAGAAGAGTTTAAAAAGGGCAATCCTGACTTTTATGCTATAGCATTGAAAAAGAGATGGCTGAAGGAAATGATATGGTTAGACCCTGTTCGTCGACTTCAGTTGACCAAAGAAGAAGTTTTCAATCTCTCAAAACATTATAAATCCAAGGCTTCCTTTTATAAGGGTAATAGGGATGTATATTACTACGCGAAAAAGAATGGATGGCTTGATGAAATGACTTGGTTTATAACGCCACATGGGAAATGGACAAAAGAAGAAGTATTCGAAGAATCTCGAAAGTACTCATCGAGAAAAGATTTTGAAAATGGTTCAAGAGGAGCATACAGCGCTGCAAAAACCAATAAATGGCTCGATGAAATGCCATGGTTGGTGAGAATTCATCATGATATCTGGACAAAGGAAGAAGTCTTTGAAGAGTCAAAGAAGTATTCATCACGCAAAAAGTTTTCTGAAGGAAATGGAACAGCGTATGGCATAGCGAGAAGAAAAAAATGGTTGGATGAAATGTCGTGGTTGGTGTTAACACCCATCAAGTGGACACGAGATACCGTTTTCGAAGAATCTCATAGATATAAGTCACGTGGTGAGTTTCAGAAAAAGGGACGTGGTGCATATGCTGTTGCCCAGAAAAACAAATGGCTTGACGAGATGACTTGGCTAAAGCCTCAATTAAAAACATGGAACAAGGAAAAGGTCATTGAAGAAGCTATGAAGTATTCAACTAAAGTTATGTTTCATAATAAATCAAGTGTTGCATACAGAGTAGCATTACGTAATAAATGGATGGATGAGATTGCGGAAATTGTGGGATGGAAATAAATATGAGCAAAGAGATAACACTTAAAGATACTCTATCTATTATAGAAAAGGTCCAGAAACTAACTGAGGCCTTCTACAATAAGACAAAGAATAATCGTTTTGTCGCATTAAATGTTTTTGCTCACAGAGAATCCCTCCGTGTGAGGATGGTAATTAAATATCATGATTAGAATGAGTGAATATCAAGTTTTAAAAGTACGTTTATTATGGGAATCCATAGACAAGATTCTTCACTTGAAAAATAGCCAAGTGAAGGGATTGAGCTACATCCCAAATACAAATACTTTATATTTAGGCAAAGATAATAAACTTCATCTAAGTTTTCAGACTCTATTCAATATCAATCTTTATAATGATTTTGGAACTGTCCTACCAGAAATTGAATTACAAAATGGTGATGATACTTTTATAATTCCTCATGGATATGCTGTCTTCGATGACAATTTGGAGATTCTTTCTGATAGAGTACAAGATTTGAATGTCAAAATTAATAGGATTGATTGTGGCTCAATTAAGGATAACACAAACTATTATTGGCGTTATGTGTATCCAATTAAGTTTAGTAGATTGTTTCTACAAATTGAGTCATTAAACTATGTTGACGAAGAAGGTGCATGCATAGGATTGCAATATCAAAAGATAACAATTGCAAATAATGACATGCATGTGTTTTTGACAGAAAGGAAAGACATTTGTTACATGGTTATTCAGTCGGGAAGCAAGATTGATTCAGAAGAAATGTATAAGAGGGTCTTTGCTATTATTACTTCTATTGGATTAATTACAGATAACATATTTGGCGATTATCATTTTCAAATAGCAAGTGATGACAGAGATTTTGATTCAATAAAGAGTATGATATATGGGACTTTAGATGACACAAAATATTGTAGCTATCGTATTGTGAATAACAGATGGGTAGATGTATACGATATGTTAGGACAATATGAATATCAAAGGTATGCACAAAAGGTATTCGAAAGAAATGGTTTTGATTCCAACAAGTCATACTACGATAACAAACCATTGGAGGCTAAAGTATTTAATGGATTAGCGAACTTATGTTACAACAACAATGATATTGCAATTTCTGCATCAATGTTGTTGGAAGGGAGTCAGTTGAATATGATATATCAACCTCCATTTTACCATGTTGCATTAGAGGCTATAACATCCGCATTAATGGATGATAATCAAGATAAAGAATGCTCACCATTGGAAAAGAACGAATATAAAAATATAGTACGCCCTGTTCTTTTAAAAGCATTAGATAACATAAAAGAACTATCTACTGATGCAAAAAGAATATATAGTAATCGAATCAGGAGTAATCTCAATGACCGTGCTAATAAAGATAAATTGGGATCTGCTTTTGAGAAATACGGTTATAACCTAACGGAAGCGGATAAGAAAGCAATAGAACAAAGAAACTATACATTTCATGGACATCTGTCCAACATTAAGAAAGAAATTGTTGAACAGCGTTGGGACATGTTTGCTGTTGCCTTAAGACTACACAAACTATGCTCTATTCTTTTGCTAAAGGCTGCGGGCTATACAGGTGAAATATTAAATAATGAAGTGATATGGGGAGTAAAAGAAGCTTGTGACAGAAAAGATTCTCCTTATATTAACATATAAAACAATCAGAATTATAATCCCCTAAATGAAACTGTAAAAAATATAAAACATGTAACATTTTCGATTTCTGCATACAGGAATCATGGGGACGGTTATCCTGGTCATTTCGAGAGGACAATAGAATAAGCAAGAAAAGCGTTATATGAATATGGACGAGAAAACAATAAAAGAAGCATTGCTCAAAGGTGAACGAGTGACGCTGGAGTGCAAGAAAGCGAAGGCTGAGGTGCCAAAATCAATTTGGCAGACCTATTCGGCTTTTGCCAATACCATAGGCGGACTGATTCTGCTTGGCGTGGATGAAGACTTGCAGGTAAAAGAAATCTTCCCTGAAAGCAAATTGGCTCCAAGTTATAAGTACAGAACCAATTGGATTACCTTCTATAAGTGACTAAAAGCGATAAAATGCAGAGAGAATAACGATATACGGAATAAAAGCATTAACTTTGCAAACGAAATGGCTAAACGTAGAGAAATAAGAAACAGTACGGCAGAGTTCCTAATCTTTCAGATAGAAGGAAAGGAACAAGGGATAGAGGTGTTCTATAAGGACAAAACGGTGTGGTGTACCCAGAAAGCGATGGGGATGTTGTTCGACTGTACCTCTGACAATATAAGTGTGCATTTGCAGAACATCTATGATACGGACGAACTAAAAAAAGAGGCAACTACCGAGAAAATTTCGGTAGTTCGGCGTGAAGGTAACAGGGATGTCAACCGTACGCTTCAGTTTTACAACCTCGATGCCATCATCAGTACTTGGGGGCGCAGAAGTGCCTGTCCCCTTTGCGCCCATTGATCAGTTGGAAAGTGATATATTACATTATTTGGAGTAATGATAGCGAAGTGAAAATACAAAAATATAAATACAGCCACTGCTGACGGAATAAATCATACGATGTTCGTCAGTTATTCGGCGGCTCCATTTGCCGTTTTCACCCTTCAAAGGCTCCGGCTTTCCGATACCAGAAAAAGGATGCTTTTCGATATCCTTCAACAATTCTGTAATGCGCTTCATAATGCGCTTATTGCCTGTCTTAATCCAGTAATCTCTGTCCTCTCTGGCATGTTTCAAAAGAACTACTTCCATAGGTCATCAATGGCTATAGTCTCGAAATTACCCTCTGCGATTTCTTTTTCACCTTCACGGAGGATATCTACCATTTCTGGTGATGACATAATATACTCAGTCTCATCCATTGTCTGTTTCTTGGCAGACAATTTCTTGAGATACTTGACGGCCTTCTTCATAAGCCCTTCATCATCGGCGATGATGCTCAGTTCGCGGAACAGCTCCGCATTCAACTCCATTGCTGTCATAATAAAAACTCTTTAATCTGCTGCAAAGATAAGCATAATTTCCGAATAAACAAATAAATACGAGATAAAATGAACAAAGTCGACAAGAACAGAGCCGTTTCAAGTATCATAATAACGACGATGAGGATAATCCCGACTGCAACATTTCAGAAAGTTCCGGGCTCAAATCCGTAACCTATGAGTCGGGAATCAGGTGTACATCACACTGCGGGAAGGGGATGGTGATGCCAGCAGCGGTGAGGGATTCGTAAATCACTTCCTTGGCACGGTCCACGTAGCCGATACGCTCGGCCACCAGCACGTATTGCTTCACGTTGATGTCCACAGCACTGTCGCTCATGTTGCCGACTACCACATTGAAGCCGTACTTGGGATCCACGATGTCGCGGCCGTAACGATCCTTGGTACGCATCTTCTGCATGCCCTCCACCAGCACCTGACGCACCTGCGTGATATCCGTTCCATAGGCCACGCCCACGGTGATGACGGTCAGCTCATAGGAATGATTGCGGGTGAGGTTGTTGAAGTTCTTGCCGAAGAGCGACGAGTTGAGGAATGACATTTCCGTGCCCTCGATGGTCTCTGCCTGTACGCACTGATAATTGATGGCAGTCACTTTACCACGAATACCTTCGCACTCAATCCAGTCGCCTACACGCAGGCGCCCGCCCATCAGCTGGATGCCGTAGATGAAGTTGTTGATGACATCCTTCAGCGCAAGACCGATACCGGCCGACAGACCTCCCGCTATCAGGCCCAGAGAACCTGTGGGAATCTGCCATACGGAAATGACCACCATCGCGAATGCCATCCAGATGAGCACGCTGATGATGCTGTTGCCCAGCGAGAGGTTGATCTCATTGGGACGGATGGAGGTGCGGTTATGCTTGCGCATGAAGGCAAAGTAGCGGGCGTATTGCCAAATGGCGTGGATGGCCCGGCTGACGTAACGCAAGACATAGTAAAGTATCAACAGATAGATGATGCTCTTTACAGAGATGCTCAGCGTCTCAACACCATTCGTGTCGGAGAGATTGATAAAGGGCTCCTCGTAGAATCTTACGAACAGGTCGTCAAAGTCGAAGATACTTAACGACAGGCTCACACACAACGGGAAGGAGAGCAGCACGATGGTGGGAATAGCCACCTGACGGATGAGGTCGTAGAACCATGTGGCGCCAAACAACAGCGACTCGCGGTCTTCGCCCGACACGTAGGTGATGCGATTGCGCATGCTGTCAACCCGCTTGTCCAGCCAGCGTTCTTTGAACCGACTCATCAGGTCCAGGATGCAGACTACTGTCAGCCAGGCTGCCAACAGGAAATACCACCACACCAGAATGAGCAAAGCCACAAAGGTATAGCCCAGGAACGCGAATACGAAGGCAACAAGATAGACGGCTAATGCTCCCCAGCCCAATGTGCGGTCGATTGATGTGGCCTTTCCGCTGACCCAGATACAACAGCACAACTGCCATATCACAATCAGCAGCAGGATGGGCGGGAACAGAATCACCATCAGCTTGTCGGGTACGAAGGTGATGCGACATGAAATGATAATCAGCACCACAAGGAATGTGGCGGAGTAGAGTAGGAAACCTTGTCGGAACTGATCGGGCTTTACGCGTAGCAGCAGCGAAGCGGAGATGGCAATGAGCAGCCACAGGAAGGTGTTGACGTGAGCCACGCCCAAATTGATGTATTCGTCACCATACAAGGAGAAGCCAAACACCAGGAAATAGAAAATGGTGCCCAACAGTATCGAGATGATAGACAGTTTCTTCTTGGGGACATAGCGCTTCAGTCTGGTATAGCGGTAAAGCAGCCAGAGAACCAGCAGCGTCGCGAGCCAGAAGAATACCAGCACGACCACCTGAAAGATACAGATAATCACCAACAGGGTATTCTCAGCCTTGCTTGAAAGATACTGGAAAAACCTGGTGTCATCTTCATCTTCTTCAGAAGCTTTTTCATCAAGATCGCTTTCGTCAAGACATCTGGTCAATTCATGGAAGCTGTACTGCCCACGCAGGTCCAACTTGGTCTTGTTCCAAAAATAGTTGGGATTCGCCAGAATATCCAAGAACGGTGTCTGTCCGTCGATAAAGATATAACGTTCCAACTCCCGATAGCGCGTCTCGGCATAGTCGTAGGTCTCCTTCAGGCGCAAGTAGGCCTCCTGATAGTGTGTGCTGTCGGCAATCACGGTAGCCCGGTTGTTGGCGTTCATCTTCAGGATTTCCGAGACGAAGAAGATGCAGGAGTCGCGCAGCGCAATGCCTATCGAGTCCAAGACGAAGGGGGCCGAGAGCGAATCCTTGAAGGCTATCCTGATGACCTCCTTCTCCAGCGAAGAGAGCGAGTCGGTCAGGTGAACGTCGAGTGAGTCGTTGTGGTACATCAGGCTGTCGGGCACGATGTCCACCTCTATCTCCTTCTTCATCGGCGGTAGTCGGCGCAGGGCCTCGATGAGTCGGGCATTGCGGTCGATCTCGTAGTTCAGATTGTTGACGATGTGATCATACGGTCTGCGGTTCCCACTGAAAGCTTTGTAGTCGGCTGTCACTTTCTTCAGGGCATAGGCAAGGTCGAACGTCATCTCTTGTTCCTGCGTGTAGAGCAGGATGCTGAGTTCGTTCGACTCGGTAATGACGTCGATCATCTTTTTATGCTGGCGTTCAAAATCCTCGTTGAAGCGCTGCTGCGCATCTGAGCGCTGCCGGTAGGCCGCTTGCAGCTCTGTGCAAAGGTCTTTTAGTGTATTAGTCAACGACCTTCCGCTCACGACAGCCATGAGCGGGAGGGAACACACAAAAAGTGCGAGGATGATCGTCAGCAGGAACTTTTTCATATAGTCTACATCATACTAATTACCAGATCTCGATTCGGTCCTTGGGAGCGAGATACATCTTACCGCTCTGGATGTTGAACAGGCGATAGAACTCATCCATCAGATATACGTTGCCGTTCACGCGCAAACAGCTGGCAGCGTGCTCATCCTTCTTGTAATTTTCGATTTCGTCAGCACTCATGTTCTCCATCCAGCCATAGGCGAAGCCGCGGAAATACTCGCGCTCCTGACGGTCCAGCTCGTCGCCGCTGATGCCCGACGCCTTCATCTTCTTGACAAAGGCATCATAGGCGATATAGAGACCACCGAGGTCGGCGATGTTCTCAGCCAGAGTGGCTTCACCGTTGCAATACACATTGTCGGCATAGTACAGCGAGTTGAAGTTCTTCACCATTGCGTCTTGCAGTTTCGCAAAGTTCTGCTTGTCTCCCGGAGTCCACCATTCCTCCTTCTTGCCGAACTTGTTATAGAGGCTGCCATCGCTGTCGAAACCGTGGGTTATCTCGTGGCCGATGGTCGATGCTCCTATGACGCTGTATTTAAGGGCATCGCACATCTGGAGGTCGAAGATGGGTGCTACGAGATTGAGGCTCATGATGTCGATGCTGTTGTTTAAGTGCATATATCTGGCATTGGGCTTGTACGACTGGTCAGCCAACTCTTGGGCGTAGAACAAATTAGCCTCTCCATCTTTACCCTTCATCTGATCGACGAGAGCCGAGCGCTGACAGAAGAGGTCGAGGATATCCTGATAGAGCGACTTCCTGTCTTTGGGCACCTTCACCAGCCAGTCTTTCCGGTCGCTGTCGTCGCCAGGCCAGCCAAAATAGAAGGTCATTGCCTCCAGTTTCTCGACGGCCTTAGCTTTGGTGGCAGCGCTGAGCCATTGGCGGCTGTTGATGCGCTCCTTGAAACAGGCACGTATCTCCTCGGCCATCTTCATGGCCGCTTCACGGTTGGCCGCAGGAATAGTCTGGTTGAACACGGCGCTCGCATTGACTGAGATGGGAGTGTATGGATATTTAAACAGATTGTCTAATATATCTTCACCAGTTTTCTGTTTGGCATCCTTATTGGCGGGGTCGGAAGGTATGAAGCGAGCGTCGCGGTTCACTATCAGATACTTGCACAGCTTCTTCAGTTGCTCGAGCGTGCTGTCATCGAGGTATTTGCCTACGTCCTCAAACTCCTTGCCGGCCAGCAGGTTGCCACTGGTGTCGATGCCGGCAGCCGTCAGAATAGCCTGTAGGGGGGCAGTGCCGTCAGCGCGTGTACCGCCTCTGAGGTTCACCTGCTCGAGCGTCAAGTCGTGTTGGCGATCGAAATCGTCATAGGTCGTATTCGAGATATTGTTATTCACGAGGAAATTTTTCCACTCTTCCGCCTCTTCCATCGTCTTCTTGGCATCCGCTGCTGTCATGTCGGCCAGCTCGATGAAATTCTCGGCCTTAGCAGTGAACTGCCTGATGGTGGTGGGGAATGCCAGCACAGGCGTTACGCGGCGTTCTATTGGCTTACATACATATTCGAAAGGCATCTGATAACCGTCCTTTACCAGCAGTCCCATCTGTTCGTAGAGCGCATCCTTGGTCGTTGCCCCGTCGATCTTCGCGAGCTTGGCCTTCAGCACGGCCTTGTCATCAGCGTACTCCGTGGCCGAGAAGTCCTGATGCAGGGCGGTGATCACCTCGTCGGTGCCTGTCTTCTCGCCATAGTCCTTGCCCGACAGCATCTCCAAAAACGCTGTACTTACCTTCTCCTGTGCAGCCATCGTACCGTTATTATACTCGTCGTCCTTCAGCGGATGCTCGTCGAGCCAGCGGCCCACGGCATAGCCGTAGAAGTTGTCACCCGCATAGGTGTTGATGTCCATCAGGTCGGCAAAGACCGACGGTTCGATGATGTTCTCTGATTCCGATTCGTCTGACGGATTGGTTGGATTGTCATCTATACTGTCTGCACAAGATATCATCATCAGGCTGTAGGTAAGGATGGCGGCCATCATCCATAAAGATTGTTTCCTCATATATAGTTTTATTTTAGTCGTTTCGTTTGTTTCCCACTAATGATGGTGCAAAGGTATGATTTATATTTGAAAATGCAAAACTTTTGGCGATTTTTATGGTTGAAGAGCCTCTTTTTACGCGTACATATATATTATTTATAGATTGACGTAAGGCTTATTGGACTTTCGTTTTTCTTTTTTTTTGGAAATATTTGGCTGTTTAGGAAAGTTTTCGTAATTTTGTGGCCAAAGAATGCTTGTGTAAGCCAGAAACATGCAAATGAGAACAAGCTGCATATTGCTACTAATGGTCTTTGCCTTAACGGGCAGAGCAGCTGATTTCGGCTATACACAAGAGAATCCTCTGGTATTCAGCATGGACATCGACTATCCTCCCTTGGAGTATCTGGACAAGGATGGAGAGCCGAAGGGCTATGATGTGGAATTTACGCGCAGACTGATGAAGCGGCTGAATATCCCTGTCACCTTTTCAGCGAATACATGGGAGAATGTGGCAGTGGATATCCTGAGTGGGAAGGTGGACTTGGGAATGATGGTCTATTCGCCATATCGGACGAATCAGACCAACTACTCACGTTCTGTATTCCGGCTTTATTATCAGATTGTCTATCGTGAGGGGGAGAGGCGTCCAGTCAGTCTGCGTAATGTCTCGGGGATGACGATTGCCATGATGGATTCACGTCCGCTCAAAGATACGCTGACGAAGAGTGGTGCAACGCCTATCGTGATCAAGGATCTGAAGGTAGCGATGCGTGAATTGTCGGGCGGAAAGTATGATGCGCTGATCTGCTTCAGCTACCAGACGAACTACCTGCTCGAACATTTGGGTATTGACAATCTGGAGTCGGAAGACCTGCCCCTGATGCCGCGTGAGTATTGCTACGTGAGCAATAACAAGGAACTCATCGAGGCCATCAATCAGGAACTGATCAAGATGGAGAAGGAGGGCGTCGTCGACGAAGTGTATGTAAATGTCAAGACGTATTTCCGGGGCTTCAAGATCCCCATGTGGGTGTGGTTCATGCTGGCGGCACTGGTCATTGTGTCGCTGACGGTCGTCATCATTCAGCAGCGTATCAGTAAGAGACGGCTCAAAAAGGAGATTGCCCGTGCCCGCAAGAGCGAGGAACTGAAAGGTATCTTCCTGAGTAACGTGAGTCATGCCCTCCGTACACCGCTGAATGCGATTATCGGCTTCTCTGACCTGATGCTGGACGACAAAGAGGCTGCGACGATGAAGCGGGAAGAACAGATTCATCTGATGGAGCTGATCAACCAGAACGGACTGCAGTTGCTACACCTGATCAATGAACTCCTGTCGCTGTCGGATATACAGGGCAAGAGTACGCTCTTCGACCGTCAGGTGACGGATGTGGACTATGAGATGTCGCTCTATGCCTCGGAGATTCGTCAGCAGTTGAAGGACGGTGTGACGCTGGAGGTGAATGAGCCTGTAGAGGGTATCCGTGCCTTGGTTGATCCGAAACTGCTGCGCGTGGTGGTCATGCACCTGCTGGACAATGCGCTGAAATATACTGAACAAGGCAAGATCACCCTGAACTACTATGTGAAGGAGGGTGGCTTTTATGTTGAGGTGAAGGATACCGGCAAAGGACTGCCCGAGGAACTGAAGCAGAATATCTTCACACTGCTCTCTGACAAGAACACCTACCTGCAGGATGAGACGCCAGGACTGGGACTCAGTCTGTGCAAGGCCATCATCGACCGTACAGGCGGAAAGATAGGTGCCCGGGATAATGAAGAAGACGGGCACGGAACAGTGGTGTGGTTCTGGACGCCGACGAAAATACTGGATTGATCATGACGCTGATAATTGTTATATTACTACTGCTGGGATATGTGGTGATCGCCACAGGGCATCTGACCGGTGTGAACAAAGCCGCTATCGCGATGTTTGTCGCCACCGTCGGATGGGTGGTATATGTCTGCTATGGTACGGATTTCGTGATGGCACACCATGCACCGGAATACCTTGCCTTCCTAAAGGGCACCGAACCGTCGAGCGATGCGGTGAAGTTCTTCATCTACGACGAGCTGTTCCTGTACTACGTGGGTCGTGCCGCCAGTATCGTGATGTTCCTGCTGGCCACGATGAGCATCATCGATATCCTGAACAATAACGGCTGCTTCGACTTTATCTCCAAGTGGATCCGTACGCGAAACTCCAAGCGCTTGCTGTGGACCATCACGCTGGCCACCTTCGTGATATCTGCCAATCTTGACAATCTGACGACTGCCACCATGATGCTGGTCATCATGCGGAATATCGTGCAGAACCGTCGCCAGCGGATGCTGATAGGCTCTGCCATCGTGATTGCCGCCAACTGCGGCGGCTGTTTGACGGTGATCGGCGATCCAACCAGTCTGCTGCTTTGGGGCGACGGTGCCGTTTCGGCTACGCATTTCACCTCGTACATGGCGCTGCCAACCATCCTGGCATGGGTGATACCGACGATGCTTATCAACAGGTCGTTGCCTGACAGGCTGGATACCCAATGGTCGCCGATGCCTTATCGCGGTGACGATACGAACCTGCGTCCGTGGCAACGGGTACTGATGCTCTTCGTGGGTATCGGCGGACTCTGGTTTATCCCGACTTTCCATAACATCACGAAGCTGTCGCCGTTCCTCGGGGCTCTGTGTGTGCTCGCCGTGCTATGGGTGGTCAATGAGCTGATGAACCGCAAGCTGATGAATGCCGACCAGATGTCGCAGCGCCTGATTCCACGGGCCTTGCAGTATGGCGCCCACCAGCAGATCCTGTTTGTGATGGGTATCATGCTGGCCATGGGTGTAGCAACAGAGACAGGCGTGTTTGCTGACGTGTCGGCCTGGTTCGATGAGAATATCCATAGCGTATGGGTGGTCGGTATCGTGTCAGGTGTGCTCAGCAGCATGGTCGACACCTTTACGATTGCCGCCAGCGATATCTCGCTTTATCCCGTTCTTCAGCCATCGCAACTGGAACTGGTGCCCGATGCAGAATATATGGCGCAGTTTGTGAAGAACGGTGCTTATTGGAAGATCATCGCCTATTCAACAGCTGTGGGCGGTTGTCTGCTGTCTGTAGGCTCCACCAGCGGTATGGCGTTGATGAAGATGGAGCATGTCAGACTGGGCTGGTATGTGAAGCATCTGTCGCTCAAGGTGCTGGCAGGCTGGTTGGTCGGTCTGGCAGTATTATGGTTTGAAATCAATATGTACAACTAAACTTAAATAAGGAATTATGGCTAAGATTAAAACAATTGGAGTTCTCACCTCAGGAGGTGATGCCCCTGGTATGAATGCAGCCATCCGTGCCGTGACGCGTGCTGGTATTTACAACGGTTTTAAAATCAAGGGAATCTATCGTGGCTATGAGGGTTTGATCCACGATGAAGTGAAAGAGTTTACCACTGAGAACGTAAGTGGTATTATCACTCGTGGCGGTACCATCCTGAAGACGGCCCGCTCGAAGGATTTTATGACACCAGAGGGTATGGCAAAGGCTTACGAGACCATCCAGAAAGAGGAGATCGACGCGCTGATAGTAATCGGTGGTAACGGTTCGCTGACGGGTGCATGGAAGTTTGGCGTAGAGTATGATTTTCCCGTCATCGGTCTGCCAGGAACCATTGACAACGACCTCTATGGTACAGATGATACCATTGGCTACGATACGACGATGAATACCATCATGGATTGTGTAGACAGAATCCGTGATACGGCGAACTCCCACGAACGCATCTTCTTTGTCGAGGTGATGGGTCGTGATGCCGGCTTCCTGGCACAGAACTGTGCTATTGCCTGCGGTGCTGAAGCTGCCATCGTACCAGAGGAGACTACCGATGTCGACCAGTTGGCGGCATTTATGGGTCGTGGTATCCGTAAGTCGAAAAAGTCATGTATCGTCATTGTGTCGGAGAGTCCGAAATGTGGCGCCCTTTATTATGCCGACCGTGTGAAGCATGAGTTCCCGGAGTTTGATGTACGTGTGTCAATCCTGGGCCATCTGCAGCGTGGTGGTTCTCCCACAGCCCTTGACCGCATTCTTGCCTCTATCACAGGCGTAGGTGCCATCGAAGCTATCATGCAAGGACAGCGCAACATCATGGTGGGTGTGCGCAATAACGATGTGGTCTATGTGCCGTTCTCGGAGGCCATTCGTACTGACAAGCGCTTCGACAGGCGACTGATCAAGGTTCTCGATGAGTTGAGCATCTGATTTATGCCTGAGATCAAGAAGATAGTCCTGACAGGCGGACCGTGTGCAGGTAAGACTACCGCACTGGTAAAGATCGTCGAGTATTTCTCCGGGATGGGGTATAAGGTATTCACCATCCCGGAGGTTCCGACGCTTTTCAGCATTGGCGGCTGGAACTATCTGACGCCTAACCGCCAACTCTATTATCAGGGTGAGCGCGCCATCCTTGAGACGCAACTGGCTCTCGAGGATCAGTTCATGGCGCTGGCAGAGGTCTGTACGAAACCCGTGCTGATCGTCTGCGACAGAGGTGCTCTGGACATCTCTGCCTATATCAAACCCGAAGAGTGGGAGGAGATAACCCAGATGGCCGGATCGGACTCCGAGAGTCTGCGTAAGCGTTATGATGCCGTACTCCATCTGGTGAGTGCCGCAGACGGTGCCGAACAGTATTATACCACTGCCACGAATGCCACCCGTTATGAGAAAGCCGACGAGGAGGGTCTGCGCCTGGCGCGTGAACTTGACAAGAAAGTGATCAATGCGTGGTCGGGCCATTCGCATCTTCGTGTCATCAATAATCATGACGACTTCAATGCGAAGCTGAGTCGCGTCATCCAGGAGATCAGCAATGTGCTCGGTCTGCCGTTGCCTGTGGAAAAGGAACGGCTCTACAAGGTTGAAGTTATCGGTGAGATACCCGGTGCCATCGAGAGCCAGATTACCCAGACCTATCTGGTGGCCGAGCCGGGCTGTGAGGTCCGTCTGCGTCGTCGTGAATGGAGTAGGGGAAAGGTGGTCAATGTGCATCGTTCCAAGAAGCAGATCTCCGAAACACAAGTAATCGAGACGGAGCGTCAGGTGGACAACAACCTCTATGAGCAGATGCTGCAGCAGGCCGACCCCTATCGCTCGACGATCAAGAAGCGCCGGCAGAGTTTCATCTGGAAGGGTCAGCACTTTGAGATCGATACCTTCCTGGAGCCTGTCAGCGATCTCGTGATCCTCCAATCGAAGGGTGTTGCAGAGCAGGAAAGCGTGAAGTTCCCGCCGTTCGTCAAAGTGCTTGAAGACGTGACTGGGAATGTCCGATATTACAA
>JAEEGI010010338.1_pt1 | contig 20290 bp, 11 predicted proteins | sample 8958751 | NCBI WGS metagenome assembly JAEEGI01 (sample SAMN16246545, study PRJNA631951) | gut metagenome | biome: gut microbiome; feature: rumen; material: KS-attached | host: Bos | place: Iran: Karaj | collected 2018-10 | reverse complement strand
CACACTAATAACTACCAATTCCGATACACAACAATCCAACACGCCCAAAAACAGCGCAAGGACCAGAACCGCCTCGCCGAAGAAAAGATTGAAGAACTCAAGGCGTTCATCCGCCGCTTCGCTTCGAATGCCGCTAAGGCAAAGCAGGCCACCAGCCGTAAGAAGCTTTTGGACAAGATGACCGTCGAAGAAATGCCGGCCTCCAGCCGTAAGTTCCCGTGGGTGAACTTCAAGATGGACCGCGAACCGGGCAAGATCGTACTCGAAGTCAAGAACGCCACCGTTGATGGCGGCGACGGCATCATCTGCAAAGATTTGACGTTCTCGCTCGGCAACCAGGACAAGGTCGCCCTCGTCGGTGAATACGACACCTTGAAGACCGCATTCTTCCAGCTCATTGCCGAAGAAACTAAGGCTCCGGATGGCGTGCTCAAGTGGGGCAACACCATCAGCTACAACTACTTCCCGAAGAACAACGACGCTTACTTCAAGACGGACCTCTCCCTCGTGGATTGGCTGCGCCAGTACAGCAAGGAACAGGACGAAACATTCATTCGCGGATTCCTCGGCCGTATGCTCTTTACCGGTGAAGAAGCTTTGAAAAGCGCCAACGTGCTCTCCGGAGGCGAAAAGGTGCGCTGCATGCTTTCGAAGATGATGCTCTCGAACGCGAATTGCTTGCTCCTCGACGAACCAACCGCTCACCTCGACTTGGAAGCCATCACCGCTTTGAACAACGGCCTCAAATCATTCCAGGGTCCGGTCATCTTCTGCTCGCAGGACCATGAATTTGTTCAAACGATTGCAAATCGTGTCCTGGAACTCACGCCGAACGGTGTTATTGACCGCAGCATTACCTTCGACGAATGGCTCGAAAGCAAGAAGACGAAGAAGAAGTAAGCTGGTTATTGCTCAATGGTTATTGGTCAATAGTATTAAAACTGTAATGAACAAAATGTCACCCCGCACTCGTTGCGGGGTCTGTTACCCAGGAGTGCAGCTATACGATACTTGGCAACTTTGTTGCCGTAGTAGAGTTATCCTCTTTGGGGAGATAGGGGCCACAGCATTATCATGCCTGGCATCTGTGTGCTTGCACTGAGCAATGTCGAAGTGAGCACAGTCGAAATATAATCAAGCATATCCTTTTTGGGGTACTTGCTGTTGTTTTTTATACGCCGGCAGATTCAAGGCGTTTTACATGGCAGTATGCTAATTCTTTGGTCTTCTCATCTCTGAGGTGCAGGCTGGAGCCTTCGCAATAGCGCCAGAACTTGCAATCCTTGCACTCCCCTATTTTCGCCCAACTGCGGTCGCGCATGACCTGATAACGGTTCTGCCACACGTCCCAGAATTCGTCTTTGTAGATGTTCCCTTGGATGAAATCTCCACGCAAGCTTGGGCAGGCAGAAATGCTCCCGTCGCAAAGCACCGACGATATATTCACGCCCGCCCAACAAAAGAACGGCTGGTCGCGAACAACTTTTTCGTAACTGCCAAGGAACCCTTCGCAATCGTAGTTCACATTCATGAGGTTCTGAGATTTCGCTTCGCGGATAAACTCAAAAGTTTGTCGAAATTCTTCGTTCGTAAGCTTGAACAGCGGATTGTCTTTTGCACGGCCCTTCGGGAACACGTTCGAGACTCTCCACCGCTTGACACCGAGATTCAAAAGCAAGTTAAAAAGTTGCGGCAACTCTTTGAGATTCTTGCGGTTTACGCAAGTCATCACGTCAAACAAGATTCCGTCAGTATGAGCCGCCATGTTTATCGCCCGTATGGCACGTTCAAAGCTATGCGGATTTCCGCGAAAGTGATTGTGATTTTCTTCAAGGCCGTCCAGACTAATCGTAAGCGATTTGAGTCCGGCATTCAAAAGTTTCGTATAACGTTCAGGCGTCAACGCCAGAGCGTTTGTCACCATGCCCCACGGATAACCACGAGCCTTGATTTCCTTTGCGCATTCTTCAAGATCGGGGCGCATTAAAGGTTCGCCGCCCGTAATCACCACAGCAAAATCCTTAGGGTCAATATGCGAAGCGAGACTGTCCAAAACGTGCATAAAGTCTTCACGAGGCATGTCAGGAATTGCATCAACCAAGCAGTCGCTGCCGCAATGCAAACAATGCAAATTGCAACGCAACGTACATTCCCAAAAAAGGTACGTTAACTTATGCGTTTTGATTTCGCTATGGCGATAAAGGCGATACGCCTCAAGAGCAAGTTTTTTCTTTAAACCAAGCTGCATATTTAGACGAGAGACTAGAGACGAGAGATTATTGTGATTAGTGATTAGATTTCAGTGGCTAGTGGTTAGTGGTTAGGAATGCAAATTAAAAGTGGCTAGTGGTTGGTGATTAGTGGTTAGGATTGCAATAAGAACGTTTCTTTTTGCATTCCTGTTTACTGCATACTGTTTACTAATCACTAAATTCATTCCTGTTTACTAACCACTGTTTACTAACCACTGCATACTGTTTACTAACCACTGCTTACTGCTTACTACCTACTTCTCCTCGTCGCAGGTGCCATTGAACATGCAGGGCGGACCATAAAGAGCCGGAGCCATTTCCAGAACGTCATATTTTTTCAAAAATTCTTTTTCACTCAAATCCACGGTTTTACTGCGGTAGATTACATTCCCATTTCCATCCTTTGAAACTTCAAAGGACTCTCCATCGTCACAATCCATGCTATTCCCGTTCTTGTAGCAGGGAATTTTTTTCTTGTCTTTTTCAACAAACGTCATTACATCATAACTGGCCTTGAATTCCGCTTCGTTATAGACCTTGCCATCGGAACATTTATATGTTTTATCCTTGATGATGACAACACCGTATTTCGCACAGATTTGGTCACCGGAACAGCTCGGGAATTGCGTATTTTCCGTTACAGATTCCGTGCAAGTCACCCCGCCATTACAACTCAATGTCGAATCGTTTTCTGCTTTTACACAAACGTTTGAAGAGACTCCATACAAGGGGACATCCTCAAAGCCCTGACTAGAGCTGGACACTATCGGAACACCGTACTTAGGCGCAATCATGCCCTTGCTGCTGGAACTCATTGGGACGCCGTACTTGGGAGCAATCATGCCAGCACTACTACTAAGTTCGGCACCGCAAACATCTGGCGGACAACCGTAAAGGTCTGCATTCTGGTCCAAGCTGCTGGAACTTACCTTTTCTTTGACAGAACTCGAAGACGGAGCTGTCGCGGAACTGGACTTTGCTGTTACAGAGCTGGAACTTGTTTCTCCAACTGCGGAAGAAACGGGAGGGGGCGTCGCGGAACTCGTCGCATTAACAGCTGAACTGGAGCGGGATTCCTCAACAGCACTAGAAGTCGTTTCAGCTGCAGAACTCGAAGTGGGTTCTACATTAGTTCCCGAACTTGAATCTGGCGTAATTTGTGGTGCAGTCGGCGTGGAGCTGTTGTCGCAAGCGTTCCAAAAGAACGCCGTCATCGCGAGCAAAATTTTTTTCCAATGTTTGTACATTTTGACAACCTCCAAAAATAAAGCCCATACACCTTTAATATATGTAAAAAAGAGGTTTTAACAAATCCGCAACTTACTTTTTTTAAGCATTTTTTTCAATTTTAAAGACTCCAAAACCGTTTTTTTATACCTGCGTATAATATAGCTCAACTTTAGCAAACAACACTAATTAACGACAATAGTATTCCACGATTTTTTTCACGAGGGAGTCCATCGTGGTTTCGTCGGAAGTGACTGTTTCAAAACCATGTTTACGTGCGGATGCTTCCGTCATGCGGCCTATGCAGAAGCTTAGACGAGAGACGAGAGACGAGATAAACGATACTTGGTGCTTTAGCACCTTAGTAGAGTTATCCTCTATGAGGAGACGAGTGATTTGCACAAAATTTTCGACGGCGCTGGTGCTGGCGAATACGATGGCATCGGCACTGGCGACGGCTTCGCGTTTCCATTCCGGGAGTTCTGCAACCGGGAGAGTTTCATAAACAATCCAGCGAGTCGCCTTGGGCAAGAGTTTGAGCAACGTATCATCCGCGAGATTACCTTGCAACAACAATATTCGAGATTCATCTGGTATGGGGTATGAGGTCGCACCTTCGGTGCTTTGGGGTATGAGCGACGCTAAAAGCTTTCCCAGGCCTTCGCCGGTATGGTCTTCGGGAACGTAGTCGCAGCGGATGCCGTATTCGAGCAACTTTTTTTCGGTGATTTTACCGACGCTCGCGATTTTCTTGCCAGCAAGCACACGTACATCATAACCCGCAGCAAACAACTGTTTGAAGAAGCTTTCAACGCCGTTCGTGCTCGTGAATGCAAGGATATCGAAATTCGCGAGAGAATCGAAACTGACGGGTTGGGATTGTCTCCACCCTTCAGCAGACTTGGATTCTATCGTTTCACTACGTTCCACTCCAGAATGACTTTCAACCAGAGGACACTCCAGCGTTCGCGTTTCAATCATCGGTGTTTCGATGACTTCGGCTCCGAGAGCGGTCAAGCGAGCCGTTATTCCGCTAGATTGTTTTGCAGCACGTGTTACCACCAAGCGCTTGCCCGAAAGCGGCAAGTTTTTTTTCCACGCAAGCGATTTGCCGAGTTCAACGACACCGCCCATAATCGTAATAGCCGGAGCCGTAACATGTTCGCGGGCGATAGTCTCCCCCGCTGTTTCAAGCGTCGCCATCACAGTACGTTGGAAAGGTGTCGTTCCTTTTTCGATAAACGCAAGAGGCGTTTTCGGGTCTTTGCCGCACTCGATTAAACGGCGTGCAATAAAGTCCATGTTGCCAATGCCCATCAAGAAGATAAGCGTGCCAGGACATTTGGCGAGAACCGGGAAATCTAACGACAGGCTGTTTTCGCTTTGGGCATTCAGGGTTTTAGGGGCTGAGCCCCTAGGCGAAGGGGTAGCGGATGATACTTGGGGATTCCCGGTCTCTGCCGGGAATGACAAAGTAGCAGAAGCGAGGGGAAGGCTTTCCCCCGCACTCTCGCAAGCAGCCTCGCTGCGTTCGCCACTCTCGTCCTTGCACTCCGCATTCTGCGTGGAATCTATCGCCTGCATCTCCAGAATGACAGATGAAAACGCTTCACTTCTTTCGTCTTTCGTCTTTCGTCTTTCGTCTAATTTCTCATGCCCCGTGACGATATGGAAACTTGTTGCGATTCCGCGATGGCTCACGGGAATTCCTGCATAAGCGGGCACTGCAATCGCAGAGGTCACGCCCGGCACAACTTCAAATTCTACGCCCGCAGCCACAAGCTCCAAAGCTTCCTCGCCGCCGCGGCCGAATACGAACGGGTCGCCGCCTTTCAAACGAGCGATGGTAGCCCCCTTCATTTCGCAAGCAAACTTCACCAAAAGTTTATTGATTTCGGACTGTTTTACTTTGTGGTGCGTCGGCATCTTGCCCACATCGACCATCATCGCTTTCGAATTGCACATTCCAAGAATTGCAGGCGAAACGAGACGGTCATAAACAACGACATCGGCTTTTTGCAGAATCGCATGAGCACGCAGAGTCAAAAGCCCCGGATCGCCAGGACCTGCACCAATCAAATAAACTTTACCTAGATTTTCCATCAAAACCAAATTTAGAAAAACTTCTTGCGTTAAATTTGCCTATATTTTTAACATGAATAGTTCAAGAGCAAAGCTTCGTGACGAAGTCTATACGCAGATGATGTGTGCCCAGGCACGCCTTTCCAAAGATCAAAACACGCAAATGGGCGCAGTTCTTGTCAGCGCAGACGGACGCGTCATCAGTACGGGATACAATGGCGCTCCCGCCGGATTCGACGACGAGACAGTCCCTTATACGCGAGAAAAACAGCTCCTCGCCTACGACCTTTTGGACGCCGACACCGGCGAACTCATCAGCCATCACGAATTCGAAGCGAACAAGTACCCGTTCATGGTCCACGCCGAAATCAACGCGCTCCACTACGCCCGCGGCAAAGTTCCTCCAGGTTCCAAGCTCTATGTGATTGGATTCCCTTGCGAACGATGCTCCCTCGACATCAGCCTTTCCGGTGTTGCCGAAGTGTTCGTGACCAAGGATGATTACGACCCCAAATCAACGCTCAACAATAGCCGCGACACGGCTTACTACATGTTCGCTCAAGCGGGTATCATCGTAACGCTTTGCGGCAAACGCATCAAGCCTATCGTTTCCAGGCCGAACAAATAAAAAGTAAAATTGCAGAACTAAAAAAGAAATCGCAGGTCTTCTACGATTTCTTTTTTTTACATACAGTAATACGGTTTATTTTGTATTCATTCCTAATTTATTCATGCGGTAGTTCATCATTCGCGGAGAAATACCGAGTTCGCGGCCTGCGGCAGAAATATTGCCGTCGTTTCGTTTGATGGCTTCCGTAATCAATTCCTTTTCGTAATTGTTCAACATGACGTCAAGCGGAGCCTGGTTTGCAACAGGCTTCCCCGATCCCGTGCTAAGGCTCGTCTGCAACGAAGGCGGCAAATTGTAACTGTGGATGCAGTTGTCACTTGCCGTAAGCACCGCACGTTCAATGCAGTTTTCGAGTTCACGCACGTTGCCCGGCCAATGATAGCTCATCAACAAATTAATTGCGGTCGTCGAAAGGCGAACGATATTCTTGCCGTACTTCAAGTTCATCTTTTCGATGAAATGTTCTGCAAGCAAAATAATATCGCTATGGCGTTTCGCCAAATCCGGCATCGAAATCGGGAAGATGTTCAAGCGATAAAACAAGTCCTCGCGGAAAAGTTTTTTCGCCATCAATTCTTCGAGATTACGGCTCGTCGCCGCCAAGAAACGCACATTGGAATGGAGTTCTTCGTTGCTGCCGACTCTGCTGAAGGTTCGTTCCTGCAAAAAGCGCAAGAGTTTCACTTGTGTCTGCATCGTCAAATCGCCAATTTCATCCAGAAAGAGCGTTCCGCCGTCAGCTATTTCGGCACGGCCTTTACGCATGGTGATAGCTCCCGTAAACGCCCCTTTTTCGTGACCGAAAAGTTCGCTTTCCACAAGATTTTCCGGGAGCGCGGCGCAGTTCAAAGTCACAAACGGCTTGTCTTTGCGGTTCGAAAGCTCCACAATCGCACGGGCAATCATCTCCTTACCCGTTCCGCTACCGCCACGGATGAGAACCGTAGCATCGGACTTCGCCACCTGATTCACTTGTTCATAGACAATTTGCATTTCGCGACAATTACCGACAAGGTTGCTCGGCTTGCCACTGAGCATGTCACGCAGTTTTTGGTTTTCATCTACCAGCGACTGGCGTTCCACAAGCATCTTTTGACATTCGCTAGCCGCATCGCCTGTAATATTTGCGATGATTTCCAACAGAGCGACATCCCGATCCAAGTCGGTAGCCCCATCAACAGGCCTATCCACAGAAAGCGTCCCGATAATTTGTTCATCATGAATCAGCGGAACACAGATAAACGCCACCTGGCAATCGTAATTGCGGCTTTCCGTACGGTTCAAGAATCGGGAATCTTTTCTCAAATCGGGAATCACATGGCTACGCCCCGTTTCGGCTACATGCCCCGTAATCCCCTCGCCCACCTGGTACTGACCAAGCTGCTTTTTCTTTTCGTCAAGACCATGCGAAGCTTCGATTTTCAGAACATTGCCAAACAGCAGCGTAAACGTGCCGTTCAGCATTCCCATTTCGGTATCCAAAATCGAAAGCACATTATCCAAGAGCTTTTCGACATTTCGTTCATGGATAATTGCCGTACTGATTTTTTGAATGACCGATATTTCTGGACCAATAGGTTGTTTCATAATTTGTAAAATAGAAAAAGTGATTTAGGTTTTAGGTAACAGGTATTAGGTTTTAGGATTTATTAATGAATAGGCAAAAATGTTTACTTTCAAATATTTCATTCGTTTTCCTAATCCCTATAACCTACGACCTATAACCTATTTTTAATTCTCTGGAGTGCAACTTTCGTCTGTTCCTGGTCGCCAAAGGCAGTCAAGCGGAAGTACCCTTCGCCGCACGGACCAAAACCGCTACCCGGCGTACCGACGACTTCGCACGTTGCAAGAAGTCTGTCAAAGAAATCAAACGATTTTTCATTTTCTGGAAGTTTCCACCAAATGTAAGGAGCATGTTCACCGCCAAAAACAGTGTAGCCGCAGGCAGTAAGTTCCTTACGGATAATAGAAGCCGTATCCATGTAATCCTTGATGACCGCCTTCGTTTGTTCCCAACCTTCCGGCGTGTAAATCGCTTCGGCGGCACGCTGCGTCACGTAGTTTACACCGTTGAACTTGGTGCACTGGCGACGGTTCCACATCGAGCGGAGCTTGCCTAATTCATGCGGGACGATCGTGTAAGCACAACGAACACCGGTAAAGCCCGCAGTCTTGCTAAAGCTTCGGAATTCAATTGCGCAAGTGCGGGCTCCCGGAATTTCGTAAATGGAGTGCGGCAAGTTTTCGTCGCGGATGTAGCAGTTGTAGGCTCCATCGAACAAAATAAGTGCACCCGTTTCGTTCGCGTAATCCACGAATTTCTGTAACGTTTCGCGGCTGAGAACCGTACCCGTCGGGTTGTTCGGGCTGCAAAGGTAAATCAGCTGCACCGGATTCTTCGGCAAGTCCGGCTGGAAGTTGTTCTCGGCTGTCGATGCAAGGTACGTCACTTCGGAGAAATGCCCATCCGCCTGAAGCGTTCCCGTGCGGCCCGCCATCACGTTGCTATCGAGATAAACCGGATACACGGGGTCAGGAATTGCAATTTTCACATCGGCAGCAAAAAGTTCCTGGATGTTCGCGACATCGCACTTAGAACCATCACTTACAAATACGTCGTCCGGATCCATTTCGACTCCGCGGGGAGTGTATTCACCACGGATAATGGCTTCGCGCAAAAAATCGTAACCTTGTTCAGGACCGTAACCACGGAAAGTCCACTTGACACCCATTTCGTTCACGGCCTTGTGCATGGCCTCGATGACAGCCGGGATAAGCGGAGAGGTCACATCGCCAATGCCCAAGCGGATGATGTCGGCGTTTTCATGGGTGCCCTGGTATTCTTTTATCTTCTTTGCAATAGTCGAAAAAAGGTAACTGCCAGGAAGGCGATCGTAGTAAGGATTGATGATTGATTCGTTCATGATCTAGTGGTTAGTGGTTAGTGATTAGTGGTTAGGCGATTTTAGGGTTTAAACAATTTCGCCTTTAAAGACTTCTTTCGCGGGGCCGGTCATAAAGACAGGGCCGCCATCTTCGTGCTTGATGTGGAGCGTTCCGCCATCGAGAACGACGTCCGCTTCAAGGCCGATGCGTCCTGTGCGCTGGGCCGCTACAAGCGTTGCACAACTCCCTGTACCGCAGGCCATCGTAACGCCGCAACCGCGTTCCCAGACACGCATGCGGATAGTGCTTTTATTTACAATCTGTGCAAATTCGATATTGCAGCGATCCGGGAAAATCTTATCGACTTCGAGAATAGCGCCCCATTTCTCCAGCTGGATTTTTTCAATGTCATCGACGAAAATGACCGTATGCGGGTTGCCCATCGACACGGTCTCGCCTGTAAAATCAAACGTATCGGCGGTCAGCTTGATGGAACCGAGAAAATCGCGAGGAAGCCCCATATTGACACAAACACGGCCATCCGTCAAAACAGATGGCTTTACGATTCCGCTCTTGGTGTGCAGTGAAAATTCTGATGATTGGCTAAGGCCACGGCTCTGGATAAACTTAGCAACGCAACGGGTAGCGTTTCCGCACATGGCGGCTTCGGAACCGTCCGCGTTAAAAATGCGCATTTCAAATTCGTTATTGGCAATGTTCACGGGAGTCACAATGACTACACCGTCGGCACCAATCCCAAAACGTCTATCGCAAAGGTCTATGACTCTTTTTTCAAGAGCAGGCCCAGGAGTCAAATCAAACGGTTCACCCGGTTCAACCAAAACGAAGTCGTTACCGAGTCCAGTCCATTTTGAAAATTTCAATGACATAAATTGTAATCCTTTTTGCGGACTATAAGCAAAAACCATGCCACTTTTTACAATTGATGTAAAAATGCCGTTTTTGAGTTAAAAGCGGCATTTCTCAAAATTTTCAAAATTTCAGAAAATGAATAATTTTACAATTTATGTAAAAGATACAAAATACTTTTACAGAATATGTAAAAGGCAAGAAGATTTAAATTACACAAATCGTTCGTTCACGACTTGCCAATTGACTATCTGCCACAGCGCTTTCATATAATCTGGACGACGATTGCGGTAATCTATATAATAAGCATGTTCCCAAACATCGAACGTCAGAAGCGGAGTAAACCCCTTGGTCAACGGATTCTGGGCATTCGCTTCTTGCGTAATCACGAGCTTGCCCGATGCGTCGGCAGAGAGCCAAACCCATCCCGAGCCGAAAAGCCCGGCACCCTTCGCTTGGAATTCTTCCTGGAATTTTTCAAAAGAACCGAAATCACGAGCAATCGCTTCTGCGATTTTACCCGACGGTGCGTTATTCTCCTTCGGAGCGGCAAACTGTAAAAAATACAAAGCGTGGTTTAAAATTTGCCCTGCGTTGTTGAACACGCCCCCGTCAGACGTTTTTACGATATCTTCGAGCGACTTGCCCTCAAATGCAGATCCCGGAAGTGCTGCATTTAAGTTGTTTACATACGTCTGCAAATGCTTGCCGTAATGGAACTCAATCGTTTCTGCTGTTAAAACAGGAGCCAAATCGGCTTTTGCATACGGGAGTGCAGGCATTTCAAACTTGCCATTGACGGGAAGAATCATAGAACCTCGCTTTTTATTCGCCGACACCGGCTTAGACATTTTAAAATATAACCGAAAAAAATAGTTCTAGCCCAAATTTCAAACAAAAGAAACCTAAAATTATCACTTTTTACATTTTCTGAATCTTTTCCGTTTTGGGAGGATAAAATGTAAAGAAAACACATCAATAAACCTTGTTCTATTTTACAAAATAACGATTAATCAGTTTTTTTTTGCTTTTTTCGCCTAATTTAAGGCTTTTTCAGAATTTTTGATTTTTTTGGCACGCCTTTTGCGTTAGGTTCAGCGAAACAAAAAAAACAACCTCAACAAAAGGATAGGAACATGAAGCTCGTTACAGCTTACATCCAACCCGAACGACTGAACCTCGTAAAGCAAGCTCTTTACGAGAAGAAGATTTACAAGATGTCAGTTACCAACGTTCTCGGCTGCGGTCAGCAGAAGGGTTACAACCAACGTTTCCGCGGCGTCGTGACCGAAGTGAATTTGCTCAAAAAGATTTGCTTGAAGATTGCCGTGAATGACGAATATGTACAGCCCTGCATTGATGCCATTATTGCAGGTGCTCGCACAGGAGATATCGGCGACGGGAAGATTTTCGTCACCTCCCTTGAACAGTGCATCCGTATCCGCACCGGCGAAACAGGGTCGGAGGCAATCGGATAAGTAAACAGTGATTAGTGGTTAGTGATTAGGATTGCAATTAGAACGTTCTTTTCACATTCCTGTTTACTAACCACTGCATACTAACCACTTAATAAAAAGGATTTAAACCAATGAACGCAGCAACACAAGTCGCAACCGTCAGCGATGCAATCTTTATGACGGAAAACATTTGGATCATGATCAGCGCCATGCTGGTGTTTATCATGGGGCTTGGCTTCGCGTGTGTCGAAGCAGGTCTTGTTCGTGCCAAGTGCGCAGCAAACGTCGCTTTCAAAAACATCGCCGTGCCGGCCATCGGCATCACGGTTTATGCCGCACTCGGTTTTGGACTGATGTATCCGGGTACATTCAACGCCATCACGGGCTGGCTTGGATTCGCCGGCTTTGGCATTGGCGATTGGGCAAACCCGGCAAACTTCACCGCCGCATACAATGGCCATTACACTTTGTTCACAGACTGGCTGTTCCAGGCCATGTTTGCCGCAACCGCCGCTACGATTGTTTCCGGTGCTGTTGCAGAACGCGTGAAGCTCAACTCTTTCCTGATTTTCACGCTTGTCTATGTCGCGCTCGTCTATCCGATCGTGGGTAGCTGGACATGGGGCGGCGGCTGGCTTTCCACCATCGGCAAGGCTGGTTTCCACGACCTCGCCGGTTCGACCCTCGTTCACTCTGTGGGTGGCTGGGCCGCTCTCGCTGGCGTAATGATTCTCGGACCGCGTATCGGCAAGTATGTTGGCGGCAAGGTTCACGCCATCCCGGCTCACAACATTCCGCTTGCAACGGTCGGTGTGTTCATGCTCTGGTTCGGTTGGTGGGGATTCAACGCCGGTTCTGCTCTTAACGGCGACCCGAAAGCTACTAGCTGGATTCTCGTGACCACGAACCTCGCCGCTGTCGCTGGCATCATTACCGCAACGCTCACGAGCTGGATTGTTTCGAAGAAGCCGGACGCCACGATGGCTCTCAACGGATGCCTTGCTGGTCTCGTCGCTATCACCGCCGGTGCTGACGTTGTCACCCCGCTTTCTTCCTGGATTATCGGTGCTATCGCTGGTGTGCTCGTCGTCGGTGCCGTCTTCCTCTTCGATCGCTTGCACTTGGATGACCCGGTCGGTGCCCTCTCTGTTCACCTCGTGAACGGTGTCTGGGGTACACTCGCAGTCGGTCTCTTCGACATGACGGGTTCCTACACTCTCGGCACTCAAGCTATCGGCGTTATCGCCTACGCACTCCCCTGCTTTGCTGCCGCAAGCGTAATCTTCCTTGCGATTAAGAAGACGATCGGCCTTCGTGTCACGGAAAGACAAGAAATGCGCGGTCTCGACCAAAGCGAACATGGTTGCGAAGCTTACAGCGGATTCCAAATCTTCAGCAACATGTAATTTAGTACTTAGTTATTAGTCAGTGGTCGATAGTTAATGTAAACTGTACCGAAGGTACCAAGCCTTAAACTAACGACTAACAACCAATAACTAACAACTATAAAAAGTATCTCTGTTGACTAAAATGCCCCGGAACGAATGTTCCGGGGTTTTACGATTTTTCGAGGCGTTTTTTGTGATTTTATGCTACCAAAATGAGATTTTTTTTGATTTTGGTAGCATATTTTTTAGTTTATCTGTTGATTTTCTCATTGAAAAGGCTGGTTTCGTGTTACCAAATTCGTACTTTTCTTTAATTTGGTAACATATCACAGTGCACAAAACCCGTTTAGACACTAAAATTGATTAGTTTATTCGTGAATTATGCTACCAAAAAAGTTTTTTTCTGAGATTTGGTAACATTTTTTTGCCAAAAGGGCTGTTTTAAAACGGGAAATAAAAAAATGCCGTGCGAGACGGCATTGGTTTGTAGCTGTAGTACGGCTTAGAGATTTTCCAGTTCTTTGAGCCAGTCGGCAAAAGAGGCATCGCTTGGCATGCGCCAATCGGCTCGTGGTGAAAGCGAAATCGTTCCCACCTTCGGACCATCTGGAATGCAACTGCGCTTGAACTGTTGCGTAAAGAATCGCTTTAGGAAAATTTTCAAGACGCGGACGAGTTCTTCATGGGAGAATCTTGCGGGGAACGCATTCGCAGGGAGCACGTCGCCAATACCAAAGGCCTTTTCGGCAAGATAGAGCATTTTCAATGGCTCTGCGCCATATTTTGTAAAATGGTACAGGTAGAAATCGTGGATTTCGTAAGCCCCGAGAATGGATTCCGTCTTTTGCGCTATCTGTCCGTTATTGTCTGCGGGTAAAAGTTCTGGCGAAACGGGCGTGTCCAGAATGTCGCGGAGAACCGATGCTAACGAATCTGCAAATTCCATCGGCAAAAAATTCAGCACGTGGTCTGCGTACCATGCCACGACATGACGTACAAGCGTTTTGGGGATATCGCAGTTCACGGCGTACATTGACATGTGATCGGCGTTGTAAGTGCTCCAACCGAGTGCAATCTCGGAAAGGTCGCCAGTTCCAACGACAATGCCGCCTTCCTTATTCGCCAAGTCCATCAAAATTTTTGTACGTTCACGAGCTTGGACGTTTTCGTACGTCACGTCAAGTTTTGCCGCGTCGTGGCCGATATCCTTGAAATGCTGGAGACACGATTGCTTGATGTCTATCGTTCGGAGTTCAACGCCCAAAAGCTCGGCCATGGCGACCGCATTATTCTTCGTTCGTTTTGTCGTCCCGAATCCAGGCATCGTCACTACGAGAATATCCCTTAGCGGTCGATTCAGCAATTTGTATGTTTCCACAACGACAAGCAACGCAAGCGTAGAATCTAAACCGCCGCTAAGTCCGATTACAGCACGTTCGGCGTGCGAAGATTCCAAACGTTTGGCTAGTCCTGCACATTGTATATTGAAAATGTCAGAGCAGTTGGCGTCGCGGTGGAAAAAATCATTTGGCACGAACGGTGTCGGTGAAATATAACGGTATCTCAAACCATCCGCTGGATTACTGGCATTTTTCACTACGACTGGCAACGGCGAAAAATGAGCCGCATGGAAAAAATAGTCCGTCGAGTCAAAATCCTGAAAATTCCCTTCGCTCAAACGCTGCATGTTCAGACGTTCAACATCGATGTCTGCATAAATTATTTCGCTTTTGCGGTTGTAATTCCTGCGTTCGGCAAGCATCGAGCCATTTTCGGCAATCATCAAATGACCGCTAAAGACCATGTCTGTCGTAGATTCATGTACTCCAGCCGATGCATAGACGTACGCGGCCATACAGCGAGCAGATTGGTTCATCACTAGATTGTGGCGGTAGTCGCCTTTACATACAAGAGTATCGCTTGCAGACAAATTTAAGATGACATTCGCACCCGCCAAGGCAAGTTCCCCGCTGGGGGGCGAAGGTGTCCAAAGGTCTTCGCAAAGTTCGATGCCAATGCGGATTTCTGAAGAATCGTTTTCAGAAGATTTCTTGCGGGCGCTTGTTTTTCCTTGATCGTTTAAGCGGGCTTTCAACGTGAAAAAATTTGTCACGGGGACATCGTCGATACCTTCAAACGAATAAGTAAGCGGTCCACTAGCATTTCGAACGCCTTCAATCCGAGCGCAAGTCGCATAGTTCAACAAATCTCGCCCGCTGTTGAAGTGCCGCTTTTCATAAAATTCACGCTGGTTCGGCAAGTGAATTTTCGGTGTAATTCCGATGACTTTTCCATGCTGTACTAGAGCGGCACAGTTGTAGAGTTTGCCGAACATTCGGAGCGGAAGTCCGACAGCAACAATCATATCGGTATCGTCAAACTCTTTTGCTATTTTCAAAAGCGATCGAAGCGATTTTTTTAGCAAAAGTTCTTGATGGAACAAATCGCCACAGGTATAACCCGTAATGCAAAGTTCCGGGAAAACGACAACTGCGGCTCCTTCGTTTTTAGCGAGGTGACCGCAGCGGATAATTTCATCAGTGTTGAATTCCGTATCGGCCACTTTTAAAGTTGGACATACGGATGCGATTCTATAAAAACCGAACATCTTATTTTGTAATCAATCCAAGTTTGTTCATGCGGTAGTTCATCATTCGCGGAGAAATACCGAGCTCACGGCCTGCCGCCGAAATATTACCGTCATTGCGTTTGATGGCTTCGGTAATCAGTTCCTTTTCGTAATTGCACATCATCACGTCAAGCGGAGCATGGTCCGTAATGATTTTCCCGGCACTTGTGCTGAGGCTCGTCTGTAACGAAGGCGGAAGATTGTAGCTGTGGATGCAGTCGTCCGTCGCGGTAAGCACGGCGCGTTCAATGCAGTTTTCGAGTTCACGGACGTTGCCCGGCCAGTGATAGCTCATCAAAAGATTGATAGCCGTTGTCGAAAGGCGCGCGATTTTCTTATTGTACTTGAGGTTCATCTTTTCGATGAAATGTTCTGCAAGCAAGATAATGTCGCTCTGGCGTTTGGCCAAGTCCGGCATCGAAATCGGGAAAATATTCAGACGGTAGAACAAGTCTTCGCGGAAAAGCTTCTTTTCCATGAGCTCTTCGAGGTTGCGGCTGGTTGCTGCCAAGAAACGCACATTGGAATGGAGTTCTTCGTTACTGCCGACGCGGCTAAATGTACGTTCTTGTAAAAAACGCAACAGTTTGACTTGCGTCTGCATCGTCAAATCACCAATTTCATCGAGGAATAGCGTACCGCCATCGGCGATTTCGGCACGTCCCTTGCGCATGCTGATGGCGCCCGTAAACGCCCCTTTTTCGTGACCGAACAGTTCGCTTTCGACTAGATTTTCGGGGAGTGCGGCACAGTTGAGCGTCACAAACGGCTTGTCTTTGCGGTCTGAAAGCTTGACTATGGCGCGGGCAATCATTTCCTTGCCGGTTCCGCTTCCACCACGAATCAGGACGGTAGCATCAGACGATGCGACCTGACGCACTTGTTCATACACAATCTGCATTTCACGGCAGTTCCCGACAAGGTCGTCCGGCTTGCCGCTAAGCATGTCGCGCAACTTTTGGTTTTCGTCAAGCAACGATTGGCGTTCAACGAGCATTGTCTGGCATTCGCTTGCTGCATCACCCGTGATATTTGCGATAATTTCCAAAAGTGCCACGTCACGGTCCAGGTCCGTCGTCACGTCAACAGGTCTATCGACAGAAAGCGTTCCGATGATTTGTTCGTCATGAATCAGCGGGACGCAGATGAATGCGACCTGGGAGTCGTAATTGCGGGCTCCTGTGCGGTTCAGGAATCGAGAATCCTTGCGCAAGTCGGGAATCACATGGCTACGGCCCGTCTCGGCCACGTGCCCAGTAATGCCCTCGCCCACTTGGTACTGCCCCAACTGCTTTTTCTTTTCGTCAAGGCCGTGCGAAGCTTCGATTTTCAGGGTGTTGCCGAACAACAGCGTAAACGTTCCGTTCAGCATTCCCATGTCGGTGTCCAAAATCGTGAGCACATTATCCAAAAGTTTTTCGACATTCCTTTCGTGGATAATGATGGTACTGATTTTTTGAACGACCGATATTTCTGGACCAATGGGTTGTTTCATAATTTGTAAGATAGAAATTAGTTAGTGGGAAGTAGGAAGTGGTTAGTGGTTAGTAAACAGTGGTTTGTGGTTAGAAGCTATGGGGTGTGAGCACGGTCGCCTACGGCTCCCTCTGAGGTATGGGGTTTTATAGTCGCACCTTCGGTGCCTAACTTCACCTCACCTCATAGCCCAAGCGTAGCGACCCCAGAGGGCGAAGCCCGACCCCATACCCCCCAACCTATTTACAACCTCTCCTTGATTCGTTGTAGCGCTACCTTCGTCTGCTCATGGTCGCCGAACGCAGTCAATCGGAAATAGCCTTCGCCGCACGGCCCAAAGCCGCTGCCCGGCGTCCCGACGACTTCGCATGTCGCAAGCAGGCGGTCAAAAAAGTCGAATGATTTTTCACCGTCGGGCAACTTCCACCAGATGTAAGGAGCGTGTTCGCCGCCAAAAACGGTGTAGCCGCAAGACGAGAGTTCCTTACGGATCATCGTTGCTGTTTCCATATAACCGCTGATGACGGCCTTCGTCTGTTCCCAGCCTTCGGGCGTGTAAATGGCTTCGGCGGCGCGCTGTGTCACGTAGCTTACGCCGTTGAACTTGGTGCACTGGCGGCGGTTCCACATCGAGCGGAGCTTTCCGAGTTCGTGCGGAACGATTGTGTATGCACAACGAACGCCCGTGAATCCAGCGGTCTTGCTGAAGCTACGGAATTCAATCGCACAAGTACGAGCACCTGGAATTTCGTAAATGGAATGAGGAAGGTTTTCGTCACGGATGTAACAGTTGTAGGCTCCATCAAACAAAATAATTGCACCGGTTTCATTTGCGTAATCCACAAACTTCTGGAGCGTTTCGCGAGAAAGAACGGTGCCCGTCGGGTTGTTGGGGCTGCAAAGGTAAATTAATTGTACCGGATTTTTGGGCAAGTCCGGCTGGAAGTTATTTTCGGCGGTCGATGCAAGATAGGTCACTTCGGAAAAATGCCCGTCTGCCTGCAAAGTGCCGGCGCGCCCGGCCATTACGTTACTGTCGAGATATACTGGGTAAACCGGGTCCGGAATCGCTATTTTTGCATCGGCAGAGAATAGTTCCTGGATGTTCGCGACATCGCACTTGGAACCGTCACTCACAAAGACATCGTCTGGATCTATATCGATTCCGCGAGACGTATATTCGCCACGAATAATCGCTTCACGAAGAAAATCATACCCTTGCTCAGGACCGTAACCGCGGAACGTCCACTTGACGCCCATTTCGTTCACCGCTTTGTGCATCGCCTCGATCACGGCCGGGATAATTGGAGACGTGACATCGCCGATTCCTAGACGGATGATGTCTGCGTTTTCGTGGGTACCCTGGTATTCCTTGATTTTTTTGGCAATAGTCGAAAAAAGGTAACTGCCAGGAAGAAGATCATAGTTTGTATTGAGTATATTCATAAATGTGTTTTGCGCGGCTTTGCCGCAATTTGCAGAACTTAGCCCGCTTCACTCTTAAAATTAGAGGAACTTGCTAAGCTCTAAGTTCTATAAAACCTTTAAAGACTTCCTTCGCGGGACCGGTCATAAAGACGGGACCGCCCTCTTCGTGCTTGATGTGGAGCGTTCCACCATCCAAAACGACGTCTGCTTCCAGGCCGATTCTCCCTGTTCGCTGGGCGGCAACAAGCGTCGCGCAACTGCCTGTGCCGCAAGCCATCGTTACGCCGCAACCGCGTTCCCAGACGCGCATGCGAATTGTTTTTTCGTCGATAACTTGGGCAAATTCAATATTGCAACGGTCCGGGAAAATCTTATCGACTTCGAGGATACTCCCCCATTTTTCAAGCTGGATTTTTTCGATATCATCAACAAAAATAACGGTGTGCGGATTGCCCATCGAAACGGTTTCGCCCGTAAAATCAAAAGTGTCAGCCGTGAGCTTGATCGTTCCCAAGAAATCACGCGGGAGCCCCATGTTCACGCAAACGCGACCGTCCGGCAAAACGGACGGCTTTACAAGTCCACTCTTGGTGTGCAGGGAAAATTCCGATGCTTGGCTCAATCCGCGACTCTGGATAAACTTTGCCACGCAGCGGGTGGCGTTGCCGCACATGGCCGCTTCGGAACCGTCTGCGTTAAAAATGCGCATCTCGAATTCGTTGTTCTCGACGTTGACGGGAGTCACGACGACGACTCCATCCGCACCGATGCCGAAACGCCTGTCGCAAAGTTCTATGACGCGTTGCTCAAGAGCCTTGCCTGGGGTCATATCAAATGATTCACCGGGTTCGACCAAGACGAAATCGTTGCCGAGTCCAGTCCATTTTGAAAATTTTAATGACATAAAATGTAATCCTTTTTGCCGTGATATGCAAAAATCATGCCATTTTTACATTTTTCGAAAAAAGTGGCGTTTTTGAGTAAAAATCGATGATTTTAGAAATTAGTGAATTTTCATGAATTGAAAAATTTTACAATTTATGTAAAAACAATAAAAGAGTTTTACATAAATTGTAAAACTCTTAATTTTCACTAACGGGTATTATTATTTAAGTCGGTTTACGACCTGCTTGGCGCTCGCCATGGCTCGCACCACAAGCGATGCACCGTTGGCACAGTCGCCGACCGCGTAAATGTTACGTGAGGGATCCGGGATGATTGCCGTACGGGGCGTGAGTTTCAGGCCCAAGTCGTTCACGAGACCTTCGGCAGGAACGCCCGTGAAGCCCATTGCGAGCACGACCAGGTCCGCTTCGATAATTTCTGTCGTGTTCGGGACTTCGTTCGGCTTGAGCGGTTTGCCGAGCGGAGACATATCCCATTCGACACGGACTGCTTCGACACCAGCCACGTGACCGTCCTTGACGATGAACTGCTTGGACGATACGTTCCAGCGACGTTCGCCGCCTTCGTGGTGCGCATAGCTTGTGCGCAGCAAGTACGGCCAATCCGGCCACGGCGTCGAAGGGGAACGTTCCTCGGGAGGCTTCGGCATGAATTCGACCTGGAGTACGCTCTTGCAACCTTCGCGGATGGCTTTGCCCACGCAGTCGTTACCTGTATCGCCACCGCCAATGATCAGGACTTTTTTGCCCTTGGCGTTGTACTTTTCGGGATTCTTGCAGTCAGGCATCTCGGCGCCATGCAAGTAATCAAGCGCAAGATAAATGCCTTCGGCTTCTCGGCCCGGGATTTTCAAGTCGCGGGCGTTCGGCGTTCCGATGGCGAGGAACGTGTAATCGAAATTGCGGTGGATGTATTCCGCCGAAATGTCCTTGCCGATTTCGGTATTGCAAATAAACTTGATGCCGGCTGCTTCGAGGAGCGCTACGCGGCGGTCAATCACTTGCTTTTCAAGTTTCCAGTTCGGGATGCCGTAACGCAGAAGTCCACCCGGCTTT
>JAEEGI010010337.1_pt1 | contig 20292 bp, 20 predicted proteins | sample 8958751 | NCBI WGS metagenome assembly JAEEGI01 (sample SAMN16246545, study PRJNA631951) | gut metagenome | biome: gut microbiome; feature: rumen; material: KS-attached | host: Bos | place: Iran: Karaj | collected 2018-10 | reverse complement strand
ACATCAGTTCGCTCGCCATATATATAAAATCCGAAGAGATCTGCATATCGTATTTTTCCATGGATTCTATATATTCGAGATACTGATCCGTGAGCTCGGCGATGGGGATATCGAAAATATCGATCTTGTGTTTTTGTATCAGCGAAAGCAGCAGGTCGAGCGGGCCTTCATACTGCTCCAGCTTCAGATTCAGCCCTACCATGGCAGCAAATAGGCGTAAGCGCCGAAGACGTACGGCAGCGAGAACACGTAAAGTATCTTGTCGCGCAGCCATTCGAGCGGATAGAATATCGGGCTGAGGATGTCCATATACGAAAGCGCTATTATCACGACCATAATGATGGGCGCGTAGCGTTCGAGCATAAGATACCTGGCGCTCCATTTATGCGGCAGCAGGGAAGGAAGCACTTTGGAGCCGTCGAGCGGAGGCAGCGGTATGAGGTTGAACAGACCGAGGCCCACGTTGAGTATGGCGGATATGGCGAACAGGAAATAGAAGGAATCGAACAGTTTGCCTCCGAACGAAGACGAACCGAACGACACGACGCCGGACGACATCAGCAAAAACAGAAGCCGCATAAACCCGACGCAAAGAAAAGCAAGTATAAAGTTCGAAGCGGGCCCGGCGAACGCCACTATCGCTATGTCGCGCCTAGGCTTGCGCAGCCCGCGCATATTGACAGGTACCGGTTTCGCCCACCCGAAGCCCATAAGGAGCATCGCCGCAAAGCCGAACCAGTCTATATGCTTGAGCGGATTGAGCGTCATCCTGCCGAAAGCGTACGCCGTGTCGTCGCCGCATTTGTGCGCGGCGTAAGCGTGAGCGAATTCGTGCACCGTCATCGCCGCCACCACGGCGACCACCATAAGGATCGCGTAGCGGATCTCGCCTTGTTTGAGATAATTGATTATCATTTCAGTTCAATGATGCTCTGCTTCCATACGGAAGGAGCTTCCTCTCCCAAAAGTGTTACGACAGTCGCCGCCACATTGGCAAGGCCGTATTCGCCGTCGCGGCATTCCACGGTGCGGTATTTTTCGGCGTGGAAATTGTCGTATATGTAAAACGGGACTCTGTTGAGCGTGTGGCTGGTCTTGACCGCGATCTTGCCTTCTTTGTTTATCTTGGCGCACCCGGTCTTTTTGTCTAGCTCGTACATTTCGTCGGCGTTGCCGTGGTCTGCGGTCACAAGGCATATGCCCTGCATTTTGTCGACCGATTTGAATATGCGCGCCAGGCACAGGTCGACGGCTTCGACCGCTATCTGAGTGGCGTCGAACGAGCCGGTGTGCCCGACCATATCGCCGTTGGGGAAATTGCAGCGCAGAAAATCGAACTCGCCGGATTCTATCTTTTCGCAGAGCACGTCGGTTATCTCGGCGCATTTCATCCAGGGGCGCTGCTCGAACGGAACGATATCCGAAGGTATCTCTATGTATTCCTCAAGCTCTTCCGAAAACTTGCCGCTCCTGTTGCCGTTCCAGAAATAGGTGACGTGGCCGTATTTCTGCGTTTCGGATATCGCGAGCTGTTTGTAGCCTTTGTTCGCGAGAAATTCGCCCATGGTGTTGGAGATCTCGGGCGGATTCACGAGGTATTTGTAAGGGATGTGCGCGTCGCCGTCGTATTCGAGCATCCCGGCGTAAAGCACTTTTACGTCTTTTTTCTTTGTGAATTTGCAGTCGCGGTTTTCAAACGCGCGGGATATCTCTATGGCTCTGTCGCCGCGGAAATTGTAGAATATCACGCTGTCGCCGTCGTTGACCGGCCCCACGGGAACGCCGTTTTCGGCTATGACGAACGGGGGCAGATCCTGGTCGATCTTGCCCGTTTCGGCGCGGTAGGTCTTAACGGCTTCTTCGGCGGTGGCGAACTGTCTGCCCTCGCCCAGCACGTGGGTGTTCCAGCCAAGCTCGACCATCTTCCAGTTGGCTTCGTAGCGGTCCATCGTTATGACCATCCTGCCGCCGCCGGAGGCGATGCGCGCGTCGAAAGACGAGCAGTTGAGCGAACGCAGGAAATCTTCGAACGGGAGTATGTATTCGAGCGCCGAGGTCTCGCCGACGTCGCGGCCGTCGAGCAGGGTATGGACGCGGACGCGCTTTACTCCGCATTCCTTGGCTTTGATTATGAGCGCTTTGAGGTGGTCTATATGCGAATGGACGTTGCCGTCCGAAAAAAGTCCCAGAAAATGCAGCGTCGTGCCGTTTTTCACGCAGTTTTCCACGAGCTCTTTCCAGGTGTCGGAAGCGAAGATCCTGCCGGATTCGATCGCGCCCGAAACGAGCTTGGCGCCCTGTGCGAAGACCTGGCCCGCGCCGAGCGCGTTGTGGCCGACTTCGCTGTTGCCCATATCGGCGTCGGAGGGGAGCCCCACCGCGGTCCCGTGCGCTTTGAGCAGCAGATGCGGATATTTTTCGGCGAGCATATCGAGCACGGGAGTGTTGGCGGCTTTGACCGCGTTGCCGACAGCGGATTCGGTGTAGCCCACGCCGTCCATCACTATAAGGACAACGGGCCTTTTTTCGTTTTCAAAGACTTTTTTCATACCTTTGTTTCTCCTTGTATGCGAGCCGCCGCGGACGCTCCTTGAAGCGGGTGTCCCGCAAGGCGGCATATATAATTATTCAATATGATATTATACATCACCCGGCGGGGAATTGCAACTGTTTTTTTACAAAAACAAACGCACCGTACGTCTTTTTTACGCGCGCGCGTAAAAATATTTGCAGGTAAAATTTATGTAACGTTAAATTTACCGAAATTTATTGATTTTTCGGTTCGTTTGTGCTATTATACTATAATAAAATAACTGTAATATGCGCAGATTATGACTTTCAGAAGGAGGCGTCGCCGTGTTCGGTTACATAAAGCCCCGCGCCTCCGAACTTCTGGTCAAGGAAAACGAGTTTTACAAAGCGGTCTACTGCGGGATCTGCCGTATCGGCGGCAAGCGCGTTTCGCGCTTTACGCGGCTGCTTTTGAATAACGATTTCGTCTTTCTGTGTCTGGTGCGGATGGCGGTATGCGGCGACAAAGCGTGCGCCGAAACGCGCCGCTGCCCGTATTCGCTCAAAAAGAAATGTATGCTGTGCGAAAACGAATCCGCCCTCTATACTTCGGCGGCTTTCGGCATACTGCTGTATTACAAGGCGCTCGACGACGTCGCCGACGACCGCGGTCTTTCACGCGTCGCGGCAAAATTCAGGGCGCTGTTTGCGCGCGGGATGTTCAAACGCGCGTCTGCGCTTTGCCCGGGCCTTGCGGAAGACGTGAAAGAGCGGCTATCGGTGCTCGCGGGGCTGGAAAAAGCGCGCGTCTCTTCGCCCGATCTGGTTTCGGATTCCTTTGCCGCCGTCACGGCGCTGGCCGCGTCGTACGGTACCGAAGGGGAAGAACGCGATATCCTTTGGGAATGCGGTTACCATATCGGTAGATATATCTACCTTATAGACGCGTTCGAGGACGTATTGCGCGACGGCAAAAAGGGCAATTTCAACGTGCTTACGGAATATTACGGCTCTCCGGACGCCGTCATCGGCGCCGCCGGGGATATCGAACAGACCTTGCGCGACAGCATTAACGCGTTTTGCCGGGCGTACGAACGGTCTGGCGGCAGCGTTTACGATAAACTGGTCTACAATATCGCGCAGCTCGGCTCGGCGGATTGTTTCGCCGCCGCGGTGAATAAACTGAAAGGAACCGATAAATGACAGACCCCTACAAAGTCTTGGGCGTTTCGCCACAGGCGTCCGACGAGGAGATCAAAAAGGCTTACCGCGCTCTGGTAAAGAAATATCACCCCGACAACTACGTCGACAACCCGCTCGCCGATCTCGCCGACGAAAAGATGAAGGAGATCAACGAGGCGTACGACACGATCACCAGGATGCGCGCTTCGGGCGGTACATATACCGGCGGCGGGAACGATACTTACTCTTCCGGTTATTCGGGCGGTTCGGGCGCGTCTTCGGGTTACGCCCGCATACGCGACCTGCTAAATCAGAACCGTATATCCGAAGCCGAGATACTGCTCGACCGCGAGCCCGACAAAAACAGCGCCGAATGGCATTTCCTCACCGGCGTGGTATATATGCGCAAGGGATGGCTGCAGCAGGCGCGCGAGCATCTTACGCTCGCATGTCAACTGGATCCTTCAAACGCCGAATACCGCAATATGCTCGATATGTTTTCCAACACCGCCCGCAGTTCGCCGTACAACACCGCCGATTCCGGCGGATGCACCGGCTGCGATATCTGCACCGGGCTTATATGCGCCGATCTTATGTGCAGCTGCTGCAGGTGAGGGGACGTTATGAAAAAAAAGACTAAACGCGTAGCGCTCGCCGGAGTGCTTTCGGCTTCCGCGGTGCTCATAATGTCGCTTGGCAGCGTGATAACCTCGCTCGATATGACCGCTGCGTTCGCCGCCGGGATACTCGTCATAATCGCGCGGATCGAATGCGATCGCGTCACCGCGCTCGGCGTTTACGCCGCGTCCGGACTGCTCGCGTTCGTGCTGCTGCCAAACAAGAATACCGCCATAGTTTTCGTGTTTTACGGCGGTCTGTATTCCATAATCAAGGAATTCTGCGAGCTCATAAAAAACAAGCCGCTTATGTGGGCGGTAAAGATAGTCGTTTCAAACGTGATGCTCACGCTTATAATCTGGCTCGGCCTGTATTTTACCGTGGCGAGCGACGAGCCGCTGGGGTTCGTATGGTGGGTGTATCTGCTGGGCAACTTCATCTTCGTCGTCTACGATATAGCGCTCACACTTATGATATCAAGGTATTACGCGCTTTTCAAGCGCGGGAGGAGCTGAAATGATAAGAAGCATGACCGGCTACGGCCGCGCCAGAAAACTGATCGGCGGCAGGGACATCACCTGCGAGATAAAATCCGTCAACAACCGCTATCTCGAACAGAACGTGCGCATCAACCGTATGTATTCGGCGTTCGAGGAGCGCATCAAGAAGACCGTTTCGGAACGCGTTTCGCGCGGGAAGATCGACGTATACGTTTCCATCGACAATATCGAAGGCGACCCCACGCAGCTTTCGCTCAACCGCGAATATCTGGAAGCCTATATGGATTCGCTGCGCAAGATAAAAGAGGATTACGGCGTCGCGGGGGAGATCGACCTGCGCATGCTTTCGATGAAACAGGAAGTATTCATAGCGCGCAAGCCCGAAGAAGACATAGAATCGGTGTGGCTCGACGTCCGCGCCGTGCTCGGCGAGGCGCTCGACGCTTATATGCAGATGCGCGAAAAAGAGGGCGAAAAACTGCGCGAAGATATCTCGGCGCGGCTCGCGTCGCTCGCATCTATGCGCGAAAAACTCGCGCTCCTCGCGCCGGATTCGGTCAAAGAAGCCAACGCGCGTATGTGCGAGCGCGTGAAAGAACTGCTGGGCGGCGCGCCGGTTGACGAAACGCGTCTGCTCACCGAATGCGCGGTCTACGCCGACCGCTGCGACGTCACCGAAGAGCTCGTGCGGCTGGGCAGCCATCTCGCGCAGTTCGAAGATATGCTCGAAAAATCCGCCGCCATAGGCAAAAAAATGGATTTTCTGGTGCAGGAGATCAACCGCGAGATCAACACCACGGGTTCCAAATGCAACAACACCGAAATGGCGGGAATTGTCATAGACGCCAAGGCGGAGCTTGAAAAAATCAGAGAACAGATACAGAACATAGAGTAAACGGAGGCATAAAAATGAAATTTGCCGATATCGGTTTCGGCAGCAGCGTCAACGCCGCCAGAGTAGTCTGCGTGGTATCGCCGGATTCGCTTCCGGTTCGCCGGCTGGTCCAGGACGCCAAAAACGCCAACCGCGCCATCGACGTCAGCTGCGGCAAAAAGACGCGCTCTGTCATAATCACCGACAGCGAGCATTTCATTCTTTCGGCAGAAGAGCCCGAAACGATAATAGAAAGGATGAACGCCGCCGATGATAAATAAAGGATTACTGCTTATAATTTCCGGCCCCGCCGGAGTGGGCAAGGGGACCATAGTGAATTATCTGGTGGAAGGCGAAAGCAATTATTTCAAATCGGTCTCCGCCACGTCCCGCAAACCGCGCTATATGGAACGCGAGGGCGAGGATTACTACTTTGTCACCCGCGCCGAATTCATGCGCCGAGTCAAGAGGGGCGAGATGCTCGAATACACCGAATACAACGGCAACTATTACGGCACGCCGCTCCCACCCATGAAAGCGCATTTCGAAGCGGGCGAAAACGTGGTGCTCGAAATAGAGACCGACGGCGCGTTCCAGGTCAAGAGCAAAATGCCCGACGCTGTGCTGATTTTCATCTGCCCGCCTTCGTACGAACAGCTCGAAGCCCGTCTGCGCGGCAGGAACACCGAGACCGAGGAAGCCATCATCCGCCGGCTTTCCACGGCGCGTCACGAGCTTTCGCTTATGCCCAAGTACGATTATATAATCGTCAACGAAGACGGGAAAAGCGATCTTTCGGCGCAGTACGTGCGCGAGATCGTGCGCGCGGAGCAGCTTTCGTCAAAGCGCGGTATCCCGCATATAATTTTACCGGAATAATACATATTCTACATTTTTAAGGAGATAAATAAAATGTTGTACCCTTCCGTTCAGCAAATGACTAACGACAAAGTCAACCGTTACGCTCTCGTCATAGCCACCGCAAAGGGAGCGCGTTATATCAACGACAAGCAGAACAAGGAACGCGAGGAAGCCGAACTCAAGCGCGAAGAACACGGCAAGGACGTCAAACTTCCGACCGGCGAAGCCGTAAACGAAAAAGCTGTTTCGGTGACCATCCGCAAGCTCTGCGACGAGGAGTTCAAGATAATACTCCCCGAAGAGCTGCTCAAAGCCGAACAGGAATAAATGGAAAAGGTCTACGCCTTTGTGCGCATACTCAACGCGACGCAGCGCTATGACCGCGAATACACTTACTATATCCGTCCCGAACTGCGCGCCAAAGCGCGCGCGGGCGCGATGTGTACGGTGCCGTACGGCAATTCCAACAAACTGCGCACCGGGGTCATAACCTCGCTCGCCGACGAATGCGAATATCCGCAGGTCAAGCCGCTCGCCGACATATTCGAATACCCCGTGCCGCTGAACGACGAAACGCTTTCGCTCTGCCGCTTTATGAGCGAGCGCTGTTTCTGCACGTTCGGCGCGGCTGTGCGCACCGTGCTGCCCGCGGGGCAGGAGATAGAGACGCGCGTTTATTTCGAGGCGCTCGAATATGACAAAACGCGCTTAAACGACAAGGGCGGGTTCATCTACGATCATATCGCCGAAAAAGGCAGGACGTCCGAAAGCGAGCTTGTCGCCGAATTCGGTGAGGAAGTCTCGATACTCCTGCGTTCGCTCGCAAGACTCGGCGCGCTTAGGATGACCAGCGAATCCCGCAAAAAGATAAACGAAAAAAAGTCGCTTATGTATAAGCTCGCGTCGGGCGACGAGGCGGCGTACGCCGCCGAAAATCCCGAATCGCTGCGCACCGAAAAACAGCGCCGCATAGTCGCTTTCCTCAAAGACGGCGGCGTCATAGGCGCGAACGAAGCGGAAGAACTTTTCGGCATAGGCAGGTCGGTGCTTACCGGACTTTGCAGGTCGAACATACTCGAAAAATACGAACGTCCGGAGGAACGCGCGTACTATATTTCCGAACCGCGCACGGCAAAAGACGTTTCCGCGCTCCCGCTCAACGAATGTCAGACTGCGGCGTTCGAACGGATAGGAACGCTTATGGAAAGCGGCGAGCCCAAAGCCGCGCTGCTTTACGGCGTGACCGGCAGCGGCAAGACGCGCGTTATAATAGAAGCGTGCAAAAAAGCCATAGCGTCGGGCAGATCCGCCATAGTGCTCGTGGCGGAGATAGGCCTCACCGCTCAGGCGGTGTCGGTGTTCCGCGGCGCTTTCGGCGAACGGCTCGCGGTGCTGCATTCGATGCTTTCGGTTGGCGAACGGCTGGATACCTGCCGCCGTATACTCGCTCACGAAGTGGACGTGGTCATAGGCACCCGCTCGGCGGTATTCGCGCCGCTCGACAATATCGGGCTCATCGCTATAGACGAAGAACAGGAGCACACTTATAAATCCGAAAACACGCCAAAATATCACGCGCGCGACATAGCGCGGTTCCGCTGCGCGCACAACAAATGTCTTATGCTGCTCGCTTCGGCGACGCCTTCTGTCGAAAGCTTCTTCAAGGCGCAGCAGGGGATATACGAACTCATCCGGCTTCCGTCACGCGCGGGGGACGCCGAAATGCCGGAATGCCGCGCGCTCGATATGCGCCGCGACGAACGCGCCGAAAACGGCAAGATAATCTCGTCGCAGCTCGCCGAAGAAATCGAAAACACCGCGCGCGAGGGGCGGCAGAGCATACTGTTCGTCAACCGTCGCGGGTACGATTCGCACCTTTACTGTATGAAATGCGGGCACGTCTTCACCTGCCCCAACTGCTCGGTGTCGCTCACGTACCATGCGTACGGCGACGCTTCAAAACGCAACAAGCTCATCTGTCATTACTGCGGCTACGTTATGAACAAACCCGAAGCATGTACCGAATGCGGCAGTCCGCATATAGGCCACACGGGTTTCGGCACGCAGAAACTCCAGGACGAACTCGCGTCAGATTTTCCGTCCCTCAACTGCGTGCGGATGGACGCCGACACCACGTCGGAAAAATATTCGCACGAAAACATCATCCGCGCCTTCGCGCAGGGCGAATACGACGTGCTGTTCGGCACGCAGATGATAGCCAAAGGGCTGGATTTCCCCAAGGTGGGGCTGGTAGGGGTGGTCTCCGCCGATTCGTCGCTTTATATGAACGACTTCCGCGCGGGCGAGCGCACGTTTTCGCTGTTCACCCAGTTGGCGGGGCGCTCCGGCAGAAGCGACCGAAAAGGCGAAGCGCTGTTCCAGACGTATAATCCCGAAAACGAGATACTCCGCCTTTCGATGACGCAGGATTACGAAAAGTTCTACAAAAGCGAGATCGCGCTCAGGCGCGCGGTGGTGTTCCCGCCGTTCTGCGATATCGCGGTGTTCACCTTCGCCGCCGAGACCGAATCCGACGCGAACTCGGCAGCCGAGGCGATGAGCGGCGTGATAGCGCGCATCCACGCGCAGAAATATCCCGAACTTCCCATAATCAAACTCGGCCCGTACCGCGAAGGCGTATACAGATTGCGCAACAAATACAGGCAGAGGATAATCATAAAATACAAAGACAAATCCGCATCCCGCGCGTTCCTTGCGGAATCGTACGCCGAAATATGTAAGCTCGTCCGCAAGCCGGTGCGCGCGGATATCGATATCAATCCGCCCATTATCTAAGTTTTTCCGGAGGCAATATGGCACTTTTGAACATACGCAAAAACGGCGACGGCATTTTACGCAAAAAATGCCGCCCGGTAGAAGAAATAACTCCGCGCATACTCACCCTGCTCGACGATATGCGCGAAACGCTTAAAGACGCCAACGGCGTGGGGCTCGCCGCGCCGCAGGTCGGCGTGCTCAAACGCATCGTACTGGTGGATAACGGCAGCGAAATACTTGAGCTCATAAATCCCGTCATCGTCGACACCAAAGGCGAGCAGGAAGAAATAGAAGCCTGCCTTTCGTGTCCCGGCCAGTGGGGAATAGTCAAACGCCCCGCAGAAGTCACGGTCAGGGCGCTCGACAGGCACGGAGTCGAAAAAACGTACACCGGCACCGGTCTCACCGCCCGCTGCTTCTGCCACGAGCTGGACCATCTCGACGGAGTGCTTTATATAGATAAAGCCGAGCGTATGCTCGACCCCGACGAGATAGAGACCGAAGACTGAAAACAAAGAAGGAATTACCGCAAACGATATGAAAGCAGTGTTTTTCGGAACGCCCGAGATCGCCGAAGCGTGTCTCAGACGGCTCGTCGACACCGGCACTCAGGTGCTGTGCGTCGTCACCGCGCCCGACAAACCCAAGGGCAGGGGATATAAGCTCGAACCGTCCGCGGTCAAAAAAGCGGCGCTGGAACTGGGTTTGCCCGTTTATCAGCCCGCAACGCTGCGCACGGAAGAAGCGCGTGAAACTCTTGCGTCTTTCGGCGCCGACGTGTTCATCACCGCCGCGTACGGCAAGATTTTCCCGCCCGAGGTGCTTTCCATACCGCCGATGGGCTGCGTGAACGTGCACGCGTCGCTGCTGCCGCGCTACCGCGGCGCCTCGCCCATAAACCGCGCGATAATGAACGGCGAAACGCTGGGCGGCGTCACGATAATGTATATGGACGAGGGTATGGACACCGGCGACATTATACTTACAAAAGCCGCGCCCATACCGTACGATATGGATTTCGGCGCGTATTACGGGCTCGTAACGAAGCTCGGGTGCGACGCGCTGGAAGATTATGTAAACCTCGCGGCCGAAGGTCCGGTGGGACACATCAGGCAAAACAACGATCTTGCGACCTACGCGCCCAAGGTCGAAAAAGAAGAAACTCTCATAGATTTCCAAAAACCGAGTAAATCCGTATATAACCTCATCCGCGGGCTTTGCCCCGCGCCCGGCGCGTATACATACCTTTCCGGCAAGCGCGTGAAGGTATTCAAGGCGAAATTCGCGCATTTGGAAGGTCAGCCGTATCCCAAGCGTTATTTCGATGACCGCTCCGGCGCGTTCGTCGAACTTGCCGCCGGCGACAGGAGTTCCGGCGAGCCGGGCGAGATTCTGTTCGCCGATAAACGCGGCATCTGTATCGCCTGCGGCGCGGGAGCGATAGTCATTACCGAGCTCCAGCCCGAAGGCAAGGGCAGGATGTCCGCTCAGGCGTTTCTGGCGGGCAACAAGGTCATCTGAACCGTTTACGCCGTAAGGAGAAGAAATGTTCTATTTCGATTCGACTTATCTGATATTCATAGTGCCTGCGCTCATCGTTTCGCTGCTGGCGCAGCTGCTCGTCACGTCGCGCTACAACAAGTATTCAAAAGTGCTTGCGGCGCAGGGCGTGACCGGGGCCGAGGCCGCCCGCAGGGTGCTTTTGGCGAACGGCATAACGTATCTGCGTATAGAGCGCATATCCGGCGATCTCACCGACCATTACGACCCGAAGGAAGACGTCATACGGCTTTCGCAGAAAGTCTACGATTCGGCTTCTATCGCCGCGGTCGGCGTCGCCTGCCACGAGGCGGGACACGCGGTGCAGCATTACGAAGGATATCTGCCTGCCAAATTCCGCAACGCCATCGTCAAAGCGACGAATATCAGTTCGCGGCTGGGGGTCATACTCATAATCGCCGGCATATTTATGGCGACGCTCAACCCGGAACTCGTCATAGTCGCGTATATAGGCATCGCCGCGTATTCCGCGTGCGCGCTGTTCCAGCTCGTCACGCTGCCAACCGAATTCGACGCTTCGCGCCGGGGGATGAAAGCCATCAAGGACACCGGCATACTCACGGCCGAGGAGCAGAAAGGCGCCCGCAAGGTGCTTTCCGCCGCCGCGCTGACCTACGTCGCCGCGCTGTTCACCTCGGTTATGACCATCCTCAGGTATCTGGCGCTCATATCCCGTTTCGCCGGCAGGAGGAACGATTGATGGGCTCGCCGCGCCTTGAAGCCGTCCGGACTCTGCGCCGCGTGCTGCGCGACGGAGCGTATTCTTCCATAGAACTTATGCATACCGACGGGCTTTCCGGCGCCGACCGCGCGCTTTACGCCGCGATCGTCCGCACGGTGCTCGAACGCAAGCTCACGCTCGACTGCGTGCTTTCAAAATACGTGCGCAAAAAGCCGGAGCCGGAACTCGTCTGCGCCCTCTACGCGGGGCTCGCGCAGATACTGTATATGCAAAAAATACCGCCTTCCGCCGCGTGCGACGAGACCGTCAAGGCTGCGAAAGAGCTCACCGACGAACGCCGCGCCGGTTTCGTGAACGCCGTGCTGCGTTCGGTCTGCCGCGAAAAAGACGAAGTGCTTGAATACATAAGCGAAGCTCCCGAGCATATAAGATATTCGCTGTCGCAGGATATCTGCGCTATGCTGCGCAAGCAATATCCGGACGAAGCCGGGTACGCGCTCGGATGCGTGTTTTCGCGCCCGGAGCTGTGTCTGCGCGTGAACACGCTGCGCACCACGGCGGAAGAACTCGCGTCGCGTCTCGCCCAAAACGGCGCGGAATGTATACCGAACGGGGATTCCGTCACGGTGACTTCCAGCGGCGACCGCATAATCGAAGGCATTGGCGGCGACTATTTCGTGCAGGGCGCCAATTCGCAGTTCGCGGTATCCTTGCTCGGCGCGGAGCCGGGTATGAACGTCATAGACGTCTGCGCCTGTCCGGGCGGAAAAGCGCTCGGCGCCGCGCTCGATATGAAAAATACCGGCGCAATCACGGCTTTCGATATCCATAAAAACAAACTTTCGCTCATCGTTTCTTCGGCGCAAAAGCTGGGGATAGATATAATCTCGGCGTATGAACGCGATTCACGCGTTCCCGATCCGGCGCTCGCACAAAGCGCCGACAGGGTGATATGCGACGTGCCGTGCTCGTCGCTCGGCGTGCTCGCTTCAAAACCCGAAATAAGGTACAAAGAAATTTCCACGCTCGCGCCTTTGTATCAGACTCAGGCGCAGATCCTTTCCGCTTCGGCGGCGTATCTGCGTGCGGGCGGGAGGATGGTATATTCCACCTGCACGTTCAACAAAGACGAAAACGACCATCAGGTCGAAGCGTTCATCCGTCAAAACGACGGTTTCAGGCTCATATCCGAGCATACTTTTCTTGCGGAAAACGGTCGGTTCGACGCGTTTTACGCCGCACTTATTGAAAGGATACGTTAAAGCGCGATGACAGATCTTATGTCAATGACCGAACCGGAACTTATGGAGTTCTGCGTTTCGCTCGGCGAGCCCGCCTACCGCGGGAAACAGCTTTTCGGCTGGCTGCAGAAGGGGATAAGGTCGTTCGACGAACTGAACAACCTGCCGGCGGCATTGCGTGAAAAGCTCAAGGAAAACTGCCTGCTATGCACCTGCAGAACGGTCAGGCGGCAGATCTCGACCGACGGCACGCGCAAATACCTGTTCGAACTTTACGACGGCGAGCGCATAGAAAGCGTGTTTATGCGCTACCGCCACGGCAACACCGTGTGCGTTTCGACCCAGGCGGGGTGCAGAATGGGATGTTCGTTCTGCGCTTCCACCGTAAAGGGGCTCAGGCGTTCGCTCTACGCGTGCGAGATGCTTTTGCAGATACTCGAGATACAGTCCGACACCGGAGAACGGGTTTCGAACGTGGTGCTTATGGGAATGGGCGAACCGCTCGACAATTACGAAAACGTTATGCGTTTCCTGCGGCTCGTCAACGACGAAAAGGGCCTGAACATCGGGTACAGGCACATATCGCTTTCGACCTGCGGGCTCATAGACAAGATGGACCGTCTCGCCGGCGAGGGGCTGCCGATAACGCTTTCGGTGTCGCTCCACGCGCCTAACGGCGAGATACGCAGATCGATAATGCCGGTGGCGAACCGCTACGGCTACGACGAACTGCTCGAAGCGTGCGTCAGATACGAGCAGAAGACCAAACGGCGCATTTCGTTCGAATACGCGCTCATTTCGGGAGTGAACGACAGTCCCGAAAACGCGTCTGAACTCGCGTCAAGGCTAAAAGGCACGCTGTGCCACGTGAACCTCATACCGCTCAATCACACCGGGCGCCGGGGATATAAACGCAGCGAACGCGACGCCGTCCGGGCGTTTGCGGCGGTGCTGGAAAAGCACGGAGTCACCGCGACCGTGCGCCGGAGTCTGGGCAACGATATTTCGGCCGCCTGCGGGCAGCTGAAGGCAGAAAACGACTGAAAGGCTGGTAACGCTATGTTGTGCAACGGAATAACGAACATAGGGCTGAAGCGAAAGAGCAACCAGGATTGCTTTCGCATACATTCCACCAAACGCTATACGGCGGCGGTGGTCTGCGACGGCATGGGCGGAGCGAAAGGCGGCAGCACCGCGAGCCGCACCGCGGCGACCGCGTTTATGAAGAGTCTGCGCACCTCGCTGGCGTCGCTCAATTTCGACCGCTTTACCACAGGCGATATCGACCGCATACTCGCAAATTCGCTCAATCTCGCCAATACGGCGGTATACGAAAAAGCCGGCACCAACGATTCCTACGAGGGAATGGGCACCACGCTGGTCGGCGCGGTGTGCATAGGCGACAGGGCGTATATAGTCAACACGGGCGATTCGCGCCTTTACGCGGTCAAGGGCGAAGAGATAAGGCAGATCACCAAAGACCATTCGTTCGTGCAGTACCTCATAGACAGCGGAGCGATAAGCGAACTCGAAGCCGCGAACCATCCGCAGAAAAACATAATACTCAAAGTCGTGGGCGTGGCGGAATCTACCGAATGCGACGTGTTCAACATCACGGATTTCGATTACCTCCTGCTGTGCACCGACGGACTTTCCAACGTGGTAAGCAAAGAAGAAATGCTCAACGTGCTCACCGACGGGCTCGACGACGTCACCAAGCTCAACATCCTGGTGGAAGTCGCCAACGAGCGCGGCGGCGCGGACAACATCACCGCAGTCGTTTTTGACGGGAAGGAGCAGCTATGAACAAATACGATAACATCATAGGCAAGATACTCGACGGCAGGTACAAGATACTCGAGCCGGTCGGCGTGGGCGGCATGGCGTTCGTACTAAAAGCCGAAGACCTCGTTATGAACAGGGTGGTCGCCGTTAAGATACTCAACGAGCAGTACAACGGCGACGAAGAGGCCGAAAAGCGCTTTATAAACGAATCCAAAGCCGTGGCGATGCTTTCGAACCAGAATATCGTCAGCGTCTACGACGTGGCGATATATCCCGATATCAAGTATATCGTTATGGAATATCTCGACGGCATCACGCTGCGCACGTATATGGACAACAAAAAAGTCCTGCCGTGGAAAGAGGCGTGCGTCTACACTCTGCAGATACTGCGCGCGCTCGAACACGCTCACAGCAAAAACGTCATCCACCGCGACATCAAGCCTCAGAACATTATGCTTATGAAAGACGGCTGCGTCAAGGTGACGGACTTCGGCATTGCAAAGACGCCCGATATGTCCGACGCTTCGAGCGACGAGAAAGCCATAGGCACCGTGTACTATATTTCGCCCGAGCAGGCGAGCGGTCAGGAGACTTCATACGCTTCGGACCTCTATTCGGTGGGCGTGCTGTTCTACGAAATGCTCACCGGCCAGCTCCCGTTCACCGCGGATTCGGCGGTCACGATCGCGATGATGCAGATCAACGACACGCCGAAAGACGTGGAGGAGCTGAACCCCACCGTTCCGTACGGCGTGGCGCAGATAGTCCGCAAAGCGATGCAGAAACAGCCCGAAAAACGCTTTGAAGACGCACACGCCATGCTCAAAGCGGTCGATTACGTCATAAAACATCCTGAAGTGGTTTTTTATGAAGACGGGGAAGAACACGACCCCGAGGACGTTGACAGTGTGAATATAGGTATGATCAACACCGGCGAGATCGGCGAATACGTGATCAAGCTCGAAGAAGATAAAAAAGCCGAAGAAGAAGGCGAATCCAAGCGCCAGAAGCGCAAAAAAGAGCGCAAGCGCGAACGCAAGGAACATCCCAGCCATTCGATCTTCCCGGTCATAACCGGCGTTTTCCTGGCGTTTCTTGTCGTGGCGCTGCTTTTGGGCGCGTATCTTGCGGTAAAATGGATCCCCACGCTGTTTGCGAGCGAGGAGCAGGAAGACTTTGAGGTGCGCAACCTCGTGGAGATGATCTACACTTCCGACCTGCGGAACGAACTCGAAAAGAGCAATTACGTCGTGACGGTAAAAGAATCGTACCAGCCCGGCGTAAAGTTCAATATGATAATCAAGCAGGATCCCGCCGCGGGCAGAAAACGCTTTGCCGACGGCAAATGCCGCATCACTTTGTGGGTGAACAAATACCCCGAAGACCTCACGGTCCCCGACGTGCGCTATATGAGCGTCGCCGACGCCGAGGCGGTCTTCCGCAACCTGAGGATCGCCACCAAGATCAACCGCGTGCTCGATAAGTACGCCAACGACAATCAGGTGGTCTCGACCAACCCCGCCGTGGGTTCGTATATCAATCCCGAAACGACGGTGACTTTAAACGTCTGCTATTCCGAAGAGATCGTCGACGCAAAGACCACCCCTAACGTGGTGGGATTAAAGCTCGAAGCCGCGACTAAAAACCTCGAGGAATCGTTCTATCTCGTCACCGTGGAATACCGCGAATCCGAGCAGCCCGACGGCACGGTGCTCGAACAGAGCGTGCCTCCGCACACGATGGGGCTCGCCGCCTGGACGACCGTCAAACTCACCGTCAGCCATTACGTGGAAAGCAAAAAAGTGCAGGATTACCGCGGCAAAACGCTGCAGGAAGCGCAGAGTATGATGGAATTCGACGGGCTCATCAGAGGCAGCGTCAAATACGAACCTTCGCTGCTGTATCCCAAGGGGACCGTCATAAGGCAGTCCATCGAGCCGGGCACCTCGGTGCTCCCGGGCACGGTCATCGACCTCGTGCTGTGCGGCGAGGGCAAGCAGTACGCGCTGGAAGTCCCCGACGTCCGCAACAAGACGCTCGACGAAGGCCGCGCGATGCTCGAGGAAGCGGGCTATAACGTCACCGTTCAGCGCCGCGTCGCCGAAAACACCACGCCCGGCATAATAATCGCGCAGTCGCTCCAGTCCGGCGCCACCGGCTACGAAGTCGGCACCAACATAACCATCACCGTAAGCGTGGCAAAGGATTCCGTGCTCGTGGGCAACTATAAGGGCTACACGTTCGTGCAGCTGCTCACCGCGCTCCGCCAGAACGGGCTCGTCCCCGGCTACGTCACCTTCAGCACCGACTACGAAGGTTTCAACCAGTTCGACGTCGTCGACCAGGGCACGCCCGAGGGCGAATACTTACTGCAGGGCGCGCCGCTCGACGTAACGCTTTACGGCACCGAACAGCTCGCTGACGAAGTGCCCTACGTCGTCGGTATGGACGAGGAACAGGCGATACGCGCGCTCGAAAGCGCGTGGTATTACGTAAAAGTCGAAAAAGTCAACGCGTTCGGCAATGACGGCGAGGTGCTCGAACAGAGCCTCGCCGACGGCGAACAGCATGCCGCCGGGACAGTTGTGACCATACGCGTCTGCGTGCAGCAGACCGCTGCGGTCGTGCCCGACCTCACCGGCAAGACGCTCGACGAGGTGATGGACCTGCTCGACGCAGCCAGACTTTCGCTCGGCGATCTCAACTACGCTCCGTCCGACGAACCTTCCGGCACGGTCATCGAGCAGTATCCCGCTCCGTATTCGCACGTCGATTTCTACACCGAGATCAGTATAACGCTTGCGGAATGAAAGAGGAGCAGAAGACCGGCACCATAGTGTGCAGCCGCAAAGGATTTTTCGACGTTTCCACGCCCCGGGGCGTATGCGTGTGCAAAGCCGCCACGCGGCTCCGGCGCGAAAAAAAAGAGCCGCTCTGCGGCGACGTCGCCGTGTTTACCGATAACGGCGACGGCACGGGTTTCATAACGGATATACTGCCGCGCAGGTGCTGCTTCCCGCGGCCCAGCGTGGCGAACGCTGACGTGTTCTGCATAGTCATTTCCGCGCACGAGCCCGAACCCGACCTCTACTGCGTGGATATCCTCACCTGCCTCGGCGTCAAGTACGGCGTCGACACGGTGATAATAATCAACAAATGCGATCTGTCGAGCGGAGACGAATACGCGCGCATATATTCCGCGTGCGGTTTCGAGGTGTTCCGCACCGGTATCGGCGGCGAAGGTTCAGACGAACTGCGGCGCCGCCTGAAAGGCGCGCTCGCGGTCTTTGCCGGCGCTTCGGGAGTGGGGAAATCCAGCCTGCTCAACCGGCTGTACCCGCAGTTCAAGGCGCAGACCGGCGAACTGAGCTCCAAGATCGCGCGCGGCAAAAACACCACGCGCCACACCGAGCTTTTCGCGACAGGCGACGGCGGATATATCGCCGACACGCCCGGGTTTTCGGCGCTCGACCCCGAGTCCGAGGACCTGCTCGCGTTTGACGATTTGGAGTACTGTTTCCCGGAATTCGAACCGTTTTCCGGCAAATGCAGGTTCCGCGGCTGCGGCCACACCAAAGAGATCGGCTGCGCCGTAATAGACGCGGTCGGGCGCGGGGAAATACCCGTTTCCAGGCACGAAAGCTACAAAAAACTGTTTGAAGTTTTAAAAAAGAAGACTCAGTATTAAAAGATGCAAACTAAACGTTCGGGAGAATAGATATGTTTATAGGATATTACAATCTGGCGAATTTCATCACTCTCACGGGGCTCGCGTCGTCTATCGTCGCGATCTGCCTTGCGGGAGCGGGGCATTACGAGTTTGCCGTAATAGCAATGCTCATAGCCGGCATTTCCGATATGTTCGACGGCCGCGTGGCGCGCCACGCCAACCGCGAAGACGTCAAGGCGAAAATGTTCGGGATCCAGATCGACACGGTGTGCGATATGGTGTCGTTCGGCGTCACCCCCGCGGTGATAGCGTATATGCTGGGCTGCAACAAATGGTACGATTACATACTGCTCGTCATCTATGCGGCGTGCGGAGCGATCCGGCTTGCGTATTTCAATATGCAGGCGATCACCGAGACCGAAGACCTTAGCCTAAAGACCTTCACCGGCGTGCCTATCCCCACGATATGTTTCGTGCTGCCCGTGCTCGTGATGATGCTCAAATACATCGATCCCAGCGTTATGGGATGGGTGTTCCGCGCCGCGTATCTTATATTGGGACTGCTGTTCATTTCCAAATTGAAGATCAAAAAGCCGGGCGTCGCGGTGATGATAGGCATCCTTGTAATATGCGTCGTCGCAATCGTGGCGCTGCTCGTCACGGAACCGGTGAAACCGATGATATAAGTCTTGGAAAGCAGAGGGATACAAATGAAATCTACGCTTTTTAAATGCATTATAATCTTAGCGTGCGCCCTGTGCGTCCTGCTCGCCGTGGTCATCGCCAACAAGGTGGGCAACAGATCCGAACCCGGCAAGACCGGCGAGTCTGCGGAAGAGAGCGTTTCGTCTGCCGAAGAAAGTTCCGCGCCGGAAGATATTTCCGCCGACGAAAGCGCGGTCTCCGGTACGGCGAGCGAGCCCGAGGAAAGCAGCGAAGCCGAGCCCTCGACCGAACCGAGCACGGAAGAATCTTCCGCGCCGGTCGAAGAATCGAGCGAACCGCCCGTTGAACAATCGAGCGAGCCGCCCGTTGAAGAATCGAGCGACGAACCGAGCGAAGAGCCGAGCAAGGAAGTAAGCAAAGAAGAGAGTAAAGAAGAAAGCAAGGAAGAGACGTCTTCGTCGAGCGGGCAGACGCGCAACTACGAACAGCCGCAGTATATCACCCGCGAGGAAGGCAAAAAATACATCGCCATCACATTTGACGACGGCCCTTCGTCCAACACCCCGATCCTGCTCGATTTCCTGGAAGAAAAGGGCTACGTCGTGACGTTCTTCTCGGTGGGACACCGTCTGGAAAGCAGCAAGGTCGGCGAATATATCACCCGCGCGGTGTCTTTGGGATGCGAAGCGGGCGTGCATGGATATACACACGAGTATTCGTATAAGACCTGCAGCGACAAGACTTACAAGCACGAAGTCTACGACACGGCGACGCTCGTCGAAAAATACGCCGGGTACTATCCCATAGTGATGCGTCCGCCCTACGGCGAAATAACCAAGGAACGCGCCAAGGCGAGCGATTTCAACATTATTATCTGGGACGTCGATTCCGAAGACTGGCAGCACACCGGCAGAAAGACCACCGAACAGGCCGAACAGAATATACAGACCATCGTGAATAACGTGGTCAATTCAAAATATCTGCGCGACGGCAGCATAATACTGTTCCACGACCTGTATCTAAACTCCATCGAGGCGTTCAAGCGCGTGACCGAGATACTCGAAGCCAAAGGCTACGTCTTCGTCACCGTGGCGCAGCTTATGGACCTCAACTCCACCACCACGACAGGCAAGCGCTACTGGGGCGCGTATTATCACGATAAATAATACCGAAAACATAAGAATAAACGCAGGATGCGTGCATCCTGCGTTTTCCTTTTTGCATTTATTCCGTTTGCTCCGCTTCGGGCGATTCCTTGCGCTTGCGCCATTTCAGCGTGCCGAGGACCGATACCGTCACGCCCGCCAGAGCGAGTCCGCCCCAGACGAGTATCAGCGGGTTACAGCCGCTGTTTTCTATAATAT
>JAEEGI010010334.1_pt1 | contig 20292 bp, 15 predicted proteins | sample 8958751 | NCBI WGS metagenome assembly JAEEGI01 (sample SAMN16246545, study PRJNA631951) | gut metagenome | biome: gut microbiome; feature: rumen; material: KS-attached | host: Bos | place: Iran: Karaj | collected 2018-10 | reverse complement strand
CGACAAGGAAACCGCCACGCGCCGCCTCAACTTGGCGCAAGCTTTCAATCCCATTGGTTCGCTGGCGGGTATGTTTGTCGCCATGCAATTCATTCAGGCCAAACTGAATCCACTGAGCACAGAAGAACGCGCTTTGTTGACGGAAGACCAATTTGAAGCCGTGAAAAGTGCCGACCTCGCCGTATTGAGTCGACCCTACGTCATCATCGGGGCGGTGTTGGTGGCATTCTTTGTCGTCATCCTACTGTTGGTTAAGACACAAAATAAGGTGGAGGAAAACGGCTACGACCAGAAGTTCGGTCCCACGGTGAAACGGCTTTGGCAGAACAAGTCCTATCGTTACGGCGTGCTGGCACAATTTTTCTATGTTGGTGTGCAAATCATGTGCTGGACGTTCATCATCCAATACGGCACGCGTATCTTCATGAATGAAGGCATGACGGAACAAGCCGCCGAGGTGCTCTCGCAACGCTACAACATCGTGGCCATGGCCATTTTCTGTGTAAGCCGTTTCATCTGCACTTTCCTGCTGAAATACATCAGTCCCTCCAAGTTGCTCACTTATTTGGGCATTGCTGGAGCCGCGCTGGTGTTGGGTGTGATTTTCCTCGACGGTCGTGTTGGAATGTATTGCTTGGTGGCGGTCTCGGCCTGCATGAGCCTCATGTTCCCGACCATCTACGGCATCGCCTTGACCGACACTGGCGACGATGCCAAGCTGGGTGCCGCAGGCCTCATCATGGCCATCTTGGGTGGCTCGGTGCTGCCGCCTTTGCAGGCCCGCATCATCGATGGCGACGGAATCGGAAGCATCGCCTCGGTGAATGTAAGCTTTATCCTGCCGCTGATTTGCTTTATCGTCATCGTACTTTACGGTCATTTCGTTACCAAACTCAATAAAAAATGAAACGCTATTGCCAAACTTTAGAACTCGTCGATGACCCTGAACTCATCGAAAGATATTGCGACATTCACGCCCATGTGTGGCCTGAAGTGGTGGCTGGACAGAGGGAAGTGGGCATCCTTGATATGCAACTTTATCGTTATGAAACTCATGTCTTTATGATTTGTGACACAGTGGACGATTTCGACTGGGACCGCGACATGGCTCGATTGGCCCAATTGCCCCGTCAGGCCGAGTGGGAAGCCTACGTAGCGCAATGCCAAGGTGCCGACCCAAATTTGCCTTCGACAGGAAAATGGCACCTTATGGAAAAGATTTTTTGACGGTGAATTAGAAAAAAACGTATTTTTGCGAGTTAATATACTTCATTCGTATGAAAAAACTGATTAAACACTTTTGTGATTTCATATTTGGAAAGCATAAAAACAATACACTTCCTCGTTATTGGATTCTTGCAACTGACATGCTTATTGTTTTATTTGCCTATGTCATTGCCATATTTGTAATGTATTATAATGACATTGCCAAACTGAATCTGAGTATTGATTGGAAACGCATTTGGCTGTTTCCTTTGTTTTACCTTGTTACTTTCTTGATCACCAGAACTTACGATGGAATGTTGCGATATTCTGGTTTCAATGATATTAGAAAAATCTTTACATCGTGTACTGTGACTTTTGCTGTCATTATGATTAGTAAAATGTTTTTCATTAAGTATAATCGTCCTATTGCTGCTAACTTTTATCCTCCATTCACCATCATCGTTTACCATTATCTGATTACTATGGTATTGATGATTCTTATGCGTTTCACTATTAGAAGATTATATAACGAAGTATACAAAACCTCTGCGTCAAAACAGAATACAATCATATATGGAGCCGGCGACGGCGGCACCATGCTCATGCGCACAATCAATCAAGACAATACCTCAAAATTTATCATTAAGGCTTTTGTAGACGACGATCCAAAACGAGCAAAATCACAAATCAACACGATCAAAGTTTACTCACCAGAAGTGGCCATGACACCAGAATTTATTGAAAAATACAATATCGAAGTGATGATTGTGGCCATACCAAGCTTAAGCGAGGAACGCAGTAAAGAAATTATTGAAAAAGGCTTAGCTCTAAATCTTATTGTAAAATCCATCCCTGCTTTTGACAAATGGGTAGATGGAAAATTTGCAACTAACCAAATCCAAGACATTAAGATTGAAGACCTTTTAGGACGCAAACCCATCATTTTGGGAAAGAGCAATGTCATTCGTGAAATCAACAATAAAGTGGTTTTGGTGACAGGTGCCGCAGGTTCCATTGGAAGTGAGATTTGCCGTCAGGTGATGCATTATAATCCTACTAAGCTCGTCATGCTCGACCAAGCTGAGTCGCCTATGTACGACTTCCAGTTTGAGATGAATAACACGCCTGATTTCGAAAACCAGCACGACAAGATGGCTTTCGTCATCACCAACGTGAAAGACCCAATTCGCATGAGAGAGGTCTTTGAGATGTACCACCCGCAAGTGGTGTTCCATGCTGCTGCATATAAACACGTGCCTTTCATGGAAGAGAACGCTTACGAAGCTGTATTTGTCAACGTGTTTGGCACCAAACTCGTGGCTGACTTGGCCGTGGAATATGGTGTGGAAAAATTCGTAATGATCTCGACCGACAAAGCTGTCAACCCAACCAATGTGATGGGTGCCACTAAACGTATTGCAGAGATTTACACACAGAGTAGACAAGGCAAAACCAAGTTTATCACCACTCGCTTTGGTAATGTTTTGGGTTCGAATGGTTCCGTTGTGCCACTGTTCCGCAAACAAATTGAGAAAGGTGGCCCCATTACCGTTACCGACCGACGTATCACTCGTTTCTTCATGACGATTCCTGAAGCCTGCAGTCTAGTGCTTGAAGCAGGTTCTATCGGAGAAGGTGGTGATATTTTCGTTTTCGACATGGGTGAAAAAGTAAAGATTTGGGATTTGGCAGAAAAGATGCGTAAACTCGCACATCGTCCTGATATTGAAATTATAGAAACAGGACTGCGCCCAGGTGAAAAACTCTACGAAGAAGTCCTAGCCAACGAAGAAAACACCATCAAGACTGACAATGAAAAGATTATGCATGCCATTGTCAGAAAATACGAAGCTTCAGATGTGGATGCCATGTTAGTTGATTTACACGAAGCATTGGAAACCTGCGAACCGATGAAGATTGTTGCTCAGATGAAGGTCATTGTACCTGAATTCAAGAGCAATAACAGCATTTTCAGTCAGTTGGACAAATAATCCGAGATGTACACCATCCATACCGACCCTCTGCATCGTATTGCCTATGCCACCGATGCGTCAGCGTACCGCGAGGTGCCTCAAGGCGTTGCTTTTCCTGAAAATGAACAAGATATTGTCTACTTGATTGAGGCAGCAAGAGAACGCAAGACTCATTTAATCCCAAGGGCGGGCGGTACTTCCATAGCTGGTCAAGTAGTGGGTAGTGGCATTGTGGTCGATATCAGCAAGAATTTCAAGAAGATTCTGGAAATCAACAAGGAAGATCGCTGGGCAAGAGTGCAACCAGGTGTTGTTTTGGATGAGTTGAACCTTGCTTTGGAACAATACGGATTATTCTTCAGCCCCGAAACCTCCACCAGCAACCGTTGCTGTATCGGCGGCATGTTCGGCAACAACTCTTGTGGTTCACACTCCCTAATTTATGGAAGCACCCGACATCATGTGTTGGAAGCCCGAGGTGTGCTTTGCGATGGTAGTGTCGAAGTATTTAAGACATACACAATCGGGGAATTGGAAGAGAGATTCGAACGTCGTTTTTGGGAAGCCGACAGCAATTCCCTCATCCAAAGCATCTACTCCCAACTCATCCGCTGGGCTTTAGACGAAAAGACTGTCCAAATCATTGAGGAAAACTATCCAGATAAAAGCCTTCGCCGACGTTCTTGTGGCTATGCCATTGACGAAGTCATTGAGGACCTGCACCATACCGAAAAACCGTTTGAGGAACGTACTATTAACCTCTGCAAAGTGTTGGCGGGTAGCGAGGGCACCTTGGCTTTCATCACCGAAATCAAAGTCGACCTTGATCCTTTGCCGCCCAAAGAGAAAATGGTGGTCTGTGCCCATTGTGACACGTTGCAAAAGAGTTTCTTGGGTAATCTGGTTGCGTTGAAATTCCATCCTTCAGCCGTTGAACTGATGGATCGCAATATCTTGGAACTCAGCAAACAGAATGTCGAGCAACAGAAAAACCGCTTCTTCGTACAAGGCGACCCTGCCGCCATCCTCATCATCGAATTGCGCGGCGAGACAAGGGCTGAAATCGACGATGTAGCCGATCAATTGGAAAAGGCATTAATCGAAAACGAGGAACATTTGGTCTATGCTTGTTCAAGAGTATATGGTTCAGAAATCAGCAAAGTTTGGAGTCTACGCAAAGCGGGCTTGGGCTTGCTCACAGGCATGAAAGGCGATGCCAAACCTATTGGAGTTATCGAAGACACGGCTGTGGCACCTGAAAAGTTGCCTGCCTATATGGACGACTTCGCTCAAATGCTCGAAAACCTGGGCTTGAGCTGCGTTTATCATGCACATATCAGCACTGGTGAGTTACATTTGCGCCCCATTATCAACATCAAGGAGGCTGAAGGCAAACGCAAATTCCGTGAGGTGGCCTATCAGACTGCCTTGTTGGTCAAGAAATACAAAGGCTCGCTCAGCGGCGAGCATGGCGACGGTCGCTTGCGAGGCGAGTTCATCCAGTTGCTTTATGGCGATGAAGTCTACGCCTTGATGCAAGACCTCAAAAAGTGTTGGGATCCGCTGCAAGTGTTCAATCTGCACAAGATTGTCGACACGCTGCCTATGGACAGTATGTTGCGCTTTGAGGTTGACCAACAATATGCTATTGAAAAAGTAATTGGCAAAGGTAAGACCTACTACAATTGGAAAGCTGCTTTCGATGAATGTAAAATAGAAGGTGCTACAGGTGCAAAAAACCAACTCCATGCCTTGATGTGCAGCATTGAGCAATGCAATGGTGCCGGTGACTGCCGCAAATCAAACTTGATAGGCGGCACGTTATGTCCTGCTTTCAAAGTAAGCAGCGACGAGACCAAGGCCACCCGAGCCAGAGCTAACATTTTACGCGAAATCTTGACAAGGGGATGGGAGAGCGAAGCCTTCACTGTCGCAAATTGCGTCCCGCAATTTGAAAAAGACACTTCCCCGATCTGCGAGACGAAGTTCGCGACAATGAAAAGTATCCTAAAATCAAAGGAATTGGCTGAAGTGTTGGACAGTTGTCTAGCCTGCAAAGGCTGTCGCAGTGAGTGTCCTTCCAACGTCGACATGACACGGCTGCGTTCCGAAATTTTGCAGCAAAAGTACAATGTAAGCGGCATGCCTTTGCGTTCCTTTGCTGTGTCATATATGGCTACAGTGGAGCAGTTGGGGCATATCGTTTGGCCGTTATACAACTTGTTCGCATCGTGGAAGTTCTCTTCCAACATCATCAAAAACATCATCAAGTTCGCCACTGAGCGTGACATTCCGACTTTGAGTCGTGTCACCATGCGAACCGCAGTAAAACGCGAAAACCAACAACACAAAAGCCAAGCTACCAAAGGCAAAGTCTATCTTTTTGCTGACGAATTCACCAACTTCCAAGAGGCTGAACTAGGTTTGACCTTTGCCAAACTGCTATTGCATTTGGGCTACGAGGTGGAAATCCCAAAGCACGTGGAAAGCGGTCGTGCCGCCATGTCGAAAGGCAACTTGAAACTCGCCAAGAGGTTTGCCTTAAAGAATGTCAATTTTTTGAAAGACAAGATTACAGCGCAAACGCCTTTGGTCGGCATCGAGCCTTCGTGCATCCTCAGCTTCCGTGACGAATACCCTGATTTGGTTCCTACTGAAGTGCGCCAAGAAGCTAAAGAATTGGGTCGTAATGCATTGCTTTTCGATGAATTCATTATGCGCGAAGTGGCTGCAGGACGCATCTCTGCCAACGATTTCAAGACAGACGCAGTGGAAATTTGGCTCCATGGCCATTGTCACCAAAAGGCTTTGGTAGGAACGGAGAAAACAGTCCAAGCCTTTAAACTGCTCCCTGGAGCCAAAATACATGTCATCCCCAGCGGTTGTTGCGGCATGGCTGGATCATTCGGCTACGAGAAAGAACATTATAAAACTTCTTTGGCCATTGGCGAGATGGTGCTTTTCCCCACCATCCGCAAAGCTGTAAATAATTCGGATGGTATTACGCCTTGCATCATTTCAGCTCCAGGCACTTCTTGTCGTCAACAAATCCTTGACGGTACGGGGATTCATGCCGTGCATCCTATCGAAATCCTTTACCGTTGGGCAAAATAATAGAGAAAAATTGTCGTTCTCATAAAAAACACTATCTTTGCGACATTGAACCTATAAATCATATTCCATGAAAAAGCTTTTGATACCCATAGCACTGGTTTTATTTGCTTTCATGGGTTGCAACCGCACGAAAAGCAATCCTAATGATGTCGATGTAAAACTTTATACCTTGATTGACAGCGTGTTCATTGAAAGTGAATATGGTGATGACTATGCCTATTACACTTTAAATGCCGACCTACCTATCACCAAAAACGACAGCTTGCGAAAAAATATCCTCCACTGGATGCTGTCTGACGAAACAGAGGACTACGCGACATACTTTGAAAACGAAAAAGACTATTTCTTTTCCGAGGAGGGAGATGAACCACGTTCGTATCTCGAAAGCAACTATACCTTATCGGAGCAGACCGACTTTTATGTGACTTATATCTCGGAAGGTTTTGTCTACACTGGTGGCGCACATCCTATGCCTTGGTATTTTGGTACGTCTTTCAGCAAGATTGATGGTAGCATTATCGGCTACGATATTTTCGATGATCCAGAACAGTTAAAGGGTATTATTTCTGAAAACGTTCGCAAGCAATATTTCGAGCCCAACAATACGGAAGAAGAAGAATACCTTTTCGAGGATGAAGAACCCTTTCAGCTACCTTCCAACCAGCCTTGGATTGAGACCGACAGTGTGGTGTTTTGTTACCAAGCTTACGAAATTGCACCTTATTCTGCAGGTGCTCCTTTATGTAAAATCGCTATTAATGACCTAAAGCCATATTTGAGCGAAAAAGGGAAATCATTATTCAACAACAAAGGACAATGAATAACTATTGCATTATTATGGCTGGCGGCATAGGTAGCCGTTTTTGGCCCCTCAGCAAAGACAATTTTCCCAAACAATTCCTTGATATATTAGGCACAGGAAAAAGTTTCATACGCACTACCTACGAGCGTTTCAGTACCATCATTCCTGACGAGAATTTCCTCGTAGTTACCAACAAAGCTTATAAGCAACTCGTTTTGGAACATCTGCCCATGTTGCGCCCAGACCAAGTGCTTTGTGAACCAGCACGGAGAAACACTGCGCCATGCATTGCCTATGCTGCATATCATATTCAAAGCCGCTGCAAGGATACCAATATTGTTGTCACTCCAGCCGACCATTTGGTGACCAATGAAGTAGAATTCCATCGCATTATTCGTTTGGGGTTCGACTTTTTAGCGAAAAACCAAAACGCTTTGATGACCATTGGCATTAAGCCGAGCCGTCCTGAAACGGGATATGGTTATATTCAAGTTCCCAAGCGAGAGACATTGCCTGAAGTAGTGAAAGTTGAAATGTTCAAAGAAAAACCCCACTACGACACAGCCGTAAAATTTGTTGCGGAAGGTAATTACTTTTGGAATAGTGGTATTTTTCTTTGGACTTTGGAGGGCATTATGCAGGCATTCAAACAATATTTGCCTGAAATGGTTAATGTTTTTGAAAAAGGTATTTACAACTTTGGCATGCCTGAGGAACAAGATTTCATCAACGACCATTTTGCAGATTGTCCCAACATTAGTATTGATTATGGCGTTATGGAGAAATCACCAAACACCTTCACTATTCCTGCAGACTTTGGCTGGAGCGACATTGGCACATGGGGTTCATTGTTTACCCACGCCAAAAAAGACGAAAACGGCAACGCCAAACGCGGTAAGGTGGTTTCTGTAGACAATCGGAACACTATTATTAATATAGAGGAAGGTACTGAAGCCGTAATAGAAGGGTTAGAAAATTACTTGGTTGCATACCGCGACCATTCGTTGCTCGTATGCAAGCTCCATGATGAGCAGCAGATTAAGGTTTGGATTGAAGGATTAAAGTAAAAAACAATTGTCGTGGAAAGTCAACCGTTGGTTTCAGTCATCATGCCATGCTACAATATGGCTTCGTATGTTTCAGACAGCATCAAATCTGTCATTGCGCAGACCTATCCACATTGGGAATTGCTTATTGTTGACGATGCTTCTTCGGACGAAACGGTTAACATAATTAAATCTTATGCTCAAGCTGATTCCCGAATAAAGCTTGCCTTAAAAAAACAAAACTCTGGCATTTCTGATACACGAAACCAATGTATCCAAATGGCTCAAGGCCAATTCTTGGCTTTTCTTGATGCAGATGACATTTGGCATCCCGAGAAATTGGAAAAACAGTTGAGTTTTATGTTGGCAAAGAATATTGGGTTTACCTATTCAACCTACGATTGGATCGACGAGGACGGAAAGATAATGAACAAATTCATTAATACCATAGGTAATCTGGATTACAAAACCTACCTTCGAAATACCATTATCGGTTGCTCTACTGTAATGGTCAACAAAGCAATCACCGGTGATGTTTTTGTTCCTAAATTCCGCACCAGTGAAGACACAGCCACATGGCTTGATATTCTTAGAAAAGGATTAATGGCTTATGCTATCGATGAGTCTTTGGTTTCCTATAGAATCAGAAGAAAATCAGCAAGCTCTAATAAAATAAGAGCCTCTATTGATTTATGGAAAGTGTATCGTCAGCACGAAAAACTCCCATTCTTTAAAGCTATCTATTATTTCTCCTGCTACGCCTTTAATGCCGTTAAAAAACGCTTATGAAGAATAAGTTTTATCTATATCGTAAAGCTTGGCGTTTTGATGGAGCACCGCATGAAGAGCCACAATTGCAAGAACAAGAATGGAAGGAATTACTCAAGCAGGGAGGCTTGTTGGTAAGAAATACATATACATTTGATTGTCAAGAAAATACTAGTTTTTGGTACCTCATCAAAGACCAATTTGAAGGATTAGAAGAACTATCAGGAAACACGAGAAAGAAAGTCAGACGCTCATTGGAAAAAATCGAGTTTCGAAAAGTTGATAATGCTTTCATTAAACAAAACGGGTATCCTATATTAAGAACATCTTTTGATGATTATCTGATAAAAGATCGTATCACAAACTATCACACTTTTGAAAACTACCTAAAAGAATGTGGAAACAAAGATTACGATTATTGGGGGTTGTTTGACAAAAACGATAATCGGTTTATCGGTTTTTTTACTGTAATGTTATGGGATGCCTCGTGTGAATATGGTTTAGTTGCCGTGTTGCCCGATTATAAACGGAAAAACACAGCATATCCATACTATGGTTTGTTCTATACCATGAACCAATATTACTTGCAAGAAAAAGGCTTTCGTTATGTCACCGATGGTGCTCGAAGCATTACCGAACATTCCAACATTCAGCCTTTTCTTGAAGAAAAGTTTCACTTTCGTAAAGCCTATTGCCAACTTGCGGTATACTACAAATGGTGGATGAAGATTGCAGTAAATATTTTGTACCCATTCAGAAAAATCATAACTTTGCCGCGTGTAAAGGCAATTCTCAACATGGAGGCCATGCAGCGTGGAGAAAAATAAACACAAAATAGGATTCTTTTTCAAGTGGTGCTTCGACCGTATCGTGGCATTGATTGGACTTATTGTCCTATTTCTGCCTTTGCTTATCATCGGCATCCTCATAAAAATCGACTCGAAAGGGCCTATGTTCTTTATGCAAAAACGTATTGGTAGAAATGGCAAGCCTTTCAGAATCTGCAAATTCCGTACCATGCTTCACCAATCTGAAGGTGATACGGTCACCACAGCCGACGACCCTCGTATTACTCGTATGGGTCATTGGCTGCGCCACAGCAAGGTGGATTGCCTCACCGAATTGGTTAATGTCTTTATCGGCCAGATGAGTTTTGTCGGACCACGCCCTGACGTACCTGGTTATGCCGACCAGTTGCAAGGCGATGATCGTCGTATTCTGCAACTTCGTCCTGGTATTACTGGTCCTGCCAGCATCAAGTACCGCGATGAGGAAGATCTGCTCGCACAGCAAGCCGACCCGAAGTCTTATAACGATAATGTCCTTTGGCCCGATAAGGTGAAAATCAATTTGGATTATTTGGACAATTGGAGTTTTTTTAGAGATATAAAGTTGATTTTCAATACCATATTCTAAAATTGTCATGAAAGAAAATAGCCGCATTACAACATTGGTTAATAGTAAATATTATCCTTTGCTGTTGTTTTTTGTTTCTTTTGTTTTTGTGACTTTGTTTTCACGCTCCACGTCTTTCCTTTATGTCTTTGAAGGTGCCGATCCGGCCATTTTTAAGCAGATGGGCTTGGCTTTATTGCGTGGCAAAACTTTGTATGTTGATTATTTCGATAACAAAGGTTGTATACTATATTTCATTCAAGCCTTTGGCCTTTGGTTAGGTGGCGATTTTTATATTCTGCTGATGCAAGCGATTTCATTGACTTTCACTTTTCTCATTTGGGATAAATTACTTGCCTTATATCGAGATGAACGAAGCCGACTGATTTGTCTAGGCGTTGCATTATTTATGTTATTCTGTTTCTATGGTGCGGGGGACCAAACACAAGAATGGTGTTTACCTTTTATTTCCTATCCTTTGTTAGTTTACTTTCGCGCATATAAGACAAAAACGGAAATTCGCCCGTTACAGATGTTTTTTGTCGGCCTCTGTTTTGGAATCATTACTTTTATCCAAATCAACAATGCCTGTGCGTTTTTGGGATTTATTATCTACTTGTGGATTCAATACCTGCTTAAGAAAGATATAAGAAAACTATTTATAAGTATTGGATATTTCTTTGCGGGATGGATAATCATTGTCATTCCATGTGTACTCTATTTCTATATAAAAGCGGGATGGCTTGGTGTCAATGAAATGGTTTATGCTTCCTTCTTGTCCAATTTGGAATACATCGGAGCACAACATAGAGTGAAATGGTTCCATTGGTTGCCTTATTCTATGTTTCTTCTTTTCTTCTTGACCACAATCATCCTTAATCTGCGAAAACAAAGAGATTTTTTTATTCCAATGCTTATCTCCTTGTTATTGTTTATCGGAACTTTCGGTAGATTGTGCAATTCATTCTATTTGACCGCTATTTTACCTTTGTGCATTGTTCGCATGATGACAATTGACCTTAAGGCAAAACTTGCACTCAGTATATCCTCAGCAATCTGTACTCTATTTCTCGGTAGTATTGAAATATTCCATTTTGTAAACGACCTAATCCTTCAAAACGAAAAAGAAATTGCCATTTATGAAAACTTTCATCGTTGCATACAAAATATCCCTGAAAATGAACGTGATTCCATTTTCAATTATAATCTGATTTGGCATGGATACAGCATGATGCAACACGAAAAACTACTTCAGTGTAACAGGGTTTCTTTAGGATTCGATTTGCCGACTTTAAAAGAGAAAACCTCAAAACCTGCCTCAAAACCCAAATGGATATTAATTACATGGAATTACATGGTAAAAAACGATAGATTGTTCATAAACAATTACTATGAATTGGTAGACTCTTTTCTGTATGATCAACTATATTTTACCAAACCTATGATCGGAAAAAGATTTGAAGTTTGTTTATACCAAAGAAAAGACTAAACCTCAACCTCACGACTGCCATAAAGCAAATGACGTAAGTTCTTGTTTTTACATGTTTTGGCAACCTTGGGTTGCCAAAACAAAAAAACCCCGTAAAAGTGGGGAACTTTTACGAGGCCAAAAAATTAATAACATGAAACATAAAAATTGCGCCCCCTTCAGGACTTGAACCTGAGACCCCCTGATTAACAGTCAGATGCTCTGACCAACTGAGCTAAGGAGGCTGCACAATGTCACAGAACTTTCTGTTTTGCGGTTGCAAAAGTACAGCTTTTTTCATTACTGACAATATTTTTCCGACAAAATTTTTCAAATATTTTATATCTAATTGATAATCAATATGAAAATTTAATCACTATAGACAGAAGTATTCCTAAGAAAATGGCGTTTTTGTCTTTAGTTACATGCGGCGGCTAAGAAAGCTTACGACTTTTACAATTTTTCAACCACCGCTATTGAGCTATAAAACGTGCTCCATCCCCGAAGGGAATCTCTTTTTTCTTACCTTTGCACAAATTTTGAATCTTGAATTTTGAATATTAAATCCTTGAATCCCAAATGAAGAAAATCCTCGGAATAGGAAGCACCTTGGTCGACATCCTTAGTCAGGTACCCAACGAAGAAGTGCTAAACGAACTCAACCTCCCCAAAGGGAGCATGACCTACGTCAACATCAACGACGCCGTCAGCATTGGCGAACGCCTCGCCCAACAATATGGTAGCCAACGTGCCGCCGGTGACTCGGCAGCCAACACAATGAGTGGCCTCGCCCGACTCGGTGCAAAGTCTGGCTTCCTCACCATGATGGGTAACGACGAGATGGGGCAGTTTTTCACCAATGAAATGACCCGCACTGGCGTAGAGATGCTTGCCCTTAAAAGTGATACCCCCACTGGCCGCGTCATCGCCATGGTGACCCCCGACGGCGAACGCACTTTCGCTACCTGCCTCGGTGCCTCTATCGAACTCAGCCCCGATGACATCAAGCCTGAACTGTTCGACAACTGGGACATCTTCTATATCGAAGGTTACCTCGTGGCCAACCCCGACATGCTGCGCAAAGCCATCAGCACGGCAAAAGACAAAGGTTTGAAAATCGCCATTGACCTAGCCAGCTATAACGTGGTAGAAGAAAGCCGCGATTTCCTTCTTGAACTCGTCAACAACTATGTCGACATCGTGTTTGCCAATGAACAAGAAGCTCTTGCCCTCACAGGTATGGAACCAGAAAAAGCTTTACACTATATCGCAGAGCGTTGCGAAATCGCCGTGGTAAAAATAGGAGCCAAGGGAGCTTATATCCAGCGTGGTGATGAAATCGTCACCATTCCGCCCATGAAGGCTGATGTGGTCGACACCACCGGCGCTGGCGACATGTGGGCCGCTGGTTTCCTCGCAGGACTCGTTAAAGGCGAAAACCTACAAAAATGCGGCATGATGGGTGCCATCGTAGCCAAAAACATTATCGAAGTTATGGGTGCCAAGATGGACGATGAACGCTGGGATAATATTCATAAGGCCATAGCAGAATTATAAAAATGCTGAATGCTGAATTAGGAATACTGAATGACGCGAAGCGATGTATAAACTCGTCTCCATTCCGCATTCCGCATTCATCATTCCTCATTAATTTGTAGCATTATTGCTTAAGGTATCAATTTATTTTGTACCTTTGCGCCCACTATAGTTATTTTCGCGAGAATTAAATATTTAATAATTAGCTAGTTAGATAAAAATGAAGGAATTCCAAACAAAAGACATCCGTAATGTTGCCCTCATCGGCGCAGCTAAGTCGGGTAAGACCATCCTTGCCGAAAACATGCTTTATGAAGGCAAGCTCATCAACAGAAAAGGTAGCACCGAAGAGAAGAACACTGTTTCCGACTACCGTCCCATTGAGATGGAACGTCAGATTTCGGTGAACGCCTCCATGATGTACACGATTTACAACGACAAGAAAATCAACATTCTGGATACCCCTGGTTTCAGTGATTTCTCAGGCGATATTGTCAGCTGCCTTACCGCTGCCGACATCGCTGTCTGCACTGTGAACGCCCAATCGGGTGTGGAAGCTACCACCGAAAACGCCTGGCGCCATGCTGCCAACACCAACAAGCCTGTTGTGTTCTTCATGAACCAACTCGACCACAGCAACGCCAACTTCGACAACACAGTCCGTGAACTGAAAGAATACTTCGGCGATAAGGTTACGCCTATCCAATATCCTGTCAATACAGGTGAAGACTTCAACGCCGTCATCGATTTGATCATGATGAAGATGTTGGTCTTCAAGAATGGCAACGGTGCCCCTGAGATTCAGGACATTCCCGCTGCCGAAATGGCCAAGGCCGAAGAGATGCACAACAACCTCATTGAGCACGCCGCCGAAGGTGAAGAGGCTCTGATGGAGAAGTTCTTCGAAGAGATGACTCTGAGCGAGGAAGACATGGAACGCGGTATCCACCTGGGTATCGTCAACCGTGAGATGTTCCCCGTGCTCTGCGGCGCTGCCAAGCGTGGCGTGGGTGTCACCCGTCTGATGGAGTTCCTCATCAACGCCTGCCCGTCGCCTGCCGACATGCCTGCTATCAAAGCCAACAACGGCCAAGAGTTCCACAACAGCGTCGACGACCCGACCGCCCTGTTCATCTTCAAGGTCACTACCGAACAGAACCTCGGTGACGTGGCTTGGATGCGCGTCTATGGCGGCACCGTCGTGAAGAGCCAAGACCTCATCAACCCACGCACGGGCAACAAGGAGCGTCTCTCACAGTTGCTCGCTTTCCGTGGCAAGAACCGTGAAGAGGTAGAGAAAGTCAACGCTGGTGATATCATCTGCACCATCAAGTTGAAGGACGGCCGCATCGGTGACTCGCTCGTCGACGCCAAGGTTGCTGAAGCCACCTTCCCAGAGATTCCGTTCCCGACCCCGATCTTCTCGATTGCCGTCAAGGCCGTCAACTCACAAGAAGACGAAAAGCTGGGCAGCATCCTCAACGACATCCACAAGACCGACCCGACCGTCATCGCCGGCATGTCGCGCGAGCTGCGCCAGAACATCCTGCAATGCCAGGGCGAATATCACTTCAACACCCTGAAATGGTACTTCGACAACGTCTATAAGATTGCCATCGAGACGGCTTCGCCGAAGATCCCGTACCGTGAGACCATCACCAAGAGCGCAAGCGCCAGCTACCGTCACAAGAAACAATCCGGTGGTAGCGGTCAGTTTGGTGAGGTGCACATGCAGCTGGCTCCTTATTTCGAGGGTTATACCGACCCGAGCGAACTGCAGGTGCGCGACAAGCAAGAGTACGAACTGCCTTGGGGCGGTAAGCTCATCTTCGCCAACTGCGTTGTCGGTGGTGCCATCGATGCCCGCTTCATGCCCGCCATCCTGAAGGGTGTGAACGAACGTCTTGAGCAAGGCCCGCTGACGGGTTCCTACGCCCGCGACATCATCGTCTACATCTACGACGGTAAGATGCACCCGGTCGACTCCAACGAAATGGCCTTTAAGATCGCTGGTCGTATGGCCTTCAGCGCCGCCTTTAAGAACGCTGGCCCGAAGATCATGGAACCCATCTACGACCTCGACGTGCGCATGCCCGCCGACCTCATGGGTGCCGTGATGACCGACCTGCAAGGCCGTCGCGCCATCGTCATGGGCATGGACAGCGACCACAACTACCAGACCATCCACGCCAAGGTTCCGTTGGCCGAGATGGATCGTTATTCAACCTCACTGAGCTCGCTGACCTCTGGCCGTGGCACCTTCACCATGAAGTATGCTGAATACCAGCAAGTGCCCACCGACGTTCAGAACCGCCTCCTCAAGGAGTACGAAGAGAGCCAGAAGGAAGAAGAATAAAAACAGAACAAGAGTATTTTTTCATAAGTATTGCATTTTTTCCCCGCTGCACGTTTGCTGTGGCGGGGTTTTTTTGTATACCTTTGCGCCATGAAGCAAATGCTGACCATAGGATTTCTTTGGGTATTGATGGCCTTAGCCGCCTGCAATCCATCGGCTGAGGTCGCTGAACGTGGGCGAAACGAAAAAGGGCCAAATCCAGAGTTATCCGCCATCGACAGCCTGATGTGGCGCCAGCCCGAAAGCGCCTTGGCTGTGCTGAAGCAGTTTGCGGCAAGTTCTGAGGCCGACAGCCTCGATGAGTTGAATGGGCATTACTGCCAGCTGCTGATTTCGGAGCTGCTGTATAAGAACGATTACGGCCAAAGCAACCGCCCGGCTTTGCAGCAGGCAGTGCGTTATTTCGATTCGTTGTGCCTTTGCAAAGGCGTTGCGCGCAACATCTCTACCATCGCGTTTCTGGATGCCCGCGCCCATTATATTAATGGTGTGGGATACTACGAGCGCGACAGCGTTGTGGAAGCCTGCAAGGAATACCTGAAGGCTTTGGAGGTGATGGAAGGGCATTTCGAAAAGGATGAATTGACAGAACACTGGGCCCGGTTTATGGCCTATACTTACAACCGGCTTATGGAACTTTTCTCGGCACAGTTTATGATGGATCCTGCCATAGCTTGTGGGGAAAAGGCTTTGGCATATTGCCAAAAAGAACCTTCTTTAAATAATGAGATTCCCAATACTCTTTTTCATATTGGAAAACAATACCAAAAGAAGGGAGAAAAGGGGAAAGCAAGAAACTATTATCGCCAAGCTATTGAAGGAATAGCAGACACAAATACAAGTATTTATAGAGACATTGTTTCTGCAATAGCATTGAACGACTATCAAATTGGCTTGGGATATGAACAATCAATTTGTTCATTAAGGCAAATTCTATTACAATCAAAGAATGAGGAAGAAAGATTAGCTCGTTTCCTGACCATTGGAGCCATTTTCTCCGAAGAAGGCATCTACGATTCCGCCTTATTATATTTAACACCTGTTTTTGAGAACGATGCAAATGTGATTTCTCAAACTCGTGCTTCGGAGTATTTGAGTATTATATTCGACAGCATAGGGGATAGAGAGTAATCCTATGCCTATATGCGCTTCTTATCCGAACATAAAAAATCGGAGGGAGAGAATAAAGCCTTGGTTTCAAAGCTTGAATACTTGTTCCAAAATTACAAGAACAAAAAGCAGGAAAAACAAGCTGAGGAAACGCGAACAAAATCAATCAAAAGAACCATTGAAATCACTATTCCTATTGCTGTTGCAATTGCATTGGGCCTCTTGGTCTTGACGAAACTGAGAAGCAGGAAACTGCTGAGAAAACAACAAGAGGAAGCGAAAAGAGCCTTGGAAGAAGCGGGAAGACAGCATGAACAGGAACTCATCCAGCAACGAGAGGAAGCCTTGGCAGCCGAGCGAACGCACAGGATTCAGCAATCCGCCCTTTCCAACCGCCTGAAGCGGAGCAATGAGGAGCTGCGCGAGCTGAAAGACCAAATCAGACAGCAAACGGACAGCATGAACCCGAAGCAAGAGGCACAAGCCCTATCGTTCAACGACGAACCCATCTGCCATCTCATCATGGAGCGGGTGAACGAAGGACAGTTTAAGGCGCAAATGGACTGCATGAATTATAAGGACTATGCCTTGGGCAAAGACGACCTCGTGGCCTTGCGTGAAGCCGCCAACCGCCACTTTAACCAGTTCACCATCCGCTTGGCCAAAGCCTATCCCGCCCTCACCCAAGGTGACCTCGACTATTGCTGCCTCTATCTGCTTGGCCTTTCCGATGCCGACGTTTCGGCCTTGATGCAGCGTGCCTACAACACCGTCAACGAGCGCAACAGCAAGCTGAGGAGGGTTTTTGGCAGCGAAAATGCCATCTCCATCACCTTGCAGGCCATCGCCAACGAGTCTGTATCCATTTGATTGGCAAGACGTTAATCAAAAACCCGAACAAATCCGAACATAGTTTTTCTTGACAAAGTATTAGGGGCATACTACTTTTGCATCGTCATCTAAATTTGTAAAGCGATGGATAATGCAACAACATTGGTTCTGATGCTCTGTTTGTTCCTTTTGGGAGCATTGTGCTACTCCAATGGTGTGACCAGAACGGAAAAGAAGAAAAGAGAAGATGGAAAACCTATTGAAGTAATCCAACAGAGAACCTGTTTCTTTCGTTTGGAACACTCTTAAACCAAAGAGCATTTCCTAATAATAACAGAAAATCAGTTCTTGAACCACATTAATTGTATTTTTGCCCATAATAGTATTCAATAAAACCGCGTCCGTCATGAAAAAACTGCTTCTCATCATCGCAATTGCACTTGCTGCATTCCATGTCCAAGCCAGTGATATGGACTACTCCCGCGACTCGCTCTTCATGTGCATCACCGGACCCGATGGAGACACGAGCGTTGCCTTCAACTTCCCCACCTTCTTGGAGATGCGAGACAACACGCTGCTGACACGCCTCTTCCTGAAATCACAAGACGGCAGCCAATACATCGGCGACTGGTTCTACAGGTTCTCCCCCCAGGACAACACTGTCATCGATTCCGTCTTCGTGGACAAGGACGAAGCCTTCGACGGAACCTCTTCGCGCTCCTCGGCGCAGGATGACGGCAAAGGCCATAATTATGACGACGGCTCACGCGTCCTGCTGGCACAGAATCCCAATGGCGACGACTACATCTACGCCTACCTTGTCTATAACTACAAAACATCAGAGACAAGCCTCCGCATCCGCCATTTCGACGACAACCTGGACTTCGAGGACTTGGGCAACGCCGTCATCGTCCCTCTGGAAAATGCCATTGTCGACAGGCTCTGCACCATCATGCTGGAAGGCGACAACATCGTGCTCATGTACCTGATGGAGGGAGGATGGGACACACCCGTCGTCGCACGCATCGGCCTCGACGGCTCGCTGAGGGATAGGGTGAGCTTTTCACACCTGTTTCACATCAACTTTCCCAGGTTCCATGCCTTGGCCGTCTTCAACGATTCCCCAAGGAAATATGCCCTCATTGACATGAACGCCTCGGGAGGCGGCTACAATTATCATGTGATTGACTCCCTGTTTGCCCAGCAGGAAACCATAGTGATGGAGGAATCCTACGGGGATGTCTATCCGCCTTATCCAAGCGTGTCCTACACGGAAAACTACATACAGCTTGACATCCTTCCGCTCGACGACGGGTCTTTCCTTGAAGCCAGACAATACGAGCGGCACAACGTAATTAGGAACGGAGCCTGCATCATGAAGTACGACAAGACGACCCATGCCTGCCTCGCGAACGCCCAGTTCGAGTCAACTCCCATCTATACACATGTCCAGTACTACGGCTTTCCCATAGGCCTGGAGCAATCGGCCGACGGCAACCTCTATTTCGCCTACCGCACCAATGCGAATTATTCGACCAACGTGGGATGGATTGGCATTGCGAAGCTGGACACCGACCTGAACATCATCTGGCAGCGGTATTGCCTGGGGACATACTCTGCAACCGGAGGATACCATCATATCCATTGCCGGACGGGCGTGACGAAAGACGGTTTCGTCGTCGGAGGGAGATCCAACAAGGAAGAGCCACCTCACGATTTCTTCTGTTATTTCATCCATGACGATGGCGTCGTAGGCACTCCCGAAGCGGAAGCCTACATCCGTCCCTACCTCTTCTATCCCAACCCCGCCCAAGACCGGCTCCACCTGCAATACTCGCCCGATGTGAAGCCCGCGCAAGTCGAGCTCTACGACATGCAAGGACGCTTGGTGCGCACACAGAGCAAAAAATTGGAAAACGTGGACCTGCAAGGCCTCGCGCCAGGGCAATACCTGATGAAAGTCACCTTGGAGGACGGGAAGACTTATTCGGACAAGGTGGTGAAGGAGTAGGCCCCTATATCTATCAGCTGTAAGATTTACCCTATCCTGCGGGGAGACACATTTCTGGCGGATTTACGATCCTCCCCTGGAAGGGGATTGCCTCGCTCTTCCTTCGCACTTCTCTCGCTTTTGGCATACTGTTGGCATAGTCAAGCAAGCTGTTTGAGTATGCCTACACCTTGCCATCTCCTTGCCAACACCTTGCCAAAAGGCTTTGAAAGACCAAAAAAAGTGGTTCCTCTTTATACCGAATTTGCGAATTCCCGTTCTCCTATTAAATGAGTATTACAAATATATAGAAATTGACCGTCAATAGATTCCAAAGGGAACGACATAGACGGTCAATTTCTTTTTCATCTAAGTAACTGTTCAAAATTAAACTGCAATATCTTTTGACTTCGGGACGATGACTTGTGACTATGACAATGACCGCTTCAACCAAAGGCTGAAACTTCAGCATCCCCGTGGAAACGGTCATAGTCATTGTCAATGGTCATAGTCAAAAAGTCTCGTAGTCTCGTGTCAAATATGTAAACTATTTTTGCTCATCTACTTAATTAGGGACAGTCGTAAAATTAGCAAAATAATATAATAAATTGATTGTCAATTAGATAAATATTTGTATCTTTGTCATCGGAATGTAAAAAAATTCCCCCGAAAGCCGTGGAAAAGCAAAAATCGGGGG
>JAEEGI010010331.1_pt1 | contig 20298 bp, 16 predicted proteins | sample 8958751 | NCBI WGS metagenome assembly JAEEGI01 (sample SAMN16246545, study PRJNA631951) | gut metagenome | biome: gut microbiome; feature: rumen; material: KS-attached | host: Bos | place: Iran: Karaj | collected 2018-10 | reverse complement strand
CGCTCTGCTGCGTGCCCTACAAGTCGCCAGGGCCACGCAACTTCAAGTCGGCCTCGGCAATGCGGAAGCCGTCGTTGGTATCGCACATGATGTCGATGCGCTTGCGGGTGTCTTCCGAAATCTTATAGGGGGTCACAAGGATGCAATACGACTGGTCGGCGCCACGCCCCACCCTACCCCTGAGCTGATGGAGCTGCGACAAGCCAAAGCGCTGAGCGTCGAGGATGACCATCACCGATGCGTTGGGGACGTTCACCCCCACCTCTATCACCGTGGTGGCCACGAGCATTTGGGTCTGTCCGCTCACGAAGCGTTGCATCTCGGCCTCCTTCTCGGCTGGCTTCATCCGTCCGTGCACCTTGCTTAGGCTAAACTCGGAGAAGGCTTCCTTCAGCGTTTCAAAGCCCTGCTCCAGGTTCTTCAGGTCTATTTTTTCGCTCTCTTCAATCAAGGGGAAGACGACATAGATTTGGCGCCCTTGCCTGATTTGTCGGCGCATGCCATCGTAGAGCGATGTCATGCGACTGTCGAATACGTGTGTGGTGCGCACCGGTTTGCGCCCTGGTGGCAGTTCGTCGATGACGCTCACGTCGAGGTCGCCATAGAGCGTCATGGCCAGCGTCCGCGGTATCGGCGTGGCCGTCATCACGAGCACATGAGGGATATAGGTCTGATGGTTCATGCTCACCCCTTTGTTCCACAATTTGGCTCGCTGCTCCACGCCGAAGCGGTGCTGCTCGTCGATGACGACAAGTCCCAGACGATGGAACTGCACCGTCTCTTCAATGACGGCGTGCGTGCCCACCAAGATGCCTATGCTGCCGTCGGCCAGAGCATCCAGCACCTCCTTTCGGCGCTTGCCCTTCACGATGCCGGTGAGCAGCTCCACCCTGACGCGCATGTCGCCCAGAAAGTCCTTGATGGTGTTCAGGTGCTGCTCGGCCAATATTTCGGTGGGGGCCATGATGCACGCCTGGCAGCCGTTGTCGATGGCGATGAGCATGGCCATCAGCGCCACAAGCGTCTTGCCACTTCCCACGTCGCCCTGCAGCAGTCGGTTCATCTGTCGGCCTGAACACAGGTCGGCGCGTATCTCGTGCATCACACGCTTTTGGGCACCCGTCAGTTCAAAGGGCAGATGATGGTAGAAGAACATGTGGAAGACATCACCAATGCGGTTGAAGACATAGCCCCCAAACTTATGGCGCTGAAAGCTGGCGTAGCGCAGGATGTTGAGCTGCACGAAGAACAACTCTTCAAACTTCAGCCTCACCTGTGCACGCTCCAGCTCTCGGGCTGAAGCAGGACGATGGATGGTGCGCAAAGCCTCGTCGCGCCCCATCAGGTGTCTGTTGGTCATGATGCTGCTGGGCAACGTCTCGGGCAGCGGCTCTTTCAGTCTCTCGAGCAGCGTGGTCACCAGCCGCTCCATCGTCCTGCTGGTCATGCCTGCCTTCTTCATCTTGTCGGTGGTCACATAGTAGGGGCGAAATCCGGCCGACTGCCCGCTGGTCAATTTTGCATCTTCCAACTTCTCTATCTCTGGATGCTGCACCTGCAACCGATAGTTGAACACCGACGGTTTGCCAAACACCAGATACTCCTGTCCCACCACATAGTTTTGCATGGCAAATTTTCCGCCATTGAACCACACCAAGTCCATCACGCCCGTCCCATCGCTGAAATGTGCCACCACCCGCTGTCGGCGAGGTCCCATTTCGTAGGTATCGTAACTCAAGATGCGGCCCACCACCTGGATGAAGGGCATGTCGCCCGTCAGGTCGTGCACCTTGTACACCGTAGTGCGGTCAACATACTTATAGGGGAAATACTCCAGCAACTGGCCAAAAGTTTCGATGCCCAGCTCGCGGCTGAGTATCTGCTTGCGGTTGGGGCCTACGCCCGTCAGGTACATGATGTCCTGTTGCAGAATATCCATCTTTCTGACTGCTGAATGGTTGCTGACGTTGCAAATTTACTAAAAAAATGCACTCCGCGCAAATATAAGCCGAAAAAAAGGCGAGTGAAAGCTGATTGTTTTATATTTTTTCGTAATTTTGCAACGCGATTGGAGGCGATTTGTCGCTTTTGCCATCACTTTTCACTTAACATGAGCTTCACGTCAACACTCTTGCAATGGTATCGTGCTAACGGGCGCCAACTGCCTTGGCGCGAGACACGCGACCCCTATGCCATTTGGTTGTCGGAAATCATTTTGCAACAGACGCGTATTGAGCAGGGCTTGCCCTACTGGGAGCGCTTCATGCGCCGATGGCCCACGGTGGAAGCCCTGGCCGCCGCCACCGAAGACGACGTGCTGAAGGAATGGCAGGGACTGGGCTATTATAGCCGTGCCCGCAACCTGCACTTTGCCGCACAGCAAGTGGTGGCAGGGGGGGGATTCCCCACCACACTCGAAGGCATCCTGCAGCTGAAGGGCGTTGGCGACTACACGGCTGCGGCCATAGGCTCGTTTGCCTTCGGTCTGCCCGCGGCGGTGGTCGACGGCAACGTCTATCGTGTGCTGGCTCGCCACTATGGCATCGGCACCCCCATCAACAGCAGCGAAGGAAAGAAGGAGTTTGCCGCCCTGGCACAACAGCTGTTGCCCGCCAGCCAAGCCGCGCTCTTCAACCAAGCGATGATGGACTTCGGCGCCACACAATGCACACCCACTGCTCCACGATGCGATGTCTGTCCCCTGCAGGAGTCGTGCACAGCCTTGCGCGAGGGGCGCATCGACCAGCTGCCCGTGAAGCTGAAGAAGCTGAAGGTGAAGGAGCGCCGACTGCTATATATATATATTAGGTATAAGGGGATGACGGCTCTGCGCCGCCGACCAGCTGGTGACATCTGGCAAGGGCTGTATGAGCCGTGGCTCGCCGAGAGCATTCCCACAGGGGCCATTCCGGTGCGGCTGGGCGTCAAACACGTTCTCACCCATCGCATCCTCTATGCCGATTTCTACTTATGGGAACCCGACGAGCAGCCGACACTTCCCGACGGATATTTCTGGACGGAAGAAACACAGCTCGACCAATATGCCGTGCCACGACTCGTTGACATCCTGCTGCAGTGCCTATGCACAAACACGTAGTAACCATTTGCAAATTTCTTGGTACGATTCGCTGGCCGTCGGGACAGACCTTGCGTTCATCTGCAAACAATTATATCCACGCGGATGGACACAAGATCCGTCCCAACCGGTATTGAAAAACTGACAAAAAAGAACGTGTCGTAAATGACTGACAATAAACAGCCTGACGTTAGCAAAAATCCCAGGGCCTGGGATTTTCAAAAAGCGCCACCAAATTTTTAAAAAGTGCCACCATTTTTTGAAACAGCGCCACCATATTTCAACCGCGATAAGAAGGAAGATTCTACAGCGCCATGAAAAGGATGTGGCAGGGGGTTGTGGCAATGCCACAACATACGGAACAGGGGGCATGGGCTGCGCCGAAGGTACTCTCGCTCGGAAAAGCAAAGAAAAAATGGTTTTTTCTTTGCTTTTCGCTCGCTTATTTGTACCTTTGCCGAAAATTTCGGAAAAACAGGATGAATCAGGAGATAGACCGCCGGCGCACATTCGCCATCATCAGCCACCCCGATGCCGGTAAGACCACCCTCACCGAGAAGTTTCTGCTCTTCGGTGGACAGATACAGGTGGCTGGGGCAGTGAAAAGCAACAAAATCAGGAAAACGGCCACCAGCGACTGGATGGACATCGAGAAGCAACGCGGCATCTCGGTCTCCACATCGGTGATGGAGTTTGACTACACCCCCGAAGGGAAAGATATAGAATACAAGGTGAACATCCTCGACACACCAGGCCACCAAGACTTTGCCGAGGACACCTTCCGCACGCTCACCGCCGTTGACTCGGCCATCATAGTGGTTGACAGCGCCAAGGGCGTGGAGACGCAGACACGCAAGTTGATGACCGTGTGCCGCATGAGAAAGACACCCGTCATCATCTTCATCAACAAAATGGATCGCGAGGGCCGCGACCCCTTCGACCTGCTCGACGAACTGGAACAGGAACTGGAGATAAAGGTGCGCCCCCTGAGCTGGCCCATCAACCAAGGAGCCAAGTTCAAGGGAGTCTACAACATCTACGAACAAAAACTCGACCTCTTTACCCCCGACAAGCAGCGCGTGACGGAGAAAGTGTCTGTGGAGATAGATTCCACCGACCTCGATGCTCGTGTTGGTGAACAGGATGCCGCCAAGCTGCGCGACGACCTGGAGCTGGTGGAAGGTGTCTACCCAGAGTTCGACGTGGAGAGCTACCGCGCCGCCGAGGTGGCGCCGGTGTTCTTCGGTTCAGCATTGAACAACTTTGGCGTGCAGGAGTTGCTGAACTGCTTCGTGGAGATTGCCCCCAGCCCTCGTCCCACCAAGGCCGAGGAGCGCGACGTGCAGCCCGAAGAGCCAAAGTTCACGGGTTTCATCTTCAAGATTACCGCCAACATCGACCCCAACCACCGCTCGTGCATCGCCTTCTGCAAGGTGTGCTCAGGCAGGTTCCAGCGCAACACCCCCTATCTGCATGTGCGGCAGGGAAAGACGATGCGCTTCACCAGCCCCACCCAGTTTATGGCGCAGCGTAAGAGCACCATCGACGAGGCATGGCCGGGCGACATCGTGGGTCTGCCCGACACAGGAGGAATCTTCAAGATTGGCGACACGCTGACCGAGGGTGAGCAGTTGCACTTCCGCGGTCTGCCATCGTTCTCGCCCGAACTGTTCAAATATATTGAAAACGACGACCCCATGAAGGCCAAGCAGCTGCAGAAAGGCATCGACCAGCTGATGGACGAGGGCGTGGCCCAGCTGTTTGTCAACCAGTTCAACAACCGCAAAATCATCGGCACCGTGGGTCAGCTGCAGTTCGAGGTCATTCAGTACCGCTTGGAGAACGAATACAACGCCCGCTGCCGCTGGGAGCCTGTGAACCTCTACAAGGCCTGCTGGATCAGCAGCGACGACGAGCAGGAGCTGGAGCAGTTTAAGAAGCGCAAGTACCAGTACATGGCAAAAGACAAAGAAGGCCGCGATGTCTTCTTGGCCGACAGCGGCTATATGTTGCAAATGGCCCAGCAGGACTTCAAGCACCTGCAGTTCCACTTCACATCAGAATTCTAACGAGTTAGGAAGCCCCCCTCCCCGCCCCCCATGGGGGGGAGTAGTTAGCTTTGCGGGGCGTTGGGTCTATATGCTCCCCCCCATGGGGGGGCGGGGGGAGGGGCTTCCTAACTCCTAACTCAGTAGGTGAGCACCTCAACGCCATGGTCGGTCATGAGCAGGGTGTGCTCCCATTGTGCCGACGGTTTCTCGTCTTCGGTGATGACCTCCCACTCGTAGGGGTCGTCGGCATCGATGAACACCTTCCAGGTGCCCATGTTGATCATCGGCTCGATGGTGAAGACCATGCCGGGCACCAGCAACATGCCCGTACCACGGTGGCCGTAGTGGTTCACGTCGGGCTCCTCGTGGAATTTCAGCCCCACGCCATGCCCTGCCAGGTCGCGCACGATGCCATAGCCATACTTCTTGCAATGCTTCTCGATGGCATGGCCGATGTCGCCCACGAAGCCCCAAGGCTTGGCGGCCTCCATGCCAATCTCTAAGCACTCCTTGGCCACGCGCACCAGCTGTTCCTTCTCGGGCGACGTCTTGCCTATGATGAACATGCGCGAGGCGTCGGCATAATAGCCGTCGAGGATGGTGGTGAAGTCGACGTTGATGATGTCGCCCTCCTGCAGCACGTCGGTCTCCTTGGGGATGCCATGGCACACCACCTCGTTGATGCTGGTGCACACGCTCATGGGAAATCCCTCATAGCCCAGACAGGCAGGGATGGCATGATGCTCCTCACAATATTTGCGGCAAATCTGGTCAATCTCCAGCGTGTTCATGCCCTCGTGGATGGCGGCAGCCACGGCATCGAGCACACCCGTATTGACCACGCCAGCTCGACGGATGCCCTCAATCTGCTCGGGCGTCTTTATCAAATCGCGTGTGGGCACCAGCTTTCCCTTCTGCTCCCAGTACATCACTTGCTTGTCCAGTTCGGTGGGTTCCTGCCCGCTCAGGCAGTGCCAACGGCGTTTCTTGGGTTTTGCATTCATGGCTGTATCTTAATCTTCAAGTTTCAAAATAATGCTTGTAGCACCAATGGTGAAAAGGGTGCCATCGCCGATGATGCGGCGCTCGCGTGGAGGAATCTCGGTGTTGTCGACGAAGGTGCCCGTGTTGCTGTTGGCATCGCGCAGCACATAGCGCAGACGGCCCTGCTTGTCGCGGCTCACGTTGATGATGCAGTGCAGCAGGTCGACGCTGGGGTCGACGGTCTCAATGGGCGTAGTGATGGGATTGCCCTTCTGGTAGCGGCCAATGGTGTTGTCGCCCAGATGCAGCGGCAGCACCTGCTTGAAATGAAACACGTTCTCGATGACGACGATGCTGCCATACTCCGAATCCTGCATCTGCTCTTCCACGCTGGTTTGGTTCTCCTCGCGCTGTGTCTGCCTGAGCTTCGACACGCCCATGCGGATGCCAAACTGCTTGCCACACTCGGGGCAGAGGAACACCAACGACTGGCCCGCCTCATAGCGGGTTTCGTCGAAGGTAATAAAATGATCGCATTTGGGACAGCGGACACGCTTCATAAAAGGGATAGAATGATTTAAAGCGGTCGATGATTATTTGAACTCCATAATCCAAGTGTCCTTGAAGAGGCGGCTCTCGCTGCGCAGTTGGCGCAGGGTGGCGGCGGCCTCGTCTTCACTCTCATAGCTGCCATAGACGACGCGGCGGATATGGTTGCCTCCGCTGACCACGATGCGTGCATCGGTGAAGCCTTTCTCGCTGAGCTGACTGATGAAGGCCTGCGCATTCTTCTCCGACACCTGACAAGCCATGACGATACCGAAGGTGCTGCTGGGCATGGTGGTGCCAAGCTCGCCAGCGGTAGACAGTTCGTCAACGGTAGCTAAGGCATCGTCGCCATTGGCAGGTGCTGCCAAGGCGTCGGCATCGGTGGGCGTCGGCCTATGATGGGTGCTCAAGTTGATGATCGCGCTCTGCTGCATGTCGCTCATCGGGTCGCTGTTCTTCACGGGGGTGCCAATCATCAGGAAGGCCAGCACGGCGGCAGCCACGGCCACGGCGTTGCGCAGCCACGCCATCTTGATGGTGATGGGCTTCTCGTCGGGCACGCTGTCGGCCTCCAAGCGCTCTGCCTTCACGGTCTTGGCGGCTGCTGGCTGCAGGGGCTTCATGGCAAACGAGCCAAAGCCATAGAGGCTGGGGGTGAGGATGCCGGCTTCGCAAGGCTCGAACTCCATGTTGCCCTCCTCGTTCAGGCGCAGCACGCCAATGCCGTTCAGCTCATACGAGCCTGTGGCATCCAGGTGGGCACGCAGCTCGGCCACCTCGTCCTCAACCCGCCGCAGTGCTTCGGGGTAGCTGATGTCGTGGGCCTCGATATATGACTGCACCAGCAACGAGTCGTTCAACTGCAACTGCGGATTGAATCCGAGCGTACGTATGGGCGGTATGAACATGCCGTCGCTCTCGTCGTAGCGGGCATCCACATGATGTGCCATGAAGCCTCCCAGGCCTGGCACAATCACGCAGTCGTTGCTCAGCAGCAATATTTCTATGTGTCGTTCTATCTCAATCACGGTGCAAAGTTACGGCTTTTCCCCGACATGAACAAACTTTTTCCCCGCTTTTTTCACGTTGTCCACAGCTTGTCGCCTCTTATCTCCAAGGGCATTTCGATGTTGTCGGCGAAGAGTTTGCCCGTTCCCAAGCCCTGCGGCATTAGCGTGTTGCTTCCACCACTGGGGGGCAAGGCGCTGCACAGCTGCGCAATAGCGTTCAGCCCCACGTTGCTCTCCAAGGCAGAGGTGATCCAGTAGCCGATGCCCAGGCTGTTGGCCAAGTCGACCCACTCTCGGCACCCCATCATGCCGCCGTGGAGCGAGGGCTTCAGCACGATGTAGGCTGGCTTGATGATGTGCAGCATCTGCCGCTTCTGCTCGGGGTCGTTGATGCCGATGAGTTCCTCGTCGAGGGCGATGGACAGGGGAGCGTCGCGACACAGTTCGGCCATGTTGGCCCACTGTCCGGCGCGTATGGGCTGCTCGATGGAGTGCAGAGCATACTGCGACAGCAGCTCCAGCTTGTAGAGGGCGTCGCCATCGGCATAGCTGAATGCTCCGTTGGCATCCACCCTGAGTTCCACCTGGCGTGGGCCGAAGCGGCTGCGTATGCGCTCCAGCAGCCGCAGCTCCTGCTCGAAGTCGATGGCGCCAATCTTCAGCTTGATACAGCGGAAACCCTGCTGCAACTTCTCCTCGATGCGGCGGCTCATCTCTTCATACGTGCCCATCCACACCAGGCCATTGATGGGAATGCCCACCTCGCCACGGCTGAAGGGAGTGTCGAACAGGAGGTGAGGAGTGAGTGGTGGGCGGTGAGAAGACAGCGAGAGCAAAGCCGTCTCCAGTCCGAAGAGCATGCTCGGATAGGGGCGCAGGGCTTCTGCGTCGAGCTGCCCCGTCCGTTCCATCTCGTCGCAGAAGCGCCGCAACACATTATTATATATTATAGGGGGCAAAGCGTCGCAGCTCAGGTCGGGCAGCGGGGCACACTCGCCCACGCCCTGCCGCTGTCCGTCGCTGACGGTGACGAGCCAGATGCGCCGTTCGGTATATACGCCCCGGCTGGTGCCTGCGGGCTGAAGGAAATGGAGCACTCGCTCCTGGATATGAATCGATAATTTATTCACAAAAATCAGTTTTTCGTTTGAAATGTGCAGAATAATCCGTAATTTTGCGGCCGAAAAGAACAATCAGACCACACACGTAAGTATGGAATACATGTCACAAGAAGGCTACGACAAGCTGGTGGCCGAGCTGCGCCAATTAGAGAGCGTGGAGCTGCCTCAGGTGAGGGAAGCCATTGCCGAGGCCCGCGACAAAGGCGACCTCAGCGAGAACTTTGAGTATCATGCCGCCAAGCGCGAGCAGGCGAGGCTGCTGGGCAGGATTCGCTTCAAGCAGCGGGTGCTGGAGAATGCGCGCGTCATCGACATGTCGCGGCTCGCCACCGACAAGGTTCAACTCCTCAGCAAGGTGGAGATGACCAACCTCGCCACCGACAAGCGGATGACCTACACCATTGCCAGCCCCCACGAAGCCAACCTGCGCGAAGGCAAGATCTCCATCAAGTCGCCCATCGCCGAAGCCCTGCTCAACAAGCATGTGGGCGACGTGGTGACGGTGCGCGTGCCCGCCGGCATACTGAAGCTGCGCATCGAGAGCATACAGCTTTGAGTTAGAAGCTTTTTGAGTGAGGAGTTAGGAGTTAGGAGTTTATTTGAGTTAGGAGTTAGGAGTGAGGAGTTGTTTCGAGTGAGGGTAACTCCTAACTCCTAACTCCTAACTCCTAACTCCTAACTCTCAAGGCACCTGCGGGAATTGTCCGAAGTCGGGCTTGCGCTTCTCCAAGAAGGCCTTCCCGCCCTCTTGTGCCTCGTCGAGGAAGTAATAGAGCATGGTGGCATCGCCCGCCAGCTGCTGTATGCCCGCCTGTCCGTCGAGCTCGGCGTTGAGCCCCGCCTTGATCATTCGCAGGGCGATGGGCGAGCGCTCCATCATCGTCTCGGCCCAGCTCACGCACTCGTCTTCCAGTTGGGCCAGGGGCACCACCTTGTTCACCAGTCCCATGCGCTCTGCCTCGGCAGCACTGTACTGTCTGCAGAGGAACCAAATCTCGCGAGCCTTCTTCTGTCCCACGATGCGTGCCAGGTAGCTGCTGCCAAAGCCGGCATCGAACGACCCCACCTTCGGCCCCGTCTGTCCAAAGATGGCATTTTCCGATGCTATCGTCAGGTCGCACACCAGGTGCAGCACATGTCCCCCGCCGATGGCATAGCCATTCACCATGGCGATGACGGGCTTGGGCAGACGACGTATCTGCATCTGCACGTCGAGCACGCTCAAGCGGGGCACGCCCTCGTCGTCGATGTATCCGCCGCGGCCCTTCACGTGCATGTCGCCACCACTACAGAAAGCATGCTTCACCTCCTCCGCCTTCATGCCATCGCTCACAGGCGACATGGCCCCCGTGAGCAGCACCACACGGATGCGCTGCATTTCGCGGCACATGCTGAAAGCCTCGCTCAGCTCCTTCGTGGTGAGAGGAGTGAAAGCGTTGCGGTATTGCGGCCTGTTGATAGTAATCTTGGCAATGCCGTTGTACTCCTCGAAGAGAATCTCTTCAAACTTTCTGATTTCCTTCCAATTACGTTTTCTTTCTTCCATCCTTCATTGAAATTGTTAAAATAAAGCATTCTTCATCCGCAAAATTACACATAATTTTTTTAATGCGTAACTTTTCGCTCAATTATTTTCGGGTTTCGCAAACATTTCGTACCTTTGCAATCGAATTTTCCACAGCGCACACAGAACGCGCTGAAAACAAATCGCTATTTTTTAAATCGTAAATCTAAAATAAAATGATGGAAACAAAGACGATTGGCTTGGCCAGCGACCATGCGGGCTTTGAGCTGAAGCAGTTCGTTAAAAAGTATCTCGACGAGAAGGGCTACCCTTACAAAGACTATGGCACATACACCGAGGAGAGTTGCGACTACAGCGATTTCGGGCATGCCCTTGCCCGAGGAATTGAGCAGAACGAGGTTTATCCCGGCATTGCCATCTGCGGTAGCGGCGAGGGCATCAACATGACGCTGAACAAGCACCAAAGCATACGTGCTGGTTTGTGCTGGATTCCCGAGATTGCCCACCTCATCCGCCAACACAACAATGCCAACGTGCTGGTGATGCCCGGCCGCTTCATCAGCGAGGACATGGCCCGCAAGATTATGGACGAGTTCTTCGCCACCGACTTCGAGGGAGGACGCCACCAGCGCCGCATCGACAAGATTCCCGTATAATAAGTGAAAAGTGAAGAGTGAAGAGAGAAAAATTTGCTACTGCGTTTCTATCCTCCACTCACCCCTCACCTCTCACCCCTCACCATCCACCCCTAAACTATTCTCAAATCTCAAACCCATAATGTCACAAACTATTCAAAAGACACTACGCGACTCCGCCGCCATGCGGTGGACGGCGCTGCTGCTCCTGGCCCTGGCCATGTTTTGCAGCTACATCTTCATGGACATCCTCTCGCCCATCTTCAAGGAGGTGCAAGACACCCGTGGATGGGACGGCTCGGCCTTCGGCACAATGCAAGGCTCCGAGGTGTTTCTCAATGTGTTCGTCTTCTTCCTCATCTTCGCCGGCATCATCCTCGACAAGATGGGCGTGCGCTTCACCGCCATCCTCTCAGGAGCGGTGATGCTCGTTGGAGCCGTCATCAAGTGGTACGCCATGACCGACAGCTTCATCGGCAGCGGACTTGAGACCTGGTTCACCAACAACCTAAACTACATTCCCGGCTTCGACGAGCTGGGTGTCAGCCCCTTCTACGAGGGCATGCCTGCGTCGGCCAAGTTGGCGGCGTGCGGCTTCATGATCTTCGGCTGCGGCTGCGAGATGGCGGGTATCACCGTCTCGCGAGGCATCGTCAAATGGTTCAAGGGCCGCGAGATGGCGCTGGCCATGGGCAGCGAGATGGCGCTGGCCCGCCTTGGCGTGGCCACCTGCATGATCTTCTCGCCCTTCTTCTGCAAGCTCGGCGGCGACATCAGCGTCAGCCGCTCCGTCGCCTTCGGCGTGGTGCTCCTCTGCATCGCCCTCATCATGTTCATCGTCTATTTCTTCATGGACAAGAAGCTCGACGCGCAGACGGGCGAGGCCGAGGAGAAAGACGACCCCTTCCGCATCAAAGACCTGGGGCAGATACTCACCTCGAGCGGCTTCTGGCTCGTGGCCCTGCTCTGCGTGCTCTACTACTCGGCCATCTTCCCCTTCCAGAAGTATGCCGTCAACATGCTGCAGTGCAACCTCACCCTCACGCCACCCGACGAGAATTCGTTCTGGGCTTCCGACAGCGTCACCATCGTCCAGTATCTCATCATGCTCGTGGTGGCCGCCGCCGGCTTCGCCAGCAATTTCCAGAAGAAGAAAGAAGTGAAATACGGTTTGCTGGGCCTTTCGGTGCTGGCACTCGTCACCTACTGCTTCATGGGCTACATGCGCCAGTCGGCCGAGACCATCTTCGCCGTCTTCCCCCTGCTGGCCGTGCTCATCACCCCCATCCTCGGCTCCTACGTCGACCATAAGGGCAAGGCCGCCTCGATGCTCGTGCTCGGCAGCCTGCTGCTCATCGGATGCCACCTCACCTTCGCCTTCATCCTGCCGGCCTTCAGCAGCAGCCAAGTGGGCGGCATCGTCGTGGCCTATCTCACCATCCTCGTGCTGGGCGCCTCGTTCTCGCTGGTGCCGGCATCGCTGTGGCCGTCGGTGCCCAAGCTGGTGGAGCCGAAGGTCATAGGCTCGGCCTACGCCCTCATCTTCTGGATTCAGAACATCGGTCTGTGGCTCTTCCCCCTGCTCATCGGCAAGGTGCTCGATGCCACCAACGAGGGCGTCACCGACCCCACGCAGAAGGACTACACCTGGCCGCTGGTGATGCTCGCCGCACTTGGCGTGGCAGCTCTCATCCTGGGCCTCGTGCTGAAGGTCGTCGACCGCAAGAAGGGCATCGGGCTGGAGGAACCCAACATCAAATAAACCCACACACACAGGGAAACATACCCGCCAGGCAGGAGGCGAACACCCCATCAGCAGGTGCTCGCCTCCTTTTATTTTTTTGCATCCCCGCTGCAACACCCCGATGACCACGTCGCCCACGGCAGCGAATCCACTAACAGGATTACCGATGGCGAGAGCAGCGCTGGGCCGCCCCGCCACCCCCATCATGCACCCCATGAATAGGCCATAGGCCAAAAACAGGTTGGCAGCGGCCGCTGCCATCATTGTCCCCGACCGCCGCCATGATTGGCAGCGGCCGCTGCCAATCATGGCGGCGTGCGCTGCCAACCCAAAGAGCATGGCGTTTTTCCCGCTCCGCCAGCCCCCTGTCGCTCGCAAGGCACGGACTTGACCTTTAATCGTTACTGATTTGTTGATTTTCCCCCATTTTCTTGCTCATGTCGTGGAAAAGCAGTATTTTTGCAGTGGAATATGCAAACACAGCCCCTCATCTCGGTGGTGACGCCCGTCTACAACGGCGAGCGTTTCCTGCGAGCGGCCTACGACTGCCTGGTGCGGCAGACGTGGGCGGCTTGGGAGTGGGTGGTGGTCGACGACGGCTCCACCGACGCCACGGCCGCCATCCTGGGCGAGCTGGCCAGCGCCGACGGGCGCGTCAGGTGGTGCTCGCAGCCAGGCAGCGGCTCGTGCAAGCTGCCGCGCGACCGTGCCGTGTTCATGGCAAAGGGAGAGTTCGTGGTGGCCTTCGACGTTGACGACCAGCTGAGCGACGACTACTTAGACACCATGCTGAAGCGGCAACAAGTGACCAATGCCGACATCGTGTATCCACAGATGCTCTTCATCGACGAACACACGGGGCGCACTACGCTGACATTGCCCGACGAGACGGTAGACGCCCAGCAAGTATACGAAGGGCGACAGCTGGTGAAGCACACCATGCCCAGCTGGAGCATTGGCTGCAACGGCGGTCTCTATCGCCGCAGCGCATGGCGCAACAGCAGCTGGCCCGAAAGGAAGGAACCCGTGTTTGTCTACAGCGACGAGGTCGACGAGCGCATCTTCCTCATCCACGCCAGCAGAGTGGCTTTTTCCACTGCCCGCTACTACTACTTAAACTACGCCGAATCGATGACGGGCAAGGTGTCGCCCCGCAAGTTCCACCTGCTGCGCACCAGTTGCCAACTGAAGGATGTCGTGGCCGACGCTTTCGGACGCGACAGCAAGGAATACCGCTTGGCTAACACCAAGCTGTTTCACAGTTGGCGATGGCAGATGGCTTTCTTCATGCAGCACCACCGCCAGTTGGCCACCGGCGAGGACGAGATTCTGCAGAACCTGCGACAAGCTTTCAACCACATCGAGCCACAGCTGCTCACCGCCCAAGAGCGACGCCGCTTTTTGGGCATGAAGAGCTATCGGCTGCTGTTCGTGCTCTTCGCCCTGAAGTATTCGCCCTCGCTGCTGCTGAAGAAGACGGCGCAGCGCCTGTGGCCCAGCATGTACCGATGGATGGTGGTGAGGCCCAGGGTGGAGAAGGAGATAGAAAGGGAGATAGAGGCCCCCCTTTCGTCCCCCGAGGCGGGCACGATAGACCCGCAGTCTGAAAGCAAAACTATAGAAGCCCCCTCAGAGGCCGTAGGGGGGGCTTCGGGAGCTTGTATCAGCATGTTCTGCGGCAATGCCAGCAGCGGGGGCCTGGCCGACCGGCTGCGTGGGGCGGTGAGCGTGTTTATGGCTTGCCAGCAGACGGGACGGCAGTTCAAGCTGTACTTCACGCATCCCTTCCGCCTGGCCGACTATCTGCAACCTGCCAGCTACGACTGGCGCATCAACGACGAGGACGTATGCTTCGACCCCAGCCGCACACTGCGCCTCATCATCGACTCGCAAGCCGACACCCGCTGGGAGCACCGCTGGCAGGAGTGGCTGCTGCGCCGAAGGATGAGGAAGCATCCTGAGCATCAGCTGCACGTATATACCAATGCGGGCTGCTGCTACGACCACGATTACGCTGCGGCCTTCGAGCAGCTGTTCCGCCCCACCCCACGTCTGCAACAGCACTTGGACGAGCTGAGGCTGCTGACGGGCAACGAGTACATCACCGTGTCGGCCCGCTTCTGCCATCTGCTCGACGACTTCAACGAGGAGGTGTATGGCGAACCGCTCAGCAGCACCGACCGCGAGGCGCTGCTGATTGCCTGCATGGAGCAGATGGCCACACTGCGCACGGCGCACCCCGGCTGCCGCATCGTGGCCTGCTCTGACAGCACCACCTTCCTCGCCCGGGCACAGAAGGAGCACGGTGCCGTGGTCATCCCCGGCCACATCTCGCACATCGGCAACGACGGTGCCCATAGCTACGAATACTACGAGAAGACGCTGCTCGACTTCTACGTCATCGCCCAGGCACAAGAGGTGTACCTGCTCCGTGGCCCCGCCATGCACCAGAGCGGATTCCCCTATGCTGCGGCTCGCGCAGGGCGACGGCCATTCCACACCATCAAGTTTAAAGTGAAAAGTCTTTTTTAAGTGAGAAGTGAGAGGTGAGAGGTGAGAGAATAGCTTGCACGCCCAGATGATAATGATGAAAAATGAAACGGAAGAGGTATCCTCTCACCACTCACATCTCACCACTAATGAAGTCTGTTGACTTAGTAAAACAGGGAAAAACAAGTAAAACCGAGAAAAAACAAAATCAAGCGCAAATGAAAAGGTTTTTATCTGTATTATTGGTTTTCACCTGTTTTCCTAAATTGAAAAAACTAATAGAGTGTTGACTTAGTAAAACAGAGAAAAACAAGTAAAACCGAGCATCTTTTTTTAAGTGAAGAGTGAAGAATCTTTTTAAGTGAAAAGTGAAGAGTAAAAACAGCACCTACCGCCGCATCGTGTCGAGCACCGCCGTCTTCGGTGGTGCCCAGCTGTTCAACATGCTGGTGAACATAGTGCGGGGCAAGCTGGTGGCCTACATCCTACACTCGAAGGGCATTGGCATGGCCTCCATCTTCAACAACGCCTCCAACACGCTGCAGCAGCTGTCGATGCTGGGGCTCAACGTGGCCTCGGTGCCCACCATCGCGCAAGCCAATGCTGGCGGCAACGCTGAGGTGCTGGCGTTCACCATCAGGATGGTGAGGCGGCTGGTGCTCTTCGCCTCGGTCTTCGGCCTGGTGCTCACCGTGGCCCTCTCGCCCCTCATGGCCCACATCTCGTTCGATGAGCCGGGCTACACCCCCTACTTCATGCTGCTGTCGGTGGCCGTGTTCCTCAACGTGATGGGCACTGGCGAGCTGGCCATCCTGCAAGGCTTGCGCCGCTACAAGTTGCTGGCATTCTGCAGCACCGTGCCCCCGCTGTGCGGACTGCTGCTGAGCGTGCCCATCTACTTCTTCTGGGGCATGCAGGGCATCGTGCCGGCGATGATTGTGCTCAGCGTGGTCTACTTCACCGTGGTTCGCATCATCTCGCACCGCATCACGCCACATGCCCCCAAGCAGCGCATAGGGCTGCACACGCTGTGGACGCAGGGCCACGACATCATCAAGTTTGGCGCCGTGATGACGGTGGGTTCCATCGTGGGTACCCTCACCTCCTACGGCATCACCATCTTCATCAACCACGAAGGGTCGCTCGGCGACGTGGGGTTCTACCAAGCCGGCAACACCATCACCACGCAGCTCTTCGGCCTGGTGTTCTCGGCCATGGCCGCCGACTATTTCCCCCATCTGTCGAGCCTCATCAAGACCGACCAGCGCGAGGCATTCGCCTTTGCCAACCAGCAGACCGAGATCATCCTGCTCATCGTGGCCCCCGTGGCCATGCTGCTCATCCTGGCCACGCCGCTGGCCATCCGCATCCTGCTCACCAGCGAGTTTCTGGTCATCGACCGCATGGTGCGCCTCCTGGCCATGGCCAGCATCCTCAAGGCGATGTGCTTCCCCATGGACTACATCGTCTATGCCAAGGGCGACACGCGCTACCTCTTCTGGGTGGAGACGCTGTGGAGCAGCGGCAAGACCTTCTGCATCATCGCCGTAGCCTACACGCTGTGGGGCGTCGACGGACTGGGCTACGGCATGCTGGCCGTGAGCGTGGTCGATGTCATCGTCACCACGTCGCTCATCTCCTGGCGCTACGGCTTCCGCCTGTCGGCCAGCAGTCTGCGCATCATCGCCGCCACCGTGGGCCTCACCGCCCTCTGCCTCGTCTGCTCGTTCATCACCGCCCCCTTATGGCGCTATCTGCTCATGTCGGTCACCACGGCCATCGGACTGGCCTACTGCTTCCATCAGCTCGACCGCAGGCTCTACCTGAAGGGCGTGGCGCAGAAGCTGAGGGGCAAACTGAAGAAGAAAGAATAGCATACACATGAAGCTGAGCGTCATCATCCCCGTCTACCGAGTGGAAGGCACCCTCGACCGCTGCGTACAGAGTGTTGTCGACCAAACCTTCGCCGACCTGGACATCATCCTTGTCGACGATGGCTCGCCCGACCGTTGTCCGCAGCTGTGCGACGCCTGGGCGCAGCGCGATGGGCGCATCAGTGTGGTGCACAAACAGAACGGCGGACTGAGCGACGCACGCAATGCGGGGCTGCTGGTGGCCAAGGGCGACTGCGTGGCCTTCGTCGACAGCGACGACCACATTGCCCCCGACACCTACGAGCACCAGATGCCACTGATGGAGCATGCCGACATGGTGGAGTTTCCCCTGATGCGCCACAGCGGCACACCCCGCCAGCAGCCCATCGCCCTCAAAGCCCAGGCCTACACCGACATGAGCGACTACTGGCTCCATGGGCATGCCTACGAGCACACCTACGCTTGCAACAAGGTGTTCCGCCGCCAGCTGTTCACCGACGTGCAGTTCCCCAAGGGGAAGGTCTTCGAGGATGCCTGGACGCTGCCGCTGCTGCTGCGAAAGACGAAGCGCATCGTGGTCAACCACATGGGCATGTACCACTACTGCAGCAACGCCCACGGCATCACCGCCACCGCCGACGGCACCGCCCTCGCCATGCTACTCGAGGCCCACATGCATGTGCTGCCCCACTGGTGCGACGACCGCTACTACATGCACGTGCTCAACATACAGCTCGACGTGGCCCGCCTGTCGGGCACCCGGGCCACGCTGTCCACCCGCCATGTCAACCCCCTCGGCCATGGCCTCACCGCCAAGCAGAGAGCCAAGGCCGTGTTGCTGAACCTCTTAGGAATAGAAACGCTATGCAATATCAACCGACGAATGAACAAGACGGCCAACAACCGCTCGTGAGCTTCATCATCACCTATTACGAGTTGCCCGCCAGTATGCTCCGTGAATGTATCGACAGCATCCTGGCACTGGCGCTCAACGCCGAGGAGCGCGAAATCATCCTCGTCGACGACGGCTCGGCCATCACGCCACTGCCCTCGCTAACCGACGTGGCCCACCAGCTGACCTACATCCGCCAGCCCAACGGCGGACTGAGCGCGGCACGCAACACCGGGCTGAAGATGGCGAGAGGCAGGTACATACAGTTTGTGGATGCCGACGACATGCTCGTAGCCGGACACTACGACCACTGCCTCGACATCGCGCGCTTCCACCAGCCCGACGTGGTGATGTTCGCCTTCACCAACGAGCAGGTGAAGGGTCTCGCCTATCACGACGAGGAGCCCACCAGCGGCGCCGAGCACATGCGCAAGCACAACATCCGTGGGTCGGCCTGCGGCTACCTCTTCCGCCGCAGCATCCTCGGCAGTCTGCGCTTCACCCCCGGCATCGTCCACGAAGACGAGGAGTTCACCCCCCTGCTGCTGCTCAGGGCCGAGACGCTCCGCACCACCGATGCCCAGGCCTACTTCTACCGCCAACGGCCACAGTCGATAACCACCGCAAAGGGGCCACGCATACAGCTGAGGCGGCTCAACGACCTGAAGGACATCATCGGCCGTCTGCACCATCAAGCTGCCATGATGCCCCACAACGAGCGACTGGCGCTGCAGCGACGCGTGGCACAACTGACGATGGACTACATCTACAAGGTCATCGTCGACACGCGCAGCAAGTCGTATCTCAAGCACCGCCTGGCCGAGCTGAGCCGCAAGGGACTCTTCCCCCTTCCCGACCAAGACTACACCACGAAATACAAGTGGTTTCGCCGCATCTCCAGCACCGATGCAGGCCTCGACGTGCTGCTGCGACTACTGCCCATGATGAACCGCGAGCGATGAAGATTCTGCTGCTTGGAGAATACAGCAATGTGCACGCCACGCTGGCACTGGGTCTGCGACAGCTGGGGCATGAGGTCACCGTGGTGTCGAACGGCGACTTCTGGAAGAACTATCCGCGCGACATCGACGTCAGCCGCCCCAAGGGCCCGCTGGCGGGGTTGCGGCTGACAGCACGCATCGCCACGCTGCTGCCACGCCTCAGGGGCTACGACGTGGTGCAGCTCATCAACCCCCTGTTCTTCGAGCTGAGGGCCGAGCGGCTGGCACACATCTACCGCCATCTGCGCCGCCACAACGGGCGTATGGTGCTCTGTGCCATGGGCATGGACCACTACTGGGTGAGCGAGAACACCATCCACAAGCCCTTGCGCTACGGCGACTTCAACATTGGCCAGCACTTGCGCACCGACGAGGCGGCCCTGCGCGAGCAGCGCGAGTGGATGGGCACCGCCAAGGAGCAGCTGAACCGCCTCATCGCCACCGACTGCGACGACATCGTGGCCGGCCTCTACGAATATGTGGTGTGCTATCGGCCATACTTCGCCTCAAAACTCCACTTCGTGCCCATGCCCATCGTGCCGCAGAGCCCCCGCCCCATCGTCGGTGACGCCACCCCCCACCCCGTCAGGGTCTTCGTGGGCATCAGCCAGGGGCGCAGCGCCTACCAGGGCACCGACATCATGCTCCGAGCCGCCGAGGCCGTCGCCAACCGCCATCGCGGCCGCATCGCCATCGTGAAGGCCGAGGGAGTGCCCTACGAGCAATACCAGCACATGATGGACAGCAGCGACGTCATCCTCGACCAGCTCTACAGCTACACACCAGCCATGAACGCCCTGCTCGCCATGTCGAAGGGCATCGTCTGCGTGGGAGGAGGAGAGCCCGAGAACTACGACATCCTCTGCGAGAGCCACCTGCGGCCCATCATCAACGTGGAGCCCACCTTTGAGAGCGTCTGCCACCAGATAGAGCAGATAGCACTCCACCCCGAGCGCATCCCACCCTTGAAGCGACAGAGCATAGAATACATCGAGCGGCACCACCACTACCTGAAAGTGGCCAAAGCCTATGAGCAAATCTATCAGCAGCCTCTGTAGGCAGTCACCCCCGCAAAAAGCGTTTACATGATGGAACGAACGAAAAAGTCATGACCTGCGGTTGAAAAGACGCCATTCTGCCAAAATTGTCAAAATTCAGTCGTTCAGACTAACATAGCCTAAAGTTTAGACGGTTTAATATAGTTTGCTTTTACTTCGTCTTTTTGAACGCCTTTTCCTGCCATTAGTCTCTTAGCGTATTCTAATTTACTAAAGTTTCCCACCCTCAGAAATTCCCAATAAAATAACGGTTTCTCGAAAATTTGTTGTATATTTGCATTTGCTAAA
>JAEEGI010010326.1_pt1 | contig 20301 bp, 4 predicted proteins | sample 8958751 | NCBI WGS metagenome assembly JAEEGI01 (sample SAMN16246545, study PRJNA631951) | gut metagenome | biome: gut microbiome; feature: rumen; material: KS-attached | host: Bos | place: Iran: Karaj | collected 2018-10 | reverse complement strand
CATGAAGCATGAGAGTATCGCAAAGATACTGGGCAAGACAAAAAAGCAAACTTATGATATCCTATATGAAGGACGTAATGCCTTAAAGCATGTGCTTGAGGGCATGGATTACGAATTCTGATCATGGGAGAAACTAAAGGTGGATCTTGAGCTTTTTGAGATAATCTGCACAGCGATACAGGTGATCATAATCTTTGTGCTTGTTTATGGCATGGTAGACCATATCAGAAACAGCAAAGTGGATCTCCCTGCAATTTTGTTTCTGTTTGCCCTGTTCAGCTTTTTGCTCAATGATATATACTGGCTGTGCTTTGAGATTATATATCCGGGGGAGAAAATGCCCTTTTCTGTCAATGCTATAGGTGAATATGCGTTTTTGATGCTGCTTGTATCCATGTACAAGCAGCTTTTTGATTCCTATAAGCTTAAGATCACAATAGAAAATATGATCATTGCTGTTATGACAGCGATATATATGTGCTTATGGATCAGATGGTCAGGAACATGGACGGGGAATATAATCGGTGCGGTAGCATTCGGTTATCTGATCTGCATAATCGTAGGTCTTATTATCGAGTACGAACCGATACCTTCGAAATTTCTTTATTACATCCTCTATATCGCAATTGCACAATTGATGCTTAATCTGGCAGTGGAATTTGTTGCTCCGGAGTCTATGACCAACATGGTCAACAATGCGATGTACGCAATTACATACGTTTCAGCGATTGTATTTCTTGTGATAGTAACTGTGAGGACTATAAAAAAGAGTGACAACAAAGGCAATCTGATATTAGCCGGAGGGTTTCTCGTGTGGACATTTAATGCGATGTATGTGTCGGGGGATTACTGGTATGAACTGGGAGATGCCCTGTCGACCGTGGCGTTTGTGTACTTATATATAGGAATAAAGCGGGAGGGGAAAAAGGTATGATCTATCCTGAGAATATACTTATATGCATCTCCATACCGCTCATAGTCGTATCTTTCTTTGTGAGAGGAAGCGCCAGACGATTTGCCATATCTTCGTTCACTGGGATGATAGTCTCATTGCTAGCGGCTTATATAACCGGCTTTTTGAATATGAAACTGGGATGGGAATATGACAAATCACTTATCTTCATATCCCCGGTTGTTGAAGAGATCATGAAGTTTGCGCCGATGTTTTTCTATGTTGCGACGTTTGACGTGAAAGAAGAGGACTATGCACACATAGCTCTGGGCATTGGAGCCGGCTTTGCTACATTTGAAAACTGCTGTTACCTAATAGTCGGAGAGACGGAAAATCTGCGTATCATGGCAGTTCGCGGCATGGCTGTCGGTGTAATGCATCTAACCAGTATGCTGATGCTTGCGGCAGGTCTTATCATGGCAAGAAGATTCAAGGCGCTAACATACTCAGTGACTATAGGTGTTCTGTCGTTTTCGATGACTATACATGCTCTTTACAATCTTCTTGTTTCAAAACCGGGTCTTTCTGCTAACATAGGATTTGCGTTTCCGATTTGTCTGGCCATACTCTCATATGTTCCATACAGGAGATTAAGATACAGAGAAAAACCGGAAGATATTTAAAAAAGTTTTCATTAATAAAGAGCCTTCAAAGGCGCATAAATACTGGGCACTTGTTTAGAATGCACAGATATCAGAAATGATATTTGTGCATTTTTTAGTCCGAAAAAATGAAAAAAACTGCAACTAATATATAGACGACGTAATATGTTTGCACATAACGTGCGGTTGTTTTATAGAGAAGAAAGGTGAAGATATTGAGATACGATTTGAACGAGACTTTAAGGATGGTAATGGGGCGAAAACGCGAACTGATGCTCAAACAGGAGCAGGCAAAACTTATGATCTGCAACTATTCTACGGTCATACTTGCCGGTGCGGCTATAGCTCTTATCGGATACAGAAGCAAGGGAGGGTCAGCCGGAGGAGAAAGCGATTTCTTTGGAGGATACATGCTCTCGCCTGAGATCGGAGGGTATGTGCTGGTTGCACTTTTGGCATTCGCTGCCGGACTTATAGCGATGGTAGCAATCAATCATTATAAGAAGATTCAAGGTTTGGATGGAATAGAAAAGGGAGCAAAAAATGAAAAAGTTTCGTAAGCGTAAATGGGTGAGAATTACAGCAATATTCTTGATTTTGACCATGTTAGTCACCTACTGGGCAGGTACGGTGACAAGCATAAAGATATCGGCGGAAGCCACGAATGAGGCGATGCGATATCTGGCTGAGAATACCGAGATGATGAATAAACAGAGAGCCTCAAGAACGTGGAATCTTGTAAGAGGTCTGATGAGGACAGAGGATATAGACGAGTGCTATCTGGTAGCAAGTATCTACATCGGATCCGCAAGATATGAAGAAGCTCTTACGTACATAGATAAGTGCTTACGGATGTGTCCACAGGATGAAAGAGCAGACTTTTATGCGGAACTGTTAACAAAAAAAGGGTGTCTGTTAACACTTCTTGACAGGAATGAGGAAGCGCTGAGGGTACTGGATCAGGCGACCGAGAAAAAGCCTGATGCCTCGGAAGTATATCTGGTTAAAGCACAGATAAACTTCGAAGAAAACGACGTGGATGACATGGCAGCAAATACATCGAAGTACCTCGAACTGAAACCTGAAGATGTGGACGTAAGAGTAACGTACTTGCAGACGCTTGCAGCGATGGATATAAGAGATGAAGCCAAGATTCAGGGCAAGATGATCGTAGAGAGCAAGGATGCTAAAGTTGATCAGAAGGATGATGCATATCACGTACTCGCAATGCTAGCTCTAAGAGAAGAGGATTTTGAAGAAGCGCTCAAGAACCTTACAGGGATTAAAGATGAGGAAGGCAGATACGAAGACGTCCAGTATGACATCGGGGTCTGCAAGATGGCATCGGGAGATTATGAGGAAGCAATAGACGCATTTAGCAAATCAATCGAGAATGACTACAACAAACAAGGCTGTTACTACTCGAGAGGTGTGTGTGAGTTCTCAGGTGAAGAAGCGGACTATGAAGCAGCGTTTCACGACCTGGTAGCAGCAAGCGAATACAGTGAAGAAGACAGGGATGAAGAAACAGCAAAACTGGCTCAGGTAATACTTGATGAAGCATTTGAGGTAGTCGAGTAACAAAAGGGAATAAAACTTAAAGGGATTACATATAGACAATCACGGGGATTGAAAGATGAAGAGTAAGTTATTTAATTTTTTGTTAATGATATTGATAGCATTCATTATCTCAGGAAACGGAGCATATGCAACAAGCACAACTCCGAGCGGAAGTTCACCTCAGAATCAGGAAGAGGAAGAGGAAGAAGAGGATGATAATGACGACGGAGAAGATGATGTCGAGGATGATCCTGTAGAACCTAAGGAAGGTTCTGCAGTTATTATAGAACATCGTCAGGAACAGAACGGTACTGTACAGAACGACCTGAAACATATTTATCATGGTTATGACAGCGCCAATCCAGGTACCGAAGCTGATCTTATCTTTGATAATGATCTCCCTAAGATCACTATGAAGGAAACATATGCTGAGGCTGATGTTATTGTTGATAACAATTACACCAATTTCACCACTCCTTCAGGGCAGGCTACAACACCTTCTGGTGTTGATACTACGAAGCATGATCAGTACAAGATAAAGAATGGAGCAGATCCCAAGGAAGTCAAATTCTTTAAGGACGGCAAGGAAGTGAACCTTGAAGATGGCGACAAGGTCATCTTTGACGGCATCAAAGATACCAAGGGAAACATTACAAAAGAAGAGGAAGAGGGCGAAGACGGAAAGAAAGAAGTCAAGTTTATCAGAACGACAGAGTCCGAATCCAAGAATGCTATTACTAAGGCTGTGGAAAAAGCTCTTAAGGAAGTAGATAAAGACAGCCGATATGTAACAATTCGCGTATCAGAGGGTGAATATGACGGTGATGTAAATATCACTTCAGATATGCTAGATAGAGTGTCGGATGAAAACAAGCCGACATTCTTAAGTAACTTTACTCTTTATATTCTTAATGAAGGCTCTTATGAACCGGCTGCAAGTGAAGACTCATTCATTGATAAGGATACAATAAACAGCGGTTCAACTAAGAAAGCAAAGTTAAACGGAAATATAAATATAGATGGAATAAACGTAGTGCTAGCAGGCATATATATGTCGCTTGAGAATACGATCAAGGTAAAAAATGCGGCACTTACGGTTTACGGTTCCAAAGATGGAGATAACTTTAATATAGAAAGGGGATGCGATAAAGAATCTGAAGAAGAGTATAAGGTATACGACTTCAAGGTTGACACCGGTGAAGGTGACGACAATGTCATTTATTCCGAGTCGGTACATGTGGATGATATCGATATTAGTACCGGAGATGGAAAAGATGAAGTGACCATCAAGTGTGGTGACGAAGTCGATAATGACAGAAATAAGTTTGCAAGCGATACCGGAAGAAAGAACGTTATCAATACCGGCGCAGGCGAAGATATCGTTACGGTTGATATCGGAATCGCGCAGGTGCTCTCTGATACTAGAATCCTTCAGATCGCAATGGACGACATAAACGAGACAGTGGCTGAAAATGGTTACGACACACTTGTGTTATGCGGAACGCTTAAAGATGAAGAAGGAACTCCTAACGCTGTAAGAGAGTTGACTGAGAACGGATTCAAGACATACGAGATTACCGTATATGAATCTGAAGGGAACAAACTGGTATTGACTACTCCGGCCGATAACCTTACAGATCAGCTTGATGGTAAGCCTGAATACAACATAAAGAAAAACGATCTGGTGAATGGAACCTATACAGCAAACAAGGCATTTGTAAATTATGTACTTGATGATGATCTTTTTGATCAGGGTGATATTTACGACGGAGATCCGAGTGATGATGATAACAAGATAAGTCTTCCGATTTTAAGAAATATCAGATTCATCGAAGATCCAAACAACAAGCCTTATTTCACAAAGGTATTGATAGAAAAGAATAAGTTTGCAGTTTCAAATCTTGACACAGGTATCCTTGATCTTGAGATGTCAGGAAAGCAGATCTATCTCGGAACAGATAAATACTCTTGGGATACAAATAATGCTACAACACTTAAGGCCAAGAATATTGTTATTAAAGTAGAAGATTCAGATTCAAATGTTGTAGAGGAAGCAGTCAACGAAGTACTCGGAAATGAATACGTACAGGCAATCCCGGGTCTTGGAGATGCGGAGATTGGATTTGGAACATTTGACTTTGTAACAGATGCGCTCATTCATATCCTTAAGAGTGCAAAAGTTATAGCAGGCGGTTCTATAGATATGAGTGCTTCAAGTTCACAGACAAGTGTACTCAAGATAAGCGCAGGTGAACATGGAGTTCAGATGCCGGTTACTGTAAAAGTTGGCAGTGCTGAGATCATAATCAAAGGATCGATCAAAGCTGAGGGTAAAGTTTCAGCTGTATCAGATTCCAAGGTTAATGTATCGGCTGACAGTTCAGGACTTGCAAGATTCTTTGTACCTCTTGCTGTTGTCGTAGCTATAACTTCAGCAGAAACTGATCTTACATCAACAGGTAAGATAGAGTCCAAAGGAACAACATCACTTAAGAGCAATACCGATGTTACTACCACGTGTCTTGCAACAGTAGGTAAACTTCCTATATCGCTTGCTGTCAGTGTTGTAAGTGTAGACTCTCATGTAAATGTAGAAGGAACGATTATATCTCAGTCAGATATTGAGCTTATAGCAAGCGGCAAGTCTGATGTGACTACGGAGTCAAAGGAGCATGCTCCCAAGACAACAAAGACAACTATTAATACAACTAATGCAAATCAGTCTTCTGGTACAACGGTTACACCAACCGGTGGCGGTAATACATATGGTGGATTCTTTGCCGTAGCTGTTGTTTTGCAGGATGTTGATGCCAGCGTAACGGGTAATGCAAAGCTTGATGCAAAGGGCGATATTAAGATAAGCAGTGAATCAAAAGAAAAAGCGGCAACACACGCTGACTCTGCTCAGGGCGGAGATGATTCCGAGGAAGGCGGATCACAGACTCCTGACAGTGTTACCGGTATAATATCTGCACTCTTAGGTTCATTCACAAACTGCACTGCATTCTCTAATCTTACAGGCGCTGCCGGATCCAAGTTTACGGATGTAATGGGCAGAGCAGGTAAAAAGGCAGAAGGCGGTCAGTATAACATTACAGCTGATCCCTGCACGAATGGTACCGTTACGGCTCCTTCCAAGGCAAACAAAGATGATACTGTTACAGTTCGTTGCGTACCGGATGAAGGATATACGATTCATATCATTTCATATAGTTATACAGACGCAAGCGGTGCGCATGCTACCACTCCTGTAGCAAGGTTTGATGTTGGAAAAACTGCGTCTACCAGTGACTATACATTTAAGATGCCGTCATCAGCGATTAAGCTCGTGGTAAAATTCCGCAAACTGGAAAACAACGAGAGCAAGGTTAGGGTTGAGACGAAAGCAATAGATAACAATGCAGGTATATCTGGTAACGTTGATGCAGGAACAAATTCTGGTGCAGAACCTTTCGAAGCACCTGAGTATGGTAACGAGCATGATGTTAAGGCTGAGTCTGAGACAGATAACCCGAACGGCAAGATCAGTCTGGATACAGATAAGGCAAACAAAGAGCAGAAGATACTGCTTCATGTTAATCCAAACAAAGGATATACAATAGGAAAGGTTATCGCTAAATATCAGGATAAGTCTGGGAATGCGAAAACAGAAGAGATAGCTGCAGATGAAGCCGGCAGATACATATTTACAATGCCAGATTGCAAAAAGATAACCGGTGATAATAAGCCCGATGTATTATTCTGCGCTGAGTACGTAGTAAACACAGCAATGACAACAGGAAGCACTGGTAATTCTTCTATGAAGAAGGGACAGGTTGTGGGTTCTATTGCTGTAGCTTTTGCAGAGAATGATAATGAAGCATTTATTGCTATTGGCGATAACGGCTTTGTAAAGGCAGGCGGAAATATTGATATTGAAGCAAAAGCTTCTACAGAAAATGAATCTCTTGCTAATGCTTCTTCGATCCAAAGACCCGATTCAATAACTACTAATAATCTTGGGTCAACCGTTCTCGGAGGTCTTGAAGATCAGTATACAAGTGCGCGTGTAATCGATAAAGCTACAAGTGGGTGGACTGATCATGGAACCGGAGCAAATAAGATCATTGCTAAAGATATCATGGTTGATACTCTTGTTAATGGTAGTGTTGAGGTTAAGACTGAGCATGTAAACGACAGTCAACCAGAGGTTTTATTTGAAATCAAGGCAAGAGAAGGCTTTTATATCCAAAAGGTATGGTTTACATACGTGGGTAAAAAAGACAATGCAGTTATTAATAGCATTGATCTCAACGTGTGGAACTGTACTGATGACAAAACAACAGAGATGAAAGGCGTTGATGCATATAAGATTTCAAAGAAATCATACGACCTGGACTCTATGTCTCAGAAAGAGAAAGAGGCATTCCTAGACTGTTGGACATACGGAACCAAATTAATACTGCATGCAGAATTTGGAAGATGTGAATACTCGATAAAGTTTGATAATGCCTCTATTCTCAAACCTGTAACATTCAACGCAGAATCAACAGGCTCAACAGCAGGTAATGTGCTGATAACCGGTGAGGGTAAGGCACCTGTTGGATGTGTTGTCACAATATCGCAGATGAAGAAGAGTCAAACGGGAGAAGAATGCTATACCAATAAGGACAGTGCTCTTGTGGTAAAGAAAGGCACTGAAACTATTAGCGTAATCCCTGTTGATGAAAACGGCGGATTCAGATTTGTTATGCCTGTTGGCAACGTTACACTTTTACTACGCAGCAAGGGCGTTGCGATAAAACTGTTGGATGCGAGACCTGATCAAGCAAACGTATTTGCTTTGGAAGACTCATCGCCGTTTAGCCTGGGTGATTTTGATGAGAACACTGGTAAAGCACGTATATCTGGATTTGTTGATCAGAATGATACTGTTAATGTATTCATAAATCAGGTTGGATATGATAGTGGTAAAAAGCATACATTATCTGCAGTAGCATACAAAAACACATCAAGCGACGCGAATACTACTGTAATGGATTACTATGATTTTATTGGAGACCTTGGTGAGTTTACATATAATAACGGAATATACTCATTTAAGGTGCCGGAGAATCTGATACTTGATGAAAAGGCATTTGATACTATTTTCGTTAAATTCAGTTCTGGTTTTGATAAGACTATTAAGGTATCTGCTAAAGCTACGCCTACTGTCACGGCAAGCACGGGTACAACGACCCCGCCGACAACACCTACTACACCGACTACTCCTACTTATGCACCTGAATCAACATGTCAGCAGGGGACGATATCCGTAACAAAAGCGGTCGAAGAAGGAGATAAGATTTATGTAACGGTTAATCCTATAGAGGGATTCTATCTTAGGAAGGACAGCCTTAAGATTACAATCAATTATGATGATGGGACATCAGAAATTCATACACTTGGATTAAATGATAATGGAGCATATTATTACCAGCTTCCTCAGGCATTCACCAAGAAGCTGAAGAACGATGGCAAAGATGGCGATGCAATAATTATCACAGGTGTATTTGCTAAGAACATGGGCGGTGTCCACACTACTCAGAAGTCTACGTTCTCAGCGGGTGTTGGTATCGATGTAACCATTACAGAGCACACAAATAGCGCATATATTCAGAGCGGCAAAGTAGAATCGACAGGATTAACGATCAATGCTGCATCTTCAAATATAAAGTCTTCTGCGGTATCAAAGGCAGGATACTCTGAAGGTGATATAGGTGTTGCAGGTGCTATAACCGTTCACGTAGTCAGTGCTACAACTGAAAGCTACATTAATAATGAAGATATCAAGGACAAGGATGGTAACGTTATCGCAAAAGCTCCGATAATAGTACTCAAGGGCGGAGATCTTAAGATTACTTCCTCATCTAAGGGTGTGGAATATACAACAAATGCTGAAGGATCCGGAGAAGAAGGAGCAAAAGCGGGTTCAGCAGGTGTAGGCGCAGGTATTGCTGTAGCGGTACTTGGTACAGATACTGTTGCTTATATCCCTGATGGAGCAAATGTAACACTTGCTAATGAAAATACAGAATTAGGTAATGTTGAAGTAAAATCTGAAGCAGAAATAAAAGAAGCTATGGTGGCTAAGGCAGGTTCGGCAGGAGGTACCTCTATTACTCCTGTGCTTGCACTTACCATATCGGCTGCAACAACTGAAGCATACATTGGCGATATGACAATGGATGAAATAAGAGCTAAAGAGATTTTGGTAGAAGCTCTTAACAATATAAACAGACAGATGGCAGCTAATGCATCTGCAGCAGGAGACAGTGTTGGCCTTGGTGGATCTTTTGCTATCTCTGTACTTCATGACAGTGCGAAAGCATATCTAAAGAAGAATGTAAGAACCACAAATCTTACTGTCAAAGCTGTTGGAAGAAGTTCACTAAAGTCAACTTCAAGAGCTGGCTCAAAGGGCGCAGGCAGTGATGATGGAGGCAGTGCTACAACTGGTAGCGGTGCGACCACGGGTAGCGGAGCCGCAGGCGAGGATCCTGCCTCGGGCAAGGGTAAATCAGACAAGCAGGCCGATAATGCCATGACGGGAGCTACAAAGCTTTCGAATGGTAGAAACAGAGGATTGGCAGGCAATCCTACAATGACAAAATCAGCTGAAAGAGAAGGCGCTAAGAATGATGAAGGTAGCGTTTCTGTAGCTGCGGCATTTGTTCTCAACGTAATGGACAATGAGGCAATTGCCTATATAGATGAAGCAACGCTGATCAAAGCAGACGGAAAGGTTGCAATATTGGTAAACGGCGACACAGATGCAGATATTTTTGCTAATGCGAGTGCAACAGAATCAAGCATCGGAGTTGGCGTTGGTGTTGCGGTTAACGTAGTGGAATATCATAACAAGGCTTATCTGGGCAAGGTGGCTGTTGAGGCTGACGAGCTTGAGATAATCGTTGATATGTATGAAGACGACAAGCCTGAAAGAAAGACAGCATATGAGAAGGCGCAGGAGAAGGGTGATACAGCTACTAATATCCTCGAAGTATTGATCAAAAAAGCAATGACAAAAGCTTTTGATGAAGCACTTGAGAAGATTGATGCTGCAAATCATTATGGAAAGGCTGTAGCAGAGGCACTCAGCGCACTTACAACAGATATCATTGCTACATTTGTAGCTACATTTACTGAAGCTATTACAAGTGAACTGGGACTTAATGGCTTCCTTTCAACCGATATAGAACAGAAACTAGCGGATTTCAGAAATAATGCTGGACAGAAATTCGGCGATGCAGCCATGGGAGTACTTAAGGATGTATTCCTTGCATATGTTCTGGAAAAATTCAAAGGTATGGCAGCTACCTCTGTTCAGGCTGCCCAGAACAAGATTACAAATACAACAGTTGTAACAAATCAGACAACTCCTACAACACCTACAGATCCTAACCAGTCAGCTCTCAAGAAAGCACTTGATGCGAAGATCAATAAGATTTCTGATCCTACTTCAAGAGCTCAGGCAGCAGCTGATCTTAAGACATTGTCAATCAATGCTCTTGAGAAGTTTTTTAACGATGCTTTTGAGGGATTTGTGGATGTAACAAGACTTAAACAGTACGTACTCAACTGCCAGAAGAACGGCATATTGCCAAGTATCAGAGATACATTACTCAATGCTCTTGAGCAATGTGGAGCAGCAGTTACGGAAGCGGCTCTTGATGCTCTTTCAGACTGGCTTGATGCTCCTGTTGTACCTGAAGAAGAAACTCCTATGCATAAGTTCAGAACTCAGGCGGTTTCAGGTGCGGGTGCAACCGATGTAGGTATTGCAGGTAGCGCAGCTGTAGCTGTAATTAACGGTGATGCCATAGCATTCATAGAAGGTCTTGATAAGGAAGATACAGACAATAAGTACTCTATATCTGTAAAGAACGGATTAACATTAAGAAGCAAAAACTCTCAGTACGTATATACAATTGCTTCAGCAGCTGTAAATGGAAAGGATCAGGCTGATGAGAACCCTGGAGCAGGCGGTACTGATACTGCACCTCCGACAAATGCAAATACATATGCAGCAAAGACATTTGATAATGGTCTCGTAGCTGTAGGTGCTACTCAAGGTGGTATAGTCAAGAATGTTGTTGTTAATAGACCTACTGATAGTGGATCAACAAGTGGTAGTAGCACAACTCCTAAGCCCAAATACGAGATATTTGTATCACCGGATCCGGGATACAAGGTAACAAGCGTTACATTAAAGAGAAGCGATGCGGCTGCAGGTACAGCAGCAACTAAAGCCGTGTTTGAAGGCGGAAGATTTGTAGTTAAGGATTTCAACATTCCTGAAAAGGTTGATACATCTGTTGCTGGTGCTGTACAGACTGTAGTTAATATTGATGTTAAGTTTGAGTATATAGCGGCTGAACAGCTTACTCTTTCAAATGAATTAACAAAGAACGGTAAAGATGATAAGAATGCATACAAAGTATTGGCAACAATAGAGAATAACAAGCAGATAGTTGCCGGTACCGTTAAGGTTGAAAAGGACAATACTACAACACCGAGCGGATCAACTCCTAGCGGAGCAACAGGAAGTGGAGCAAGGGTAGAAGTTACTAGTCCTGACAAACTTGCAGTAGGAACAAAGGTATATGTTACTGTTACTCCAAATAAGGTTCAGAAGACTACAGGAAGTGGATCAACAGGAAGTGGATCAACACCTAGTGGAGCAACAGGAAGTGGAGCTGCAGAATTCTATGAATACGAAGTTGACAAGATTACTATTTCTTACACAGCACTTGGAAATATTCGTAAGAAAGTAGCCGTAACTGCTAAAGAGGCAACAACAGGAAGCGGAGCAACAACACCTAGTGGAGCAACAGGAAGCGGAGCTTTGCCTGCTGAAGTTTATTACTTCACTATGCCTGAAGTATATCAGGATGGTGCCGACTCTATAAGGGATGTCATTCTGGATGTTATTTTCAAATTAAAGACTAAGCCTACTGTAGTAACTGACACAACTGGTACACCGACTTCAAGCCAGGGTAAGAGTGTCGGAGTTGGTGCGTCATTCGCATTCAGCTATGTTAACAGGATACAGACTGAAGATGATGAAGAAGACGAGAATGCTCAGACGAGCAGTAACAGTATTTGGACTGAGACTACCGGATCAAATGCTGACATAATCACATCTGGCGCTGTTATAGGAAAATACAGGCAGATTAATGCAGGAACTCTGACTATGTCGGCTATAGCTGATAACAGAGCAGATACATATGCGGTAGCCGGTTCGGATCCATTAACTCAAACGGGACAGGAGAAGGCTATGACTGTTGCGTTTGATGCTGCGGTGGCCATAGGTCTTGTAAATAACATCGCTAAATCTGTTATAGGAACAGGTGCAGTTATTAAAACCGGAGAAGATGTTTATGAAGACGAGACACAGAAAGACGAGAACGGTGTTGAAAAGGTCGTTACAGTATTAAAATCAATCGGCGCAGATATAACTGCAGAAGCAAACGGAACAACCCTTACAAGTGCAAGCGGATTTGCTATCGGTGAATCCGCAGCAGTGGGAGCTTCTGTTGCTGTAAACTTAACAGATTCATCTGCAATCGCGCAGGTTGATGGTTCTATAACATCAGACGGTACAGTTGCTATCTATGCTCATACATTTAATAAAGATGATGCATACGGAATAGCGACCGCTATGGGCGCTGATATGCAGCGTTATCAGCAGGGAAAGAATACTGCTGAACAGAATACAGAAAACGTGCTTAACGGAAAATATCCTGCAAGCCAGAAAGCTACACAAAAGGGTGGCGGTGCTACGACACCTGAATCTACAGGAAGTTCTGGAGGTTCCGGAACCGGTGGAACAGGCGGAAGTGGCGGAACCGGTGGAACTGGTGGAAGTGGTACAACTGGTCCAGAAGAAGGTAACTCAGTACAGCTGGCAGCATCTGTAGCACTTAACCATACATCGCATTCTGCAAGAGCTATAGTTAACGGTTCTGTAAATGCACTAGCAGTAAGACTTGTTGCTGATAACAATAGCAATTTCAGAACAAGAGCTACAGGTGAAACCATGACTATGGCAAGCAGTACAGCTGCTATAGCGCTGGCAGTAGCGATTTCACTTAATAATGGTTCAGCTATGGCTGTTAACAACGGCTATATAGAATCAACAGGAACAAAACCTGAAAAAGATCCTAATGAAGAAGCTATGCCTGCAGTCATGGCAGGTGATATCGAAGTAAGGGCTAACCTTACGGCCAATATGGATGATATCTATAAGGGTACACTTGGTGCTCAGGCTATTGCTGGTTCTGTTAGCGGTGCAGGTTCTAAGGGAACTGCAAGCGGAGCAGTTGCAATACTCAGATCAAATGCTCAGACTATGGCAATGTTAGCTGAAAACAGCATTACCAAGGCAAGTGAGGATCTGATCGTATCTGCAAAAGACAAGACAAAGCTCGCTTTAAGAGCAGGTGGCGTAAGCATAAGCAAGGGTACATCAGTAGGCGTAGGTGCATCATTTGCACTCATTTATGCTAACAATATCGTTGAAGCTATCGTTGAAGACGGTACAGAAGAAGTAGCAGGTAAGAACATAACTGTTGAAGCTATCAAGGAACGCGTTGATATGTCAGACTATAAGCCGTCTCTTGGTACACAGTATCTTATGACCAATTCAACAGGCATTGACGAGAATCAGAGTTATGAGAAGGGAATAATTGATTATAAAAAGGATGAGTCAGGGAACGGTTATAAAGTAGATATAACTATAGATACAGATACTCTTGTTAATGCGATAGATCTGCTCAACTTCCTGTCATCAACAAACTACTATGCAGAAGCTATAGCAGGAGCTATATCGGGTGGAGCAAGTGGTACAGCTTCAGTAGCTGGTGCATTTGCACTCATCTTTGGCAATAACAAGACAATCGCTTATATAGGAAAATCTAAGCATGATATAGTTGCTGAGCATGATATCAAGGTAGATGCACAGACAAATACAAATGCTAGACTGATTGCAGGTTCACTTAGCGCAAGTCCTTCAAAGATCGGTATCGGACTTACTGTAGGTGTTATCGGTAAGGCTGGTTCTATAAACAAAGCTAATACCATAAGCCAGGAGTACGAAGATAAATACAAAAAGGAAAATGATAATCCTGAGTATCAAAAAGAGGATGGTGAAGATAATAGTAACAGCAACGATAATGAAGTCAATAAAGTAGAAGAATCTACAGAGAAGTATAACTGGACAGACGCAAATTATGACAGTCTGGATGGAAGATGCGATGAGACTATAGCAAGGATTGCTGAGGGAGCAGTGCTTATTGCTAAGACGGGAGACATTATTGTATCAGCTCTCAATAAAGCTGACTACATGTCTATTACAATAGGAGCTTCTCTTGCAACGAATGCAGCAGCTAATGCAGCATCTATAGGCGGAAGTATCAATGTTATCAACATGGATAACGAAGTTACCGCTGAAGTAGGAAAGAATGCTAAGCTTACAGCTGAACTAGGTGATGTTGATATATCAGCAAAAGATGATGCATGGCTTCTTATAATCCCGATAGGTGCGGCCGTAGGAGGAAAAGTAACAGGAGCTGCTAGTATAGCAGCAATCATCACAGAAAGTAAAATAAATACTCTTATAAGTGAAGGTGTTAAGATCACAGCAGGAAACGATATTAATGTAAACGCAGGTTCAAAGATGTGGTTACTTAATACTGTATTAGCTGGTGCGCTTAACGCAGGTGGTCAGGGAGCAGCGATAGCTATACCGATCAGCGTGCTTGTTAGCAGTGAAGTAATAACAAACGAGATTAAGGAAAATGTAGTTCTTAAAGCAACGAATGATATAAATGTTGTTTCTAGCTCTGAGAACCAGCTCTTCACTGCAGTATTGAGTTTGGCAGCTGGCGGAAGCGTAGCAGTAGGTGCCTCAATAGTAGTACATGTATTTGATCGTTCGGTCAATACTATTATCTCTGAAGGTGCACAGCTTCTAGCTGAACAGGGATCAATAGTAGTAGCTTCCTTTGGTGATGATCTTACAGCAACAGCATTGCTGGCAGTTGGTATCGCTCCGTCTGGAATAGGAATTTCGGGATCAATACCTGTTGTAGTTAATGACAGCGAGATCAAGACTACTATTAGCAAAGAGAATGCTCAAAAAGAAACTAAACTTAGAGCAGGTGATTCAATAGCAGTTTATTCTGATCTAGTTGCGAAGAATGTTACAGCATCTGGTGCAATAGCTGGTGGATCATCAGCGGGAATAGGAATTACTGCCAATACTGTAGTATTCACAAATACGATTGAAACAAATGTAGGAGATTTGACAGAGATAGTAAGTACCGGAAACAGTTTATCTCAGAAAGGTGCATACAGACCTAACAGAAAAGACAGGAGACGAGGAATCTATATCGGAGCTACAGGCGATGAGATGATAGGTACATTCGCTGTAGCTGGATCAGGTGCTGGAAAAATCGCAGGATCTGGTGTAGTTAACACGCTTGTAGTAAGCAACCAGGTTAAGACTGTAATATCAAGTACCGCAAAGGTTACATCTAGAGAATACAGATCTCCAAGCAGCAATTCTTCGTCAGCAACAGATGCAAGTGGTGATGATGGGGATGTTCACATAGAAGCTACAGACAAGAGCCTCTTAATGGACGCAGCTGGAGCATTGGCTATAGGTGGTACCGGTGGTGTTGGAGCAACAATAGTAGCACTTGTTTACGATAAGCAGGTTAAAGCGCTTGTAGCTGGTACGATAGACGCCGACGGTGATGTAATTGTTAAAGCTGATTCAGAAGATGAACTGTATCTGCTTGCACTTACATTTGGCGCGGGCGGATCAGCAGCTGTGGCAGGTGGAGCAAATGCTCTGGTATTCCAGAACAAGATAGAATCAGCAATCGCTACAGTTAATAAAGCTGAAAGCGTGAATGTGCTTGCTAATTCTGATGAGCATGTTTATAACATAGCGGCAGGAATAGCAGGTTCAGGTGCAGTAGCAGTTGGTGCGGTTGTAGTTGTAACCTATTTCGAAAATGAAACATTAGCATACGTATATGACAATTCAAGCATAGGATTCGATGGTGCAAGGATAGCCGGTGATGTTGTGATCGCTGCAACATCATACGAGTTCGTGACAAGCGATGCCGCAGGTATCATGGGAAGTGGTACAGCAAGCATTGGTGGTACATGTGATGTTATAATCACCGCGTTTGAGACTAAGGCTTTCACAGGAAGAGATGTCAATATATATGCTGATGGCGATATTAAGATATCTGCTGATGATAAGTATCTGATCATTGCTGTTGTTGCAACAGCAGCCGTATCAGGTGAAATAGCTATGGGTGTTACGGCACTTGTAAGTGTAAGCTATAATACCGTATCAGCTTATATCGGAAACGATAATACTATTACAGGTAAGAGCGTAAGCGTTACTGCTAACTCAGACAGAAATGTTGAATCCATAGCAGCAACAGTTGCTGGTTCTGGAGGAGCTGGTGTTGGTGTAACAGTAACTGTAGTAGTAGTCGGCAACAAAATGAGTCAGGATGCACATGACACCTTATTTGGTAACAATGGAGCAGATCCTAACGAGAGATTTAATTACGCACTATCACAGGACGGCGCTGATAAGAAATCAGATGGTAGTGACAGAGAGTTTAAGATAAGTGTTAGTGACGCACTTGAAGGTGATGGACAGAAGGATGATACTGATTATTCAGAATACGGACAGCCCTCTGATCACGCTGGAGAGAACAAACAGGCAACTCCTATAGACAAGGATGGTAATAACACTCAGGATACATCAACATTTAATGATACAGCAGATGGAGAAGGAACATCATATCATGCATCAGTGGTAGGAGCATTAAAAGATGCTACTTCAGCAACTATAGGAGCAGGTTCTATAGTAACTGCTGAAAACGGAAACATAAGTGTTCAGTCTGGCGATATCATTAATTCCAATATAGTTAGTGGTACTATAGCAGTTGGAATGGGTGGTGTTGGTGTAGGCGTCACTGTTGCAATATTCAACTCAAATGTTGTAGCACTTGTTGAAGATAATGCTAAGCTTATAGCTGCAAATGGAGATGTTATAGTTGAGGCAAAGACCGGATCGAAGGTTATTGCTGAAAATGATTATAATAATCCGAAGTCGAATGTCGAGAGAAACGGCGTTAAGCTTGATTCAAAGAGTAACAACCAGAAACTTAAGAGTGAAGGTAAAGATGATTCTAACGGTTCAACAATCCGTCTTATTTCAATCATGGGTAGTGGCGGAGTAGTAGGAGTTGGAATCAATGCCGCAGTCCTTATGGTATTCTCTGAGGTTAATGCTTCACTCAAAGGTGATGTAATTAAAGCAAAAGATGTCAAAGTCACAACAGATGTTGATTTTGGTAAGGTTATAACGATCAACACAATGATCTCAGGAGGCTTGGTTGCAGTAAATGCTTCTGTGGCTATGACATATTTCCAGGCAGATTCGGTAGCAGCCATTGATGGTGATGCAAAGATAGATCAAGTATCTGACAGTATAGAAGTTAAAACCAACGGAAATACTAATGCAAAAGTTATTTCAGCTTCTCTCGGTGCAGGTGAATTTGCGGTTAATGCAGGAGTAGCACTGGCTATCAACAGAAGCAAGGCAAGAACCTATATTGGTAGTGCCGTAAAGATTTATGATTGCACTGAAGCTAATATTGAAGTTTCACATGATTATTCTTCTGAAGCAGAAGCAATAATGGTATCTGTAACTGCAGGTTCAGTTGCAGCAGGTGTAACTGCTACAATAGTCATAAATGCGCTTGATGCAGTTTCATATGTCGGAAGCTTGACGGGAGAATCAAGTGGCTATATTGAAGCAAATTCACTTAATGTCAAGGCCAAAGCAAATGGAAAGAGTGAAGTAACAGGAGCAGGTGCAGGTGTAGGAGGAGCAGCGCTTAATGCGATAGTTGCACTTACCTTCAATACAGTTAACAACAAGGCAATAATAGGAAAGATGCCTATTAGACTTGAGGGTGATATAAAAGTAGAATCAACCATCAAGAATGGAAATGCAGATGTCAATGTATTAGGACTTACAGCTGGTGGAATCGCCATCGGTGCAGTAGTTGCCTTTGCAGATAACAGAACAGCTAATATAGCAGAGATAATTCTTGGCAGTGGCGATGTGACCGCAAAGAATATAGTAATCAATGCCGGCACAACTGAAGATAAGAATTATACAAGAGCGATGACAACGGTTGTATCCGGTAAAGCAGGAGCCATTACTGTTGGCTTAGACATAGCTATAGCAAGAAATGCTGGAAGCAACATTGCTAGAGTTTCCGGTTCAGGAAATTGCGGTACATTAAAAGGAACAACACTGAACATCAATGCAATAGGTGATGGCAGAGCATATTCAGTAATAGCATCTGCGTCAGCCGGATTAGCAAATGTGTGTGCAGCAGTAGCATATGCATGGGTTAATAATGAACAGTTCTCAGGTATAGATACTGAGGGCTCGATCGAGATGAGCGGAGATGTAACTATCTTATCAAAGCAAAACGGCGGTGAAGAGTTAAACAAGAACGTCGTAATGAAGATAAGTGATGTACTTGATCTGAATGTTAGTTTTGATACCAAAGCTAAAGCTTATATATTCTCTGCTAGTGCAGGAGTTATAAGTGCAACCGCGAATGCAGCTGCAGCTCTATCAAATTCGACGTCAAAAGCTATGTTAAAAGCTAAGAAGATCAGTGCAAATAACGTTAGCATCAAGAATGATGCGATCTCAAATGCACGTGCGGATGCAGGAAATCTTGGCTTTGGATATCTGAGTATTGGGTTAATGACTTCATATTCATATGCGGCAGGTACATATGAGGCTTGCTTTGAGTCGTGCGGAACACTAGCATCGCTTGAGATTCTTAACACATATGTTTCGGATACACAATCAATCATCACTCCTGCTGTAGGCGGTTTGGATATCGATGTATTCAGTGGAGAAGTTAATGTTACATATGCTGACAGTGTCACAAATGCAACAGCGAGCTTCAAAAACACGGGAAGCTTAGATGAATTTGTGATAACCGGAGATCTTGTTGTAAAGTCTCAGGGTTCTACAACAGCTAAATCTGAGGTAAAAGGAACCCAGTTTGCTTTAAAAGTTATAGGTGTAACAGCTAACATTTCAAGGGCACAGTTAAAGGCTGTCCAGAATGTATATTTCACGAATAATGGCAAACTGACTGTTGATGGAAGTTTGGATGTAGAATCATTGCTCCTAAAGAATGGCGAAGAAGCAAACGCTCAGGCAATTGTTGGCGCGACAGGTGACACACATGGTCTTGAAGCATCAGCTATTTCTGCTAAGCTTCATGTTGTAACTGCACTGGCCAATAATACCAATAGCATTAAATTCAACGGTCAGACTAACAGTGAATTTGAAGTAGCAGGCGATGTATATGTACTTGCAGATTCTCTTGCAAGCTCATTAGCTAGTTCTACCATAAATAATCAGATAGGCGGTGTGCTCTTAAACGGTGTAGATGCTGATTCGAAAACTTACGATAACGTGAATATCTCATTCAACAACCTTAAGTTAAAGGGTTATGGAAAGGTAGATGTTATTGCAAGAGATAACTCTGAATCTAATTCAAAATCTCATGCCGGCGTTCAGATATCTATTATTGATGTGTCTGTAGCTAACGCATCAGCTTCGATTGGAAAGAAAGAAAAAGAAATAGTTAACAACGTTGAAGTAGAAGTTGTCAAAGAGACTCAGAAGGCAAATATTTCTATTAACGGAGGAAGCATAGAAGCTAATGGTGATCTTACAATCTACGCAGAGAATCAGGGCAAGGTACAGGCTGAGATCATTAAGGAAAAGAGTATTTCAATAGGAAGTGTAAAGGTTAGCAAGTTACCGACATATGGTTGTTATGAGACATGCATAACAGTAAATAATAATGCTCTTATCAAGTCACTAACAGGTAGTGTTAATATCAAGACTCTGGATATTCTGGGTGCTAAGAGTGAGCTTGATTCAGCTAGTATTGGTGTGGCTATAAATGCCAGCACAGCTTATGGACATAATGATATCACAGCAGATAATAAAATAACTCTTTTAGGAGCATCAGTGGATGCTTATGAGAATGCTAATATTATAGCTGAATCAAATGTTGACATGCT
>JAEEGI010010325.1_pt1 | contig 20302 bp, 22 predicted proteins | sample 8958751 | NCBI WGS metagenome assembly JAEEGI01 (sample SAMN16246545, study PRJNA631951) | gut metagenome | biome: gut microbiome; feature: rumen; material: KS-attached | host: Bos | place: Iran: Karaj | collected 2018-10 | reverse complement strand
GGTGACGGTGGCGGAAGCAGTGGAACTACCAAATAAGGACGAGAAGCTGGGTGAAGCCGTAGGAGCGAAGTTGATTAAAACTGCTGCGCAGAAACTAAATAAAGTAGCAGGTGATGGTACAACAACGGTGACGGTGCTCACTTATAATATATTGAACGAAGCGAATAAATTAATTGCCGCGGGGATGAACCCGATGGAACTACGCCGTGGGATTGAAAAGGCTGGGGCTACAGTAGTTAAGGAAATTGAAAAATCGGCTGAGAAAATTGAGGGTGATTCTAAGAAAGTGGCTGAAGTGGCAACCATTTCGGCAGGGGATGCGGAGATTGGTGAGTTAATTGCGGAGGTGATTTCGAAAATCGGTAAGGATGGCGTGGTGACGGTCGAAGCTGGCCAAGGCCTTGAAATGGAGCAGGAAATTGTCGAAGGTTTTTCTTACGACAAAGGCTATGCGTCTGCCTTCTTCCTGACGGATGTGAACCGGCAAGAAGCGGTGTTTGATAAACCGTTGATTCTAGTTACTGAAAATAAGATTTCGGCGGCTAATGATATCTTGCCACTGCTTGAAAAGTGTGCACAAGCGGGACGAAAAGATCTCGTAATTATTGCTGAAGATGTGACGGGCGAAGCTTTGTCACTCTTGGTGCTTAATAAATTGAAAGGTGTATTTAATTCGTTAGTTCTGAAAGCTCCATCATTTGGCGATCGTCGTAAAGAAATCATGGAAGACATTGCGATTCTCACGGATGCGACGGTAGTGTCGGCGGATAAAGGTTTGAAGCTCGAAGAAGCAGGACTGGAAATACTTGGTTCGGCGGGGAAGATTATTGCGACGAAGGATGAAACGACTATCATTAAAGGTGCTGGCGATAAAAAGGCAGTGGCGGATAGAATTGAACTAATTCGCTCACAAGCTGAAATGGCGAAATCGGATTACGAGAGGGAAGAATTTGAAAAACGTGCTGCGGCTTTACTTGGCAAGGTGGCCGTGATTAAGGTTGGTGGTGCGACGGAAACCGAAATTGATGAGAAGAAATTCCGCGTGGATGATGCAGTGGCAGCGACCAAGGCGGCACTGGCTGAAGGTATTGTGGCTGGTGGTGGAGTGACTTTGGTGAATGCGGCAGCTAAACTTGATGATGCAGAAGCAGGTACAAGAATTGTGAAGAATGCTTTGAAAACTCCGTTCCTACACATCGTAGAGAATGCAGGATTAAATGCTTCAGCATTGCTTGCAGAAGTTGAAAAAGCTAAACCTGGTTTTGGCGTGAACGTAATGACACCAGACAAAGGTTTGCTTGATCTTAAAAAAGCTGGGGTGATTGACCCGGCGAAGGTGGCAAAAGAAGCAGTGAAGAACGCTACTTCAATTGCAGCGACGGCGATTACGATGGGGGCTTTGATCTGTGAAATACCAGAAGAAAAGCCAGCCACGCCAGACATGAGCGGAATGTATTAATTTGCCTTAAACACTAGCACAATAAAAAAAGTTGTGCTATGATAAAAGCATGAAACTGGAGAGGCGATTAATAGGTGTGTCGTCAGCGATAATGCTGACTGCAGGGTTTTTGCTAAGCTCAGCATCTGCGTGGGCGGAAGATACATCGATAGATGAAGTAACAATTACAGTGCCGTCGTCTTGTACGATGACTGGGACTTTAAACACAGCACACACGACGAGCCTTCTAAGTGGGGAGACGGCCAATAATATCGGTACCACGACTCTAAAGGTGATTTGTAACGACAGTGCAGGTTATGCAATTTATGCGATTGGATTTACGGATGATGTATATGGCAAAACTGTGCTGACTAGTAGCGCCTTAGGAAGTAGCTATGATATTGCTACGGCTACTACGGTGACGACAGGGACGTCGAGTTGGGCGATGAAACTGGCGACGTCGGGGTCTAGCTATCTGCCGGTGATAGTGGGGAGTACTGGTGACAGCGAAAAAGAATCTAGTACACCGGACTTTTCGAACTACGTGGCGGTGCCAACGGAGTATACTAGGGTGGCGTATCGTAATTCGACGACGGATGTAGGAACAGGGGCGCTAGGTTCGTCACTGACTACAACTTATAGGGTATATGTTTCGGGAACACAGCCGGCGGGGACGTATATCGGGCAAGTGAAGTATACGATGGTGCATCCGAGCAATGCAGCAGCACCGATACCACTACTGAGAGAAAGTGATTGTCCGGCTAGCTCTATTTGTTATGCACCTAATGCTTCTGATATTGTGGGCTCCATGAGCACGTTAGGCACAACAACAAATCTTACGAGTGTTTCGCCAAAAGCGGGGAAGGTTAGTGCTACGTCAAATGCGGAAATTATGCTTATTGCGCCAAATTATTCTCGTCCTGGCTACGGTTTTGCTGGCTGGTCTGCTGACTTTGAAGCAGATAATAGTTCTACTATCTATGGACCAAACGAAACTATTACAGTGCCAGATGTTTCCTCTCATGGCCTAATTCTTTATCCAGTCTGGATAGCTTCAACCGGTAATCTCCAAGGTTGGATGGGATGTTCTTCACTAACTACTGCTCCTACTAACACTAGAGCTACTCTTGCTTCTATGATAGCCCTAAAAGATACTAGGGATAATAATGTCTATGCCGTAGCTAGATTAGCTGATGGTAAGTGCTGGATGGTAGAAAATTTAAGACTTAATGCCGAAGACTCACGTGGAGATACTAACATAGCTAAGGCTCAAGGTTATGGTGATGCTACCGCGAATAATCAAGGTAAATTCATTGGTTTAGCGGATTCCGAAGATAATTTTCCAGCAACAAATGGTATTAATGACTCAACTGACGCTAATTCTGTTTACTACGCTGGCACTCAAAGTGGGACTGCTACTGTAAATATTTTTAAAACTAATTATGCCAGTTACCGTATGCCTCGTTATAATAATAACAATACTAATATGGCAAATGACGCTACTAATTCAAGTGGCCTTCCACTTACAGACAGCTATGACACAAACAACGATCAAGTTAGATGGTTTGGCTATGGAAATTATTATTCCTGGTCAGCCGCGATTGCAGATACTGCATATTATAATCTAAATAACTATCATGTAGGTAATACTTCTATTTGTCCTAATGGTTGGCATCTACCAGAGGGTGGCGACAAGGATAACTCAGCAAATAGTGAATTCTGGGCCTTAGCAGTTGCTTCTATTGGTGCAGTACCCGTTAATACTTCAAGCCAAACGCGGCCATATTATACAGGTAGCAAGGAAGGGGCTAATGCTACTAAAATCTTAAGGGCTTTTCCGAACAACTTTGTTTATTCTGGCCGCTTTGACAATAGTTCGACAACTCATTTTCGAAGTAGTACAGGATTCTATTGGTCTAGTTCTGCTTATGGCAGCTATAGTGAAGCTTATAACTTGGTCTTAACTGATAGCCACGTCTACCCAGGTGATAATGTCCACGATAGGCAATTTGGTCGATCGGTACGTTGCGTTATTCAACCCCTTCCAAATACTATTTGATGGTTTATCTCTTGTCATCTCTATCACTCTGTGATATAATGTTTATATAATATTAGCTCAGCAAACAGATTTAGTCGTGTTTGCTTTAACCAAAGGAGTACTATGAAAGATTACGAACTTTCTATTCTCTATCATCCAGATCTCGAAACGAATCTGGATCCAGCACTCGCCAAAGTTAAGAAACTGATCGAGTCGGCTGGTGGCAAAATTAAAAAAGAGGACAACGATGGCAAGAAGCGCCTAGCTTATTCCATTAATGGCCAAGATTTTGCCGTTTATTACTTTTACGACCTTGAGCTTCCTGCAGAAGCTCCAGCGAAGATTAGTAGTACTTTAAATATCACTGATGAGGTGCTGCGTTATCTTCTCGTTCGTACTGACGAACGTAAAGCTAAAATGGCTACTCAAAACGAAGAAGAAAAGGAGGCTTAATGCGCGGATTTTCTAAAGCCATTATCACTGGTAACATTACCCGTGATCCAGAGCTTCGTACTACGCCAAGTGGTTCTTCGGTTTGTAGCTTTTCAGTGGCCGTCAACCGTGTCTACAAAGACGCTAGTGGTGAACAAAAAGAAGACGTGTCATTTATCGACTGTTCCGCTTGGGGCAAACTTGGTGAGATGATTTCTCAATATGCCAAAAAGGGAAGTGGTGTGCTAGTTTCTGGCCGCCTCAGCCAACGTAGTTTTGAGGGCAAGGATGGTTCCAAGCGTTCTCGCACCGAAATCGTCGTTGAAGATTTCAATTTTACTGGTTCCGCTCCATCTCGCGATGGTGGCTCTTCGAACTACAACGCAGGTGCTGGTGATGACAATGCGTCGGATATTCCAGACGACATCCCAGAGGAAATCGATCTAAGTGAGGTTCCATTTTAATAATTTTAAGCGAAGGAGATGACTATTATGAAAAAATACAAGAATGACCCGAATCTATACTTCGATTACCGCGATACCAAAACTTTGCAACGGTTTATCGATAGCTATGGTCACATTGAACCAATTTCAAAGACTGGTTTGTCCGCTAAGCAACAGCGTCAACTTGCTGTGGCAGTGAAGCGTGCACGCCATCTAGCACTTTTGCCATTTGTTTCTAACAACTAGGAGTAATTATGTACGGACCAACAGATCTAAAGAAAAATACCCTTATCACTTTAGACGGCCAGCCGTATAAGGTGGTAGAATACTCACAAAAGGTGATGGGCCGGGGTGGCTCCATCGTCAACGTGAAGGTAAAAAATCTCATTACTGGTGCTTTACTCCCGAAGACTTTTAAAGGTCAGGAAAAAATTGAGCCAGCAGAAGTGACCACGAAGAAAGTGCAATATCTTTATCGTGATGACGAGAAGTTTTACTTCATGGACCCGGAATCGTTTGAACAATATGAGCTCGGCGCTGACATGGTCGGTGACCAAAAAGATTTTATGAAAGATGGTGATGAAATGGAAATCCAATTCTATAATGGAACTCCAATCAACCTCCAACTTCCAAAAAATTTGTGGCTCACGGTGACTTATACCGAAACTGCCGTAAAAGGTGATACTACTAGCTCAGTGATGAAAGATGCAACTCTTGAAACTGGCGTAGTGGTGAAGGTCCCGGCGTTTATTAAGCAAGGTGATATTGTGTCAATTGACACGGACACGTATGAATATCGCGGGCGTAAATAGAGGATATCTCAAAATTGAAGGTGCAGTGCGCGCCTTCAATTTTGATTTCAAGAACAAGACCGTGCTTGACATTGGTTCTTCTACGGGTGGGTTTTCCGAATGCGCTTTGAAACACGGAGCCAAGAAAGTAATCGCGGTGGAGAAGGGTTCTCATCAAATGAAAGCCCCTCTTCGTTTCGATCCGAGAATTGAACTACATGAAAAAACGGACATTTTTGATTTTGAACTGGAGAAGGGAATTGATGTCATCGTGGCGGATGTTTCTTTCTTGAGCCTAACTAAGATTTTGAAATATGCGAAGAATCATTTAGCTAATTCTCAGACAGAGTTTTTGGTGATGCTGAAACCACAATTTGAAGCGCGGCCGGAGCAGTTAAAAAACGGCGTAGTGAAGAATGAAACCATTCGGCGTGACATTATTAAACAGTTTGAATACTGGTTAAAACAGAACGGTTTCCTCGTTGTTAAAAAACATGATAATGAGCTCCATGGCAAAACTGGAAATGTCGAAAGATTTTATTATTTAAAACTTGCAAAATAAAAAGATTACGCTTATAATATAAAGCATGAACTTGTTACATGGCGTGGGCGATTTCTTCTCCCTTGATATAGGGACGAATTCGATGCGTATCATTCAGTTGTCAGGCAATAGCCAACACGGTTGGACTCTCCAAAAATTTGCCTATGTGCCGATTGACCCGAAACTCGTGAACGATAATTCCGATTTGGGCCATAAGCGTTTGGGAGAGGCGATTTTGGGTGCCGTGGAACAGGCTGGGATTAGAACTAAGAATCTCGCCGTGGGTTTGCCGGCGAACAAAACATTTACGAGTATTGTAGAAACTGATACTTTGCCAGAAAAAGAGCTCGCAAAGGCTTTTCGTTTTGAAATGGATAAATATGTGCCGATGCCAATGAACGATGCTAAGGCAGACTATGTGATTCTTGGGCCGAGCCCTAACGATCCGGCGAAGACTGAGGTTTTGGTTTCGTCAGTAGCTAAAGAATACGCCGAAAGCGTAATGGAAATTATTGAAAAGACTGGTCTGAACATTATCGCGATGGAACCAGAGCCACTGGCTATGGCGAGGGCGCTCGCTATCACTGGCGCGATGGATGCGACCATGGTGGTGGATTTAGGGCAGAAATCTACTGATCTCGTGATTATTTACAAGAACCAACCTCGTCTCGTGCGTACGATTCCAGGTGGTTTTAGTAATTTCGTGAAAACTCTCGCAAGCGGTCTAGACGTGCGTGAAGATCAGGCAAGCCAATTTATTATGAAGTTCGGTCTTGATGAAAGTAAGATTGAAGGGCAAGTGTTTAAGATTCTTGGTCATTCACTAGAATCTTACGCGTCAGAGCTAACCAAATCTATTCGCTTCTTCCAGACAAAATATTTGAATAGTAAAGTCGGTGGTATTGTGTTGTCGGGCCATGCGAGCCAAATTCCGCTTTTCCCAGAATATATTGAGGCACGCACTAACGTTCCGGCAATGAGTGGTAACCCTTGGCAATTAGTCCGTACGTCGGCAGAGCAACAGCAAGCTCTAGCACCAGTAGCTAGTGAATTTGCAGTGGTGATTGGGCTATCAGAAAGGAGCAATGACTAATGGCTCGTGAGATTAACCTAGTTCCGGATATTAAAGGAGAGATGATCAAAGCTCTTAAGCTTCGTAATTTCATTTTCTTCATTTGTATCGTAGTGGCGGCGGCTAGCGTAGGTGCGGCACTGCTCTTTGCCGTGATTGCTGGTGGACAACAAGCGGTAGTAGATGGTAAGAAAAATACCTTGTCGATGCTTTCGCAAAAAATCAATAATTATTCTGATTTGAGCGACTTCCTCACGGTGAGAGATCAGCTGAGTAATCTTTCGACCATTTCTTCTAATAAGAAGCTACTTTCACGCACTTTCAATATTCTTTCGGCATTACTACCAAAGGGCGCAGATACTATTACGCTTTCGGAATTAAATATTGATTTAGCAAAAGGCGATCCAACGATTTCGTTTGACGCACAGGCTAACGCGGGTGAACCACCATATATTGATTACAACGTGCTCGATGCGTTTAAGAAAAGTATGGCTTACATGCGCTATGATTATGGCAATTATGTTGACCGTAGCGGTAACACGATTCCGGCCTATTGTATTATTGAAAATGGCGTAGATGGCGCAACTTTCTCTGATGCCGAAAGAGGTTACTATGCTTACTGGTTAATCAATGGGGAAGGATGTAACCCTTCAACCAATTCTAGTGGTGAGCCGATTACAACTGGCTACACCATTGAAGAATATAATGGTAACCAAGTCGTGAGAATTTGGCGAACTCCGCAAACTGATGAATGGTATCAGAAAAAATATATGGAGTTAGATGGTCGTATTTCGGAAATTGAGCATTTTGAAAGTCAGTGTACTACTTACACCGGCGTAATTAATAGTGTGACCAATGTCCCAAAATGGACGAAAACGAACGACAAATGTCTTTTGGTTAGCAATATTGATGTACCGGAATCTTCTAATGGTCGTGATGCGGAGGACAGCTTAGTGTTACGCTTCTCAGCTATTATTACCTTGAGCCCAGATGTGTATAATTTCAATAATCACCATGTTTTGGCGCTCGGGCCATCTGGACGTTACAACGTGACCGATTCTTATATTCAGATCCAAAGTATGTTTGCAGAACGTGCTAAAGACTGTGCTGAAGGTGATGCGCAATGTTCCAAGAATAATATAAATAAGGCAGGAGGCAACTAGGATGGCGAAGGAAGTTGCAATTGGCAAGAGAGCAAAAATCACCGAAGCTCAACAATACGTGATGCTGGCAGCATTAGGCGCTTCGATTGTTCTAGGCGCATGTTTGGCTCTAGTGGTGCATTTTATGAGATTGATTTCGTTCAATTCTAATGTGATTGCGGAAGAAGAAAAAGCGATTGTGGAGTATTCCAACGCCATTAAGAATATTGGTATTTGCGCAAAACCAAACGGAACGATTTATTCTGACGACGAATTAAGGAGCTGTAATCCAAATAATATTTCCGTGAGCGCGATTCCAGGGACGCTCAGGGCGAATATCCTGAATAATATCGCGGCCAATAAAGCTCTTAACTCCGTGCAAAAAGAAGATAGTAATAATTCTTGTCATAATCCAGTTAGCGGCAAAAACTATACTTACGATGAGATGACTTCACTTTATAACTCGGCAACTACTAGCGCAGAAAAAGCAGCAGCAAGCGCACTGATTCGAAGTTGTTCGGCTCTTCGGGTGATTCCAGATGCGCTTCCGGCTTTCCGTAATGAAGAGGCACTTCTTGCTAGCTTGAACAAAATATTTAATATTTCTTATTTGGAACCTGAATCGCTCAGTCCAACAAATTCAAGTACAAGCAAAGCGAGCGATGCACCAGGGAAAGTTGGTAATATTTCGGTAAGATTGTCAGTGGAAGCAGACAGCTCGAAGACGATTAAATTCCTTGATAACATTGAGCACTCCATTCGTGAATTCCATATTGAAAGAGCAACAATTGAATGGGGGCAGGGAAACATCCTGAAGTTGCAAGCACAGGCTACGGCTTATTATATTTCACCATCTGAACTAAAGGAAGTTAAGAAAACAATTGAAGGAGATAAAGAGAAGGAGGAAAAGAAGAAATGAAAACTGATTTAACTACTTCTATAATTACAGCTTTGATCGGTACGGTGGCAGCTTATTTTGCTTGTACTCTTTTCATCCCACCGATTAGTAAGGTGGAGTTTCAGATTCTAGATCCGGCTTCGGGTATTAATTACAATTTGACTGAACCAAATGCGGAAGTTTTCAACTATCGCGCAGTTAATCCGACCGTGGAGGTGATTATTAATGGTGACTGTACCGATGGTGATTGCGACAGTAATTCTGTCGAGAATGAGGAAGAAACCGAAGAGGAAGAGGAGCCAGTAGAAGAACCGGAATCCGAAGGGGAAAATACTAATGGCACAACTGACTAAAGAAGCCGAAAACAAAATCGCCGCTCTTTTAATTGCCGAAGGTCTAGCCGACGGCAATCTTGTCAGTAGTGTAATCAATGAAATTGCAAATACCGATCAACCGATACTGGCGGAACTGATTCGCCGCAAGATTATTAATAATGGAATGGTGGCACGTGCCACAGCTGCCTTGATTGGTGTGCCGTATGTTGAGTTAAAGAATATTGCAATTGACCAAGATATTTTGATGATGATTCCGCAGAATGATCAAGTGATGGCTCTAGCTATCCCACTTGGTGAAAAAGACGGGGTATTAAATGTCGCGATGGCTGACGTGACCAACGTGCAGCTGACTGACTACCTTTCGAATTTGACTGGCCGCCCGATTCGGGTATGGATGTCCTCGGAGCAGGGCATTCGTGAAATGATTGAAAAGAACCACGGCGATTTTTCTGGCGTGACGGAAGCCGTACGTGAGACTAACAAAGCTGAACAAAATGCTGAACAGAAGGATGTTAAAACAATTGTTCAGGACTCGCCGATTTCCAAAGCACTCACGACAATTTTGAGCTATGCGGCCAAGACTAAAGCTTCGGATATTCACATTGAACCACTCGAAAACTCTCTGATAATCCGTTGCCGGGTGGATGGTGTGTTGCGTCGAATTATGGATCTTCCTAAAAACGTGGCGCCGGCACTGGTTTCCCGTATAAAAATTTTGTCCAATTTGAAAATTGATGAACACCGTATTCCGCAAGATGGCCAGTTTACGGTGCTGGTAGATGATAAGGAAATCGACCTTCGTATTGCAATTTCGCCAGTGACGTGGGGTGAGCAGGTGGTGATTCGTTTGCTTGATAAAACTGGTACTACCATGGATATTGAGAAAATGGGGATGAGCGGTAGAGCTTTGCGCACGGTACTTGAGGGAATTAAGAAACCAAATGGCATGATTCTAACATCTGGTCCGACGGGTTCTGGTAAGTCGACGACGCTTTATGCATTGATTCAGAAGATTAAATCCGAAGCGATTAACATTGTGACTTTGGAGGATCCAGTCGAGTACAAGATGGACGGGATTAACCAAATTCAGGTGAATGTTGATGCGGGGCTGACGTTTGCTTCTGGTCTTCGTAGTATTCTTCGTCAAGACCCTGACGTAGTGATGGTAGGTGAGATTCGTGACTCCGAAACTGCTTCACTGGCGGTGCAGGCGGCACTGACGGGCCACTTGGTGTTTTCGACACTACACACCAACTCAGCTGCAGGTATCTTGCCACGTCTTCTAGATATGGGTATAGAGCCATTCCTCCTTGCCTCAACGCTTAACGTGGTGATTGGTCAGCGGTTGGTACGTCGGATTACGGAAAAACGGGAAACTTTCAAATCTACCGATATTGAGACGACGAGTATTAATGAGATTCTGGGGAATCTGTTACCAAAGACCGATGCTGAAGTCGCTAAAGTGAGTGAAGACTTGGGTTATCCAGGTTTACCGGTTAAGAATGACAATTATTATATGTTATCAAAAGGTTTAGCAACAAAAGAAACGCCTGGTGGTTACAAAGGTCGTGCTGGGCTTTACGAGACCATTGAAGTCGATGAAGAAGTGCAGAAGTTGATTATTTCGCACGCTACTTCCGCAGAGATTATGCGCCTAGCGAAGTCGAAGGGAACAGTGACGATGCGGCAGGATGGTGTCCTTAAGGTTCTTTCTGGTATTACAACAATGGAAGAAGTTAATCGTGTTGCTAGTGATTTAACATAAAGGTTATGGTATAATAATAGTATGGATAGTAGTGGGACTAGACAACCAAAAATAGAAACTTTGCTAGAAGATTGTATTCGTCGGAAAGCTTCGGATTTACATGTTCAATATGGACTCCCGCCGATTCTTCGTGTGGATGGGGCTTTAACACCGGTGAATAATATGCCGGTATTAAACGAAGAAATGCTGAAAGATATTATTTTTGCGACGCTGGATGAAGAACAGCAGAAGATTTATTTGAAGGATAAAGAGTTTGATTATTCGTTTGCATTTGGTGATATTGCACGCTTTAGGGTGAATGCTTTCCACGAACGTGGTAAAATGGCGGCGGCTTTCCGGTTGATCCCGAACCAAATTCGGTCAATTAACGACCTTGGTATGCCGGCAATTGTCGAAACCTTTGCGAACTATCCGCGTGGGTTAGTTTTGGTGACTGGTCCGACGGGTTCTGGTAAGTCGACTACGCTGGCAGCTTTGATTGATAAGATTAATCGTGAGAAAAGTAAGCATATTATTACGATTGAAGATCCGATTGAGTTTACACATAAGTCGGAGCGTTCGATTATCGTGCAACGTGAAGTACATTATGATACCTTTAGCTTCTCGGCGGCACTACGTTCTGCCTTGCGTGAAGACCCGGATGTGGTGCTCATCGGTGAGATGCGTGACCTTGAGACGATTCAGGCGGCGATTACTATTGCCGAAACTGGTCACTTGGTCTTTGCGACACTCCACACCAACTCGGCAGCACAGTCGATTGACCGTATGATTGACGTTTTCCCAGCTCATCAACAACCACAAATTCGCTCGCAGCTCGCAAATATGTTAATGGCGATTTGTTCACAACGTTTGGTACCAGCACTGGGTGGTGGCCGCGTGGTGGCAGCTGAAATATTGGTGGCTAACCCTGCCGTGAGGTCACTAATTCGTGATGGTAAGACCTTCCAGCTTGATACCGCTATTCAGACTGGTGCGGCGGAAGGGATGCAGACGATGGATCGTACGCTGGCGAAGCTAGTCCAAACTGGTGTGATTTCTTATGATTCCGCGCGTGAGTATGCAGTTGATATTAACGAACTTAATAGATTGGTGAGGGGCTAATGAAGCGGTTTAACTATAAGGCGAAAGACAGGAAGACTGGCAAAATCATCAAGGCCGCTATTCAGGCTGAGAATGAACAAACCGCCGGTCGTTTGTTGCTTGAGCAAGGTTATACGCCTTTAAGTATCGTGGAAGAGGGAACGGGTCTATTTGGAAACAGTGGCCGCGTGACTACGAAAGACCGGATTATGTTTACGCGTCAGTTAGCAACTTTGATTGGCGCTGGTCTTCCGTTGGCTACTAGCCTCCGGACGGTGATTGAACAGACTGAAAGCAAAAACATGAAACGTGTGGCTGAGGAAATCTTGACCAACGTGGAATCTGGTAAAACGCTGTTTGAATCGTTTTCGGCACATCCGACAGTATTTGATGGGGTTTATACGGCTTTGATTCAAGCAGGTGAAACTTCTGGTACGCTTGATATGGCCTTGAAACGCCTCGCGGACCAGGAAGAAAAAGACGCGGCGATGCTGTCGAAGATTAAAGGTGCATTAGTCTATCCAGGTATTATTCTCGTGGTGATTATCGCGGTGCTCGCTTTCATGATGATCATGGTGGTGCCACAGGTGAAAAATCTTTATGAAGATATGGGAGAGGAACTGCCAGGTCTTACTCAGGCACTTGTAGATATTTCGGACTTTTTTGCAAGTTTCTGGTGGTTGGTCCTCATTGTAGTGGGCTCAATTGTGGGCAGTATTTACTTCTTGATTAAGACTACTCCAGCTGGCCGGAAGGCGATGGACAGCGTGAAGATTCACGTGCCGCTCTTTGGGGCACTGTTCCGCAAGCTTTATGTTTCACGTTTCGCACGTACAGCTGAAATGTTGCTCGCTACTGGTGTGCCGATGCTGGATTCCGTTAAGATTGCGATTAATGCGACAGGCAACGTGGTGGTTGAGGAAGAATACTCTAAGGCGCTTGAAATCATTAAAGGCGGTAAAGCTCTTTCTGAATCTTTGAAGGACAGGGAATATATGTTGCCACTAGTGCCGCAGATGGCATCTATCGGTGAGGAATCTGGTAAAATTGATGAAATGCTTGGCAAAGCCGCTAGTGTGTATGAGAATGAGCTAGATGAACAGATTAATAGTATTTCGACGATGATTGAACCAATCTTGATGGTGATTATGGCGGGTCTCATTGGCGTGGTAGTCGGTGGTACTCTGCTCCCAATCTACTCACTCGTTAACAGCGTCGCTAAATAACCATAAAAGTCTTGATTTTTTTTAAACTTTAAGTTATGATAAGCTTAAGCATAAAGTCTAGAAAGGATTTATTTATGGCAACACAAAATATCAACTCTAAAGAAGGCTTCACCATTATCGAAGTCGTGCTCGTGCTTGCTATCGCGGGTCTTATCTTCCTTATGGTGTTCGTAGCGTTACCAGCACTGCAACGTTCACAACGTGATACTGCTCGTCGTAATGACTTGTCACGCGTGGATACTTCGTTGGTTCAATATCAAACCAACAACAGCACCAAGGTGAAGAACTTGCCAGATGCAGGCTCGATGGCTCCACAAACTACATCAGCATTTCCTGCTTCTTGTGATACCGCATGTTCATTCGTGCGCAATTACATGAACTCTGGTACAGCTGATAACATTGACGTAAACGAATTCCAAGATCCAGATGGTACCTGGTATGGTATGACGATTCAAGACTTCGATACCACCTACACTGCTACTGGTAGATTTAACTATCAAACCGTAGCTGGCACCAATGCAATGAACCACATCATCTATGTGCTCACCGGTGCTAAGTGTGATGGTGAGGAAGCCATCCATGATACTTCTCGCCACTTCGCGATTCTTTATCGTTTGGAAGGCGCTGGTACTTACTGCATCGACGATCAGTAGAATTAGCTGACTTTAAAAATACTCCCGCGAGGGAGTATTTTTTATTCGTTTTGAATCTTTAGGTATTGAAACAGTAAGCTTCGGAACCTTCTAGACGGTAGAGCACGGCGAGATTTCGGGTGTTTGAGGAACCTACTACGTCGATACCATTACACTTGGCTTGGAGCACTACTAAAATACGGAAATCGTTAGGTGGAGTGCTGGTGCCAAAGGCGGTAGTTTTGAGGTTGGCGAGATAGCTACCATAGCCGTCACCACAGCTGACGTCTAGACCGCCACCACATTTAAAGACAGTCATTTTGTAATGTTCGCCGTATGGATCGATAAATCTGTCTCCTAGATAATCGCGATAGAAACCAGCCCAAGTGTTCGGATCTCCGACCATGCTTTCACTCCAGACTACATCCACGTGGTCATAATTTGTTTCGCTAATACCTGGAAGGGAACCACGGTTGTTGGTCTGGTATCGTTTGACTTCTGAGACGAATTTCATTAAATCATCGCGCCTGGTGTTGTCTCTTTGCGACCTTTGCAGGGCCGGCAGAGCAATGAATACCATCGTAAAAATCAAACCTGCGACAGCAAGTACTAACACTACTTCAATGATTGTAAAGCCTTGTTTTTTTGCACCCTTTTTCATATTTCTCCTTATGTTTATTATAAGATGGTTCCAGTAAAAATACAAGTCTGTGTGCTACAATAATAATATGTGGCAGGTTGTATTCTTAATTACACTATTTATTATCGGGACTTGTTTTGGCTCGTTTTTGTGTTGCCAGGCTAGACGACTTCATCTAAGAGAAGAGAAACCGAAAACGAAACTAAACTGCCGTTCGGTTTGTCTCCATTGTGGTTACCAGCTAAAGTGGTATGATAACTTACCAATTATTTCTTGGCTCTTTTTGAAGGGCAAATGCCGGAAGTGCCACAAAAAAATTGGGGGAGCGGAGATTCTGGCGGAGCTAGGAGTGGGGCTGGCTTTTCTGATACTTGGAATTGGGATGCATTTTAGCGGAATTACTATTAACACGTTCTTATCTCAGCCGCTTTTAACTAACATTAATTTGGCGATGATGTTTATATTTGTTCTGATACTAGCATTTCTTTCAATTTATGATGGTCTTTATGGGCAACTTCCGACACTATATTTAATGATAGCCATAGGATGTGCTTTGATAATTGCGGTCTTAAGCTTGATTGGTGGCGCGAAGCTTGGTGATTTAGTGCTTTCTGTAGCGGTACTTGGTGGGGTGTATTTGCTACTATATATTATCAGTAAAGGTAAGTGGGTAGGTGACGGTGACTGGATCCTAGGTTCAGCGCTAGCTTTGGTGCTTGGCACGCCGTGGCTAGCTTTAGTTACGCTCTTTCTAGCTAATTTCATAGCATGTTTGGTGATGCTACCAGTGATTAAGAGTTTAAAAAATCATAAAATCTATTTTGGACCGTTTTTGGTGGTAGCATTTGTAATTGTATATAGTTTTTCTGAATATTTTTATGCTATAATAAGCTTATGGTAAAGAAAGGTGATACCTTAATTGAAGTAACGTTGGCGGTGGGCATTTTTTCACTCGTGGCGATTGCTGTGGTAGCAGTAGTAAATAGTAGCACTTCTGGGGCGCAATCATCTCTTGAAACTACTTTGGCACGCGCAGAAATTGATTCTCAAGCGGAAGCGCTTCGTTTCATTCAGGCTTCATATGTGAATAGCGGTACGGCCAATAAGGCTACCGCTACCAATAAGTACAAAACGCTTTGGCAGAACATTACAAGTAGAGCGGCTGAGCCAACTGCTCGATTAGATTATAACCCGAGTTCTTGCCAAGAACTTTATGACGTGTCGTCGGCAAGCATTCTTAAGCAAAATAGCACGTTTATTATTAACCCAAGGAAATTAGGTTCTGATGATGTAGACAGCATTGTACTTCCGGCCATTGCGAACTCGGCATTATTCAATATAGCTTCAACTTATCCACGAATAATTTACGAAGGTAGTACAACCGGTGATTTGCTGAGTGAAGGAAATAATATTATTACGCGAATTGAGGGTTTATATATTATGGCAGTGAAAGGCCCGGAGACTATGGTAGTGCCAGAAGGTGGTAATACAGCAGCGAAGACAGCTTCGGCTTATTTTGATTTTTATATTCGTTCTTGTTGGTATGCTCCGGGAGCTAATACACCATCAACAATTTCTACGGTGATTCGTTTGCATAACCCTGACGTGGTTAAAGTTAACTCAGTGAATTAATTATTTAGTTTCGGAATGAAACTTTTCGTGAATTTCTTTTAAGTGCGCGTCGGTGACGTGGGTGTAAATTTGAGTGGTGGAAATATCAGCGTGGCCGAGCATGGTTTGCACAGCGCGAATATCGGCGCCGTTCATGAGAAGATCAGTGGCAAAGGAATGCCTTAAGGTGTGTGGTGAAACGTGCTTGGTGATGCCGGCGAGGCGGGCATATTTTTCGACAATACGTTCGACGGAACGCGGAGTAATGCGGCGATAGTTGCCGGAAGTGTCAACGGCTTGAAGGTTTTTGGAATTGTTTAAGAAGAGAGCGGGCAGGGAATCGGTACGGGCGTCTAGATAATCGCGTACTCTATCGGCGCAGGCTTCGGAAATGAAAATTGGGCGGTCTTTGCTGCCTTTACCACGAACCATGAATTCGCGTCTTTCTAGATTGACGGAATCGCGGTTTAACCCGACTAGCTCTGAAACACGGAGACCACCGGAATATAATAGTTCGATGATGGCACGGTCGCGGAGACCGGATTCGGTGGAGAGGTCGATTTGCTCAAGCATGTCTTCGACTTCGTCAAAATGGAGGAAGGTAACTTGTTTTCGCACGACGTGAGGGAGTTCGACGAGTGAGGGGTCGAGAGACTTGATTTCGCGCCAAGCGAGGTATTTGAGAAAGCCTCTTAAGGCAATTAGGTGATAGGCTTGAGTGATGGTTTTTAAGTCGTCGCTACCATTTTCTGAGCCATAACGGTTGAGTCTGATGCGGTATTTTCTCAAGACTTCGCGGTTGATGTCGGAAGCTTTGACATCGTCTTTGCTTAAGATTTCTTGCACAATCATCAAAAAGCGTTCGAGATACAGGCGGTAATTCTCAATGGTTTTTTTGCTGCGTCCGCTTTCAATTTCCAGATGTTCTAAAAAGTCATCAATCAGTTCCGCAATGTCCATGCTTCTATTATAATATGATATAATAGCAAAAAGGAGTTTTTTATGGCAAAAACAGAAGATTATATTCAACGTACGTTGGTAGTTTTAAAGCCTGATACAGTGCAACGTGGTATCATCGGCGAAGTGATTCAACGTTTTGAACGAGTTGGTCTTAAAATTGTGGGTATGAAGATGGTCATGCCAGATGAGCATCTTTATCGTCAGCACTATGAGGACATTGGTCAAATGATTACACGTCGTGGTGAAACTGCTTTCCGTTACAATGTTGAATATATGATGAGTGGTCCAGTTATTGCGATGGTTCTAGAAGGCGTCGAAGCTCAGCCACTTGTGCGTAAAATTGTTGGCCCAACTGAACCAAAATCTGCTGAGATGGGCACCATCCGTGGTGATTTCTCCCACATGAGCTTTGGCTATTCTGATGCTAAGGGTACCGGCGTGCCAAATCTTGTCCACGCTTCTGGTTCTATCGAGGAAGCTAAAAAAGAAATCGACCTTTGGTTCAATGCTAACGAGCTTTACGACTATTCTGATTTAAACGAAAAATATACTCGTTAAAACCTATAGAACTTTTTCTAGAAACTCCCGCACCCTGGGAGTTTTTGGATGAGCGAAGAATTCGTTTGGTTTTCCTTCTTCGATGATTTTGCCTTTGTCGATAAAGACGATGCGGGTGGCGATTTCTTTAGCGAAGCTCATTTCGTGTGTCACAATCATGATGGTCATGCCACGGTCAGCGAGTTCGCGAATGAGCGACAAGACATCGCCGATTGATTCTGGATCGAGCGCCGAAGTCGGTTCGTCAAATAGTAAAACTTCTGGCGACATCATCATAGCCCGAATGATAGCGATGCGTTGTTTTTGACCACCGGACAGGGAAGCAGGATAGGCGTTTTCTTTTTCGGATAGACCAATGTGTTTTAGCAATTCTCTCGCACGCTTTTCTGCATCGGCTTTTTTCATCACTTTGAGCTTTAGTGGCGCGAGAGTTAAGTTTTCCATCACTGTCATGTTGAAAATTAAGTTGAAATGTTGGAATACCATGCCAATATCACGACGCATCCGACGAATATTTTTTGCATTCACTAACTCCCCATCAAAACGCATTTCACCTGAAGTTGGCTCCTCCATCCAATTAATACAGCGGAGAAAGGTGGATTTGCCGGAACCTGATGGCCCAAGTACCACTACTCGCTCACCTTCAGTGAGTTTAAAATCAATGCCATTTAAAACTTTATTCTTGCCAAAAGACTTTCTAAGGTCTTTGATAACTAGTTCGGTATTCTTGTCCATTTATTCCTCCGTCCTTAAGTCACTTTTTCTTAAAGATTTTTCAATGCGACGGACAATGAAGGTGATTAGATAAATTGTGGCGAGATAGAATAGCGCAGCGACAAACATTGGCACAATGTAGCTGGCCATGTTTTGACCGGAACCGATGTCTTTGGCGGCCATGTTGAGGTCGTACATCCCGACCATGCTGACGATAGCGGTCTCCTTAATTACGGTGATGATTTCGTTACCAAAGGCGGGGATGATGTTTTTAATAGCTTGCGGAGCGATGATTTTGGTGAAGATGGTGAAATTTGAGAGGCCAAGGGCCATACCAGCTTCTTTTTGCCCGATATCTACTGATTGGATGCCACTTCTGATTACTTCGGCGGTGTAGGCGGCAGAGTTTAAACCAAAGGCGATAATGGCGGTGATGATACTTGGGAAGCCTTTGACGGCAAAGATGACGAAGAACATGATAAAGAGTTGGAGCGCCATTGGTGTGCCGCGAATGACTGTAGTGTAGACTGTGCAGATAAATTTTGGAATAGTGAGCCATTTTGAAGGTTTAGCAGTGTCAATTAAGGCGATGATAGTGCCGAGTGCTACGCCGATTAAAATTGCAAAATAGGCGATTTGCATCGTGAGAAGGAAACCATGAAGCAAAGAATCAATATACTCTGGCGTACTAAAGAGTTCGGCTATTTTAGAAAAGAAATCATTCATCGGTTAACCCCATATATTTTAAGACGAGGTGGTCAATTTCTGACATGCCTTCGTCGTCTTTTTCTAGCATTTCAGCGAGGACTTCGTTGAAAGCCTCTAATAATTCACTTCTCTCTTTATTTACGGCGATAGCATACGATTCTTCGACTGGATAGTCTTCTTCGCGCGTGGCGCCAGAATAATAAAGTGGCAAAGCATCAAGATCTGGATTTTTCTCCACGATGAATTTGGCGGCTAGTTCATCGGCAATTGCATAATCAATAATATGAGCAAGGATGGCATCGGCGGCAAGTTGGTGTGAGTCGATACCTTTAATTGTGGTGCCAGTGCCGGAAAGCACGCCGTTTTCAATTTCATCGTCTACGAAGATATAACCGGTGCTGCCAATTTGTGAGCCGAGTTTATGGCCGGCCAAGGCTTCCCACACGATATGATCGTCGCGAAGAGAAGGTGGCATTTCACGATTGAAAATTACATACTGCACTGAGGAATAGTAGGGAATAGTAAAGTTAACTTTTTCGGCGCGGGCTGGTGTAATGGTGAGCCCTGCAGCGCCGGCATCGGCGATTTTGCCAGCTTCGACGTTGTCAATAATAACATCAAATTCGACGTTTTTTAGCTGGATGGTTTTGCCCATTTTTTCGGCGACGCGGTTGACGATTTCGACATCTACACCTACGATTTGGCGGTTTTCGTAGTATTCAAATGGCGCAAAAAACGCGTTGGTTTCTACTACGTAGTCAGCTTCTTTTTCGCCACGAATAGACCACCAGACGCTTACGCCCATCCCGATGGTCACTAAGATAAATGCAATTAGCCCAAGTATGCGTTTAACCTTAACCATAATATTATTATAGCATATATTTTTAAGGGTTTGTTTTATGATGATGGGATGAAGGTGCCGTTACTGTTCCAGGTGCCGGGGCGGAGGGTGAAGGTTGGGTGGGCTGGAGAATTGATAAACATATGGTTAAAGCCTTCAATAGTGCTTTCGTCACCAGTCCCTAAAACTACGCCTCTAATATCCCATCCATTGATGGCAGAAGCATCAGTTAGTGACACCGAGTCAGCGAACATTGAGCTTACATTGGTAGCGCTAGACACATCCCAGTTTTCTAGTCCAGCTAATGATGTGGTGGTAGATGCACTGGTTTGATTGAACATATTACTAAAGTTTTTTACATTACCTACTTGCCAATTGCTAAGTGGAAGGAAGGAGGCAATGTTGTTATTTTGGAACATGACTTCCATTTTTTCTAC
>JAEEGI010010324.1_pt1 | contig 20302 bp, 18 predicted proteins | sample 8958751 | NCBI WGS metagenome assembly JAEEGI01 (sample SAMN16246545, study PRJNA631951) | gut metagenome | biome: gut microbiome; feature: rumen; material: KS-attached | host: Bos | place: Iran: Karaj | collected 2018-10 | reverse complement strand
TGTTTCAAGGTATTGCGCCTCAAGGTTGAACATGCCATCATGGGCGATGAGGGCTTTGAAACGGCCATCGTGGTGACCGGCCAGCCAGTATACGCTGAATCCGCCGAAGCTGGCACCCACGGCACCGAGGCGGTTCTCGTCGATGTAAGGCTCCTTGGCCAATTCGTCGATGGCGCTGAGGTAGTCCTTCATGCACTGTCCACCATAGTCGCCGCTGATTTCCTCAAGCCACTCCTGACCGAAGCCAGGCAGGCCGCGACGGTTGGGGGCAACGATGATATAGTCGTTGGCAGCCATCATCTGGAAGTTCCAACGGTAGCTCCAGAACTGGCTCACGGTGCTTTGTGGTCCGCCCTCGCAGTAGAGCAGTGCAGGATATTGCTTGTTGGCATCGAAATGGGGCGGGTAGATGACCCACACGAGCATGTCCTTGCCATCGGTGGTCTTCACCCAACGTTCTTTTACGTCGCCCATGGTGAGTTGGGCAAAGATTTTGTCGTTGACGGTGGTGATTTGCTTGGCCTCGCCCGTGGCGGGGTCAACGCTGAAGAGTTCGGTCGGGTGGCTCATCGACTGGCGGCCAGCAATCAGCTTGTCGCCGTTGAATTGCACCGAGATGTAGTTGTGCTTGCCTTCCGTCAGCTTCTTGATTTCGCCGTTTTCAAGGTTGAGGGCGTAGAGTTGATCGGTGGCGTAAGCGTCACTGATGAAGTACAAGGTCTTGCTGTCGTCAGCCCAGCTGAAGCCTGTGCAGCATTGGTCGAACTTGGCCGAGTAGTCGGTCTTTTCGCCTGTTTCGAGGTTCATTACGAAGAGGCGTTGTTTGTCGCTCTCGTAGCCGTCACGTTCCATGCTCTCCCAGGCCATGTATTTGCCATCAGGCGAGATGACAGGGTTGAGGTCGTATCCCATCATGCCTTCGGTGAGGTTCTTGCACTCGCCGCTTTGGATGGTGTATTGGTAGATGTCGGTGTTGGTGGAGAGGGCGTAGTCCTTACCGACCTTCTTGCGGCAACAGTAGACGAAGCTCTTGCCGTCGGGCAGCCATTGCACCTGCTCCATGCCGCCGAAGGGACGCACGGGAGCTTCCCATTGCTCGCCCTTCATGGCGTCGAAGGCGTTCTCGATCTTTCCATTGCTGAAGTTGCCCACGAAGAGGTGTCCGTAGGTATCAACCCAATGGTCCCAGTGGCGGTACATCAAATCGTTGTTGATGCGGCCAGAGGATTTGTCGAGGTCAGGATAGATGTCGGCCACGGTCTCTTTCAGTTTTACTTCTTTGGTGAAGAGCACCTGAGCGCAGTCGGGCGAATAGAGGAAGCCGTTGATGTCGTCGGCCTCGTTGGAGACGCACTGGCATCCTGTGCCGTCGGGGTTGATTTCCCAAAGTTGCATTACTCCGTCGTCGTTAGGGGCGAGGAAGCCAATCTTCTTGCCGTCTGGACGCCATTGCGGGCTGTATTCGCTTTGGTTCGACTTCGACAAAACACGATTGTCGCTGCCGTCGGCGTTCATAATATACAAGGTGGAGCCGCTGCGATTCTCGGGCACGCTGTAGTAGCTTACGTTGTAGACAATCTGTGAATGGTCGGGCGAGATGCTGTATTCACCGATGCGGCCCATGCTCCACAACACTTCGGGCGTCATGATATCCGACTTCAGGGTGAGCTCGGTTGGGCCGATTTTGTCTTGGCCTTTGGGTTCTGTCTCAGGCTTTTGTGTGTTGCACGATACGATTGAACAGGTAATCATGGCTAACAGGAAAAGTTTGTTTTTTCTCATATTTGTGAAATTTTGAAATTGTTTCCAATGGTTTTGAAGCCGTAAAAATAGGGAATTTTGCGATACATGATGCGGATGGGTGGCTTTTTTTATGCTGCGGTGTTCTTCTGTCGCCCATACGGGGCTTAATTCGGAATTGGATTTGTTTGTCGGCAGGGGCTCCATTGCATTTCACCGCCTGCCTATTTTTCCCGTCACCCCTACGGGGTTTCCACGGTTGTGACATAGTCCCGGAGGGACGAAGGATGAATAGGCAGGCGGTTTCAACCCCTGCAGAAATGGAACGATAATACCAATTGGAGCCCCATCGGGGCGAAAGAAAAATGCAATAATTTGGTTGGTCATTCAAGGAATTTTGTTATTTTTGCACCATAAACAAACTAAAGTCGAAAAATAAATAATTCAATAAGGTAAAGCAAACTATAGTTAAATAATTTATAATCAAAGCATTTAGACAAATTCTTTCTCTTCGGAAATTGGCGTTTACGAGAGAATGCACGGTTATTTGAATAGATGCTCGCGCGATGGCGTGAGCTGAATCATTTTCTGTGTGCATTAGGTTACGCCAATACCTCGAAGAGCGGGAAACGATAAAGTTCACGCTTTTTTTTGTCTGATGCTAGAAAGGAAAATAGAAAGTTTAATCCAAAAAAATATCAATATGAAAAAATTAATAAAGGCAGTAGCAGCCTTGATGCTAATGACAACAATTGTTTGTGCTATTGGATGTAAAAAAACAGACAAACCTATTACAGTTAGTGGTAGTTATGGGGGGCATGATTATGTTGACCTTGGACTCCCAAGTGGAACGTTATGGGCAACTTGCAATGTGGGTTCGGATACACCAGAAGGTTATGGTGACTATTTCGCGTGGGGTGAGACGCAACCTAAGACATACTTTGATTGGAATACTTATAAGTTTAGTGATGTTGATAGTGAGAATAATATTCGACTTACCAAATACAACACCAATTCCAATTTTGGAATAGTTGATAGCCTGTCTACGCTGGAGATTAAAGATGATGCTGCAACATCACAATGGGGAAGTGGGTGGTGCCTGCCAACTTTGGAACAATGGGAGGAATTACGAAATAACACAACTGGCACATGGACTGTTCGGAATGGATCATCAGGCTTCCTTTTTACTGCAAATAATGGAAGATGTCTTTTCCTTCCTGCAACAACCATTGCTTCTCCGTATTCTGAAGAAGTTTCCCATCTTTCTGGCTCATATTGGTCAAATTTGCTCTATTCAAATAGTCCTCACTTTGCATGGGCTTTCTGCTTTCATATAGATGGTATTTACGATATTTACAGAACAGATCGTTACCATGGCATGGCTGTTCGTCCTGTCTGTTCCGCGAAATAATACATATCAAGTCAAGGAATTATGTTATTTTTGCGCCATAAACAAACGGAATAATTACATAGCTAATCAATATGAAAAAAGTAATGAAGGCAGTAGCAGCCTTAATGCTAATGATTATCGCGGTTTGCACCGTTGGATGTGTAAAAGATTCGGGCAATAGCTCATACTACGGACACGAGTGTGTTGACCTTGGCTTGCCAAGTGGTACGCTGTGGGCCACTTGCAACGTGGGTGCCGACAAGCCCGAAGGTTACGGCAACTACTTTGCTTGGGGCGAGATTCAGCCTAAGGAGACATACAATTGGAGCAACTACAAGTATAGCATTGGTGACGGTGTCTGGATTCCTAATCCTGGTGTTTGGGAGAATCTTTATCTCACCAAGTATTGTACCCTATCCAGTTTAGGCAATAACGGCTTCACCGATAACCAGACTACCCTGTTTCCCGAGGATGATGCGGCTGAAGCCAACTGGAGTAGAGGTTGGCGCATGCCCACAAGGGAAGATTGGCAGGAGTTGCTCGACAACACGACCAACATTTGGACAACACAGAACGGCGTGAACGGTAGACTGTTTACCGCAGCGAATGGAAAGAGTCTCTTCCTGCCTGCAGCTGGCTCCAGCGAGGGTGATGAGAGTACTCGCGGCCACTACTGGTCGATGTCACTCAACGCCGGTTACCCGCACTATGCGATGGGCCTCTATTTCGTTTCGGACGACTGTGTCCTAATCGACGAATGCCGCCGCGATGGATTCTCAGTTCGCCCCGTACATTCCGTGCACGTCAAATAATATCTATAGAGGCTATAACAGCGGAAAACCCACAAAGCCACCCTAGAAGACTCTGGAGAAAACGGAGTGTGAGGGTGGCTTTTTAATGTGCCAAAATCACTTTTTTCAACAATTCCTTTGCCATTTCCCTGAAATCCACTACCTTTGCACCTTCATTTCATTACCTTGGAATTGAATTTTGAATTTTAAATCTTTGAATCTTAAATATTTAAATCTGAAATACTATGTTAAGTCAAGATGTAAAGATTGGAAGCGCCGTCCGTCTGGATGGAAAGATTTATTTCTGCATTGACTTCCAACATGTTAAGCCTGGTAAAGGCAACACTATCATGCGTATTAAACTGAAGGATGTGCTGACCGGCAACGTTTTGGAAAAGCGTTTCGACATTGGCGTGAAGCTTGAGGATGTCCGCGTTGAACATCGTCCTTATCAGTATCTCTACAAGGAAGGTGAAGACTATATCTTCATGCATACCGAGACCTACGACCAGATTCCGATCGCTGGCGACAACATCACAGGCGTGAAGTTCATGAAGGAAAATGATATCGTTGACGTCGTGGTTGACGCCAGCACCGAGACCATCCTCTTCGCCGAAATGCCGGTGAAGACTGTGTTGCAAGTGACTTATACCGAGCCTGGTGAGAAGGGTAACACCGCCACCAACGCCTTGAAGGAAGCCACCGTCGAGACGGGCGCTATGGTCCGCGTGCCGCTGTTCATCAACACCGACGATATGATTCGTGTCGACACCCGCACGGGTGAGTATTGCGAGCGTGTGAAGGCCTGATAAAAAGCATGGCATAAATTAAGCGCAGAGTCATTGACTTTGCGCTTTTTTTGTATCTTTGCGCATCATTCTATAAACTTCTTTCGATGAAAATAAAGAAAACTACCCTGAAAACTATCGCGGAACTTATTGACGCTAAATATGTTGGCCCAGCCAATTTTCCCATTACGGGCTTGAACGAAATTCATAAGGTGGAGGCGGGCGACATCACCTTCGTCGACCACCCGAAATACTACGCCAAGGCTCTCAACTCTGCCGCTACAGTGGTGCTTATTAATAAGGAAGTGGAGTGTCCCGAAGGCAAGGCCTTATTGCTCCATGACGACCCTTTCGATGCTTTCATCCGTATCATGAGACATTTTCGTCCTTTTGAGCCGCAGACGCAACCCATCAGCGATTCAGCTCAGATAGGCGAGGGGACACTCATCATGCCAGGCGCTTTCATCGGGCACCACACTATCATTGGCAAGAACTGCCTCATCCATCCCAACGTGACCATCTATGACCACTGCGTGATTGGCGACAACGTCATCATCCACTCGGGAAGCGTCATAGGGGCCGACGGCTACTACTTCCAGCGCCGTAATGAGGGCTTCAAGAAGTTTGAGTCCTTCGGTCGTGTGGTCATCTCCGATGATGTGGAGATTGGCGCCTTATGCAGCATCGACCGTGGCGTCACCTCCGACACCATTATCGAGAGCGGTACCAAACTCGACAACCACTGCCAAATCGGTCACGACAGCTACATTGGCCACAACTGCCTCATTGGTGCCCATGCCGCCATTGCCGGTGTGACCCGCATCGAAGACGATGTCATCCTTTGGGGCCGTGTGTGCATCAACAAGGATTTGGTCATCGGAACAGGCGCGGTGGTGTTGGCAACTTCCGCTGTCGACAAAAACATCGAGCCGGGCAAGGCCGTCTTCGGTGTACCTGCCCAGGAGGTGCGGAAGCAATGGCGCGAGCAGGCTGCCCTGCGCCAATTGCCTGAGTTCTTGAAAGAATACTATAAAATGCATCAATCATGACTATGACTTGTGACAATGACTATGACCGCTTCAACATTGCGTAAATGCGGTCATAGTCATAGTCAGTGGTCATCGTCGAAATACAATAGCAATGAAAAAACTAGTACTATTATTGACCATATTCCTCGTGGGCATGACGGCCTTCGCGCAGAATATGAAGACCTACCAGTATGCCGAGCGCGACACGCTCCAGCTTTATCTTGATTTCTATACCCCGGAACATGTCAACGACAGCACCATCTGTTTGGTCTATGTCTTTGGAGGCGGTTTCATCGGTGGACATCGTGACGGCAAATGGGAAAAAGCCTATTTCAAGCAGCTTGTCGACAAAGGCTTCATGGTGGCCTCAATTGATTATCGACTAGGACTCATTGGAGCCAAAAACATTGGTGTCCTCAACACTGATCCTGTGGAGAAAGCGGTTTACATGGCTACGGAAGATGCCATTTCGGCTTTGCATTATCTGCTTGAACATGCCAAAGAGCTGAAAGTCAACAAGGATTACATTGTGATGATTGGTTCAAGTGCGGGAGCCATCACCGCTTTGCAGGTGGACTACGCGATGTGCAACGGATTCCTCAATTCGGACATCCTTCCTGAAGACTTCCGCTTGGCAGGCGTGGTTTCATACGCAGGTGCCATATTCTCGCATGAAGGTAAAGTGCAATATCGCAACCGTGAGCCAGCCCCGACCATGATGTTTCATGGAACGATGGATAACTTGGTGTCATACAAGGGGATAAGCTTCTTTAATATTGGTTTCTATGGGACTGATGCTTTGGTGAAACGTTTCGAGAAGTATGACTATCCTTATTTTGCCCGTCGTTTTGAGGGCTATGGCCACAGCGTGGCTGCGGGTGGTCCACTGACAGTTGATGACCTTGTGTGGTTCTGTCGCCATTATATCTATGGAAAGGAGAAACTCCAAGTGGACGGCACTTACACGAACCTTGACCCTACAACGATGCCGCCCTACGACTTTTATTCGCCAAAGGATTTGTACAAATAAACCATTTTTATTTAATTACCTAGAAATGAATAAATTGCGGTTTTGTCTTCTTACACTATTGGTTTTTTGCGTAGTATGCGCAAATGCCCAGAACAAATGGCATTACAATTTTGGTCTCGGCGCCTCGTTGAATGCGGGCAACGTCAACAACTGCAACATCAGCAACGATGGTGCCGTCGAACGTAACGATAGCCTGGTTGCCTTCGACGCCCACTACAAGCTGCTTTATAGTTCGCTTATCGACAAGAGTGGCGGAGACAAGCATTGGAAAGAGACCAACTTTGAGGTCAATGGCGGTGTGAAGATTGACCTGTTCCAGCACGACAAATACTCTCCATTCTTGGCTTGCGAGATGCTCACCAACAAATACAAGGGCTACGACCTTAGGCTGAGCGGTCTTGTTGGAATGAAATACCGTATCTATACTATCCCTAGATTGTGCGACTATTCCATCAGCGCCGCCTTCGTTTATGATTGGGCTGACTTTACCGATGATACCCACCTGCCCAACAACAACTACCGCATCTCAATCCGCCCCAAAGTCAAGCAAAAACTTGCTGAGAATCTCACATTGTTATACACCTTTTTCTATCAGCCTTCGGTGCTCGATTTCGACGATTACATCATCAACAGCAACATCAAGCTGCAAACCCAAATCACCCGAAAGCTCTTCCTCGACGTCGCGTTCTCCTATGAGTACCGTAGCCAAGTCCCTGCCGAAAACTATAAGAAACACGATTTCTTGTCGGAGGTCTCGATTAGGTTTAAGCTTTAACTGTAAACTGTTATCTATAAAAGTCAAATAAATGAAAAAACTAATGATTTGCATTGGAATGGCTACCGCTTTGGTGGGCTGCGCTCCAAAACAACAAGAGGAAGTCGCCGAACAGCCCAAGCCTCAAGAGGAATTCAAGTATTTGGTGGACGAGTTCGCTGACTTGCGGATCATGCGCTATCAGGTTCCTGAATGGGACCAGCTGACGCTTCAACAGAAGAGTTACATTTATTATTTAGGCGAGGCGGCCAAATGTGGTCGCGATATTCTCGCCGATCAAAACTTCAAGTACAATCTGGTGATTCGCAAGACCATTGAGACCGTGTTGAACTCCTATCAAGGAGATCGTGAATGTGCTGATTTCCAGAATTTCTTGGTGTATGCCAAACGCATTTTCTTTAGCAATGGCATCCATCATCATTATGCTGAGGATAAGTTCTTCCCCGAGGTCAGCGAAGCTTATTTTGCAGACCTGATTAAGGGCAGCGACGCTAACTTGCTGCCGCTTAACGAAGGCGAAACGGTGGAAGACTTCATCGCCTTCCTGACGCCTGTGGTCTTCGACAAAGAACTTTACAAGGTGCGCCGTAGCAGCGAGGACGACATCATCGCCAACTCGGCGGTGAACTTCTATGAGGGCGATATCAAGAAGGTGGAGGTGGAAGCCTTCTACAACAAGATGCGCAAGCCTAATGACGCCACGCCAATCAGCTATGGATTGAATTCCAAGCTAGTGAAAAAAGATGGCAAGATTTATGAAGTGGTGTACAAAGCAGATGGCCTATACGGTGAAGCCATCACTGCTATCATCGGCTGGCTGAAGAAGGCCAATGAGGTGGCTGAGAATGACAGCCAACGTAACTATACGCAAAAGCTCATCGACTATTACACAACGGGCGACCTGAAGACCTGGGACGAATACAACATTGCGTGGGTGCAGGATTCTGTTTCGCACATCGATTTTGTGAACGGCTTCATTGAAGACTATAGTGACCCGATGGGTATGAAGGCCACTTGGGAAGCAATCGTCGATTACAAAGACCTAGAGGCTACAGTACGTTCCAATACCATCAGTGAGAATGCCCAATGGTTTGAGGACCACTCGCCCGTTGACCCGCGTTTCAAGAAAGAGGAGTGTAAAGGTGTCTCAGCCAAGAGCATCATTGTCACCACGCTGGGTGGCGACTGCTTCCCGTCGCCTCCCATTGGCATCAATCTGCCCAATGCCGACTGGATTCGCAAAGACTACGGCTCCAAGTCGGTGACCATCACCAACTTGATGGAAGCCTACGACAAGGCCGCCGACGAATGCCCGAGGAGCGCTCTCAAAGAGTTTGCCTACTCGCAGGAAGAGGTCGACTTGTGTAAGAAATATGGTTCCGATGCCGATGTGGTACATACCAACCTGCATGAGTGTCTGGGTCACGGCTCAGGAAAGCTGTTGCCTGGCACGCAGCCTGGTGCCTTGAAGGAATTCAGTTCTACATTGGAGGAAGCACGTGCCGACCTCTTTGGACTGTATTTTTTGGCCGAGCCGAGAATGGTGGAGTTGGGCGTGATGCCTGATGCCGAGGCTTATAAGGCTGAATATTGCTCTTATATCCGTAATGGTATGATGTCGCAGCTGGCTCGTGTGGAACTGGGCAAGGATGTCACCGAGGCACACATGCAGAACCGCAAGCTCGTTTCAGAGTGGTGCTACGAACACGGCAAGGAGGCCAATGTCATCGAAAAGAAGGTGGAGAACGGTAAGACCTATTTCGTTATCAACGACTTTGAGGCATTGCGAGGATTGTTTGGCGAATTGTTGGCCGAAATCCAGCGCATCAAGAGTGAAGGCGACTATGCCGCAGGTAAGGCCATCGTGGAAAAATATGCCGTGAAGGTCGACCTTGAGCTTCACAAAGAAGTCAAGGAGCGTTACAATGCCTTGGGTTTGAAGCCCTACGGTGGCTTCATCAATCCTGAGATTGTTCCCGTTATGGAGAACGGCAAGGTTGTCGATTACAAGATCGAATACCCTTCAGATTTCGTGGCGCAGCATTTGAAATATGGCAAGAAGTATAGCTTTTTGAAGGCTAAGCACTGATTTTCCTTACTTTTGCACTCATGAACGGCAAGGATGAAATAATAAAAAGGAGACTCTATTACGAAGGACTGAAGCAGGCCATTGAAATGCCCCTGCCAGAGGAGGCCATCCGCGACGTGGATGAGATTCTTCAAGATGACGAAACCGAAGAAAGCATCAAGGAAACGATGAGGTTGTGGAAGGAGGTGTGTGGGCCTTTTGACAACGCCATTGTCTTTGTCCACAACAACCGTTTCCTCGTGGAGGAAAAGGAAAACATCGTCAACAACGATGTCGAGGTCGTCTTTATGATGCCCCAAGAGATGTTCGCCGTTTTGAGGAAATTGCTGAAAACCACGGTGATGGAGTTTCTTTCCGTCCTGCAAATCCCATCCGGTGAAAAGGCCAAACTGCTTGAATGTGTGGTGAGCGACGACGAGGACAGTTTCGTTTCTGTGATGGAACGCATCCCATGCGACCTGCCCCCGTTGGCTCGATTGTGCTCCTATTGCATGGATGATTCGACCACGGGAGCCGAAATGAAGGGTGACGACTTTACCTATTATCTTGACTATATGGCAAGCCATCTGCACGAGGAGGACGGTGCAGACAACGGGAAAATGCTGGAAGCCATAAAGCGATGGCAACCCTCCGCCGAGGTGTTGGACGAAGATGACAGCGATGAAGCCCTTGACCGCTATTTTTCCGACTACCGCCATTTCCTGGAAACTGACTTGGCCACCAACCTTCATTACTATTGGGACTGGTACGACGACTTCACCCTGAAGGAGCGTAACCTGATAGACCCGATTCTCGACAATCCCTTGGCCAAAGACCTGATTGACAGGATAAGGGAAGAATACTAAAACCCCAAGCCGAAGCCTTCGGAGCCTTTCACCCTTCCCGAAGACTTCTTCGACTGGCAGCGCAAGTCCAACAGCCCGAAAGAATACTTCTATATGGACGATACCTTCTAGAAGAAAGGTGTGGAAACCTTTGTGGCTTTCATCAACTGGCTCGCCGACAAGAGCTATATCGCTGACGAAAATGCGGTGAAAGCCTTGTTAGCCTACCGTCTGACGGGAAGATGTCGCCCAGAAGGGGAGGAGTTGCCCGTGATAGAATGGCACGGAAAGAACGGCAAGCCGTATGAGTTGATCTACCTCGTTCGGTTTCTTTCCGACCGTGGCGACTATCGAAAGATGCGCCGATTCTTCACTGGTCCCGAGTGGGTGAAAGACCGCGACAGCAGCTATGCCAACTCAGCCGATTCAGAGTTCAGGAAGCAGATGTCGGAGTTCTATCCAGAGGTGTGCAAGTTTGTGGTATGAAAGTAAAAGGATTTTTTTGCGTTATGGATTGAGAGTCCGCAATTTTAGTTGCTTTTCTCCGCTCAAATCAAATCACCCCAACCATATAAATTGGCAACAAAGTCGTTTCGCCGTCGTGCCTCAGGTCCTTGGTGTAAACCACGTATCTGTTGCCTACGCGTGACGAGAACTTCTTGCAAAAAGCATCAAGCGACACATGTGACTTGTAACTGGCCGACTTAACTTCTATCGGGCAAATTTTCGCGCCTCGCGAAAGCAAGAAATCGACTTCATAATTGTGCTTGTCGTCTTTGGGCCATGTGTGGAAATAAAGGTTGTTTCCGCTGCTTTTGAGCATTTGCGCTACAAGGTTTTCGTAAACGTAACCCATATTGGCTTGCAAACGGTCCGCAAGGAGTTTGTCGTATAGCACGTTTTCGGCGAAACTCTTATCTCCAAAAGCGAGCGTCACCATTAACCCGATATCGCCCACATAGATTTTCATGCGGCTTTTGTCTTCACTCAACGGCAGTCCCACGTTGGGGTCGTCTGCATGGTAGGCGATATTCACCGTCTTGCTATCCTCCAAAGCGATGAGCAAGTCCTCCATCTTATCAGCCCCTACACCCTTGATGATGGCAGTTGGATAGAACCGTCCAATCCCATGAGAGAGCATCGCTGGAATGGCTTGAAACAGTCTGCCAATCTTGCCTGTCTTGTCTATTTTGCGAAAATCGTCGAAGTAAAGTTTAAGTATCTTGCGTTTGACAGTATCGACCGATCGCAGGTTTTTCGTTTTAAGATACTCGCTCACCGCTTGCGGCATACCGCCCACGAGCATGTACAGACGCAAGTCGCGCATATACTGTCGGTTGAGGTCGTCACCCATGGAGCGATTTCTTTCAAGTGATTGCCGCAGTAGCGGAAGGGTTGCCGTGTCGCCCATTGCCCAACGAAACTCCTCATAATCCATTGGATACATCTCAATAGTGTCCTCTTCACTTGGTATGGTGATATGTTCGGTGTTCTGTTTGATACTGATGAGCGAACCCGTCTCGATGTAGTCGTACCTGCCGTCTTGCACCAAGTATTTGATGGCTTGTCGGGCCATGGGGCATTTTTGCACTTCATCGAAGATGATGACGGACTCGCGTTGGTATAGGGTCGTGTGATAGATGCTTTGCAAGAACAGAAAGATAAAATCCAAATCCATCAAATCATCAAACAACGACTTGATGCGTTCTGAGGCCTTGTTGAAGTCAATCAGAATATATGACTTGTATTCTTGTTTGGCAAACTCTTCCACGACAGTAGACTTGCCAATGCGCCGTGCGCCTTCTACAAGCACTGCACTTCTACCATTGTTATCCTGTTTCCATTGGCGAAGTTGCTGGTAAATCTTTCGTTGAAAAATGTATTCCATTCCAATTAGTTTCTTAAACGCGATGCAAAGATAGTAAAATAATTGAATATCATACAAAAACGATAAAAATTTCTATCTTTCCCGTTGATTTGTTTCGACAAAACACTATTTCTCCCTGAAATTTGATTGGCAAAAATGCTATCGTTCCCCGAAATTCTATCGTTCACTACCTTCACATTCCATTGCCATTAGGTGGGAAGCCCTGTTTTCGCCGAAAAATGGCAAGCAATCCAGTTTGACCAGCAAAAAACTTCAAGCAGTCTAACCCTTGGGTAAGCCAAGACTAACCCAAGACTAAGCCTAGGGTATGTCGTCTGCACTGTATGTAATTTGCTGATTTTTTTTTGGTAACACGAATTTCCATAAATGATTCACAAATTTTTATGAATTCTTTTTGATAATTCGTGTCAAATTGGTGGCAATTTGTGTTTAAGAAAAAACCATCTTTTACTATAATTCACTATATTCCATGGCGCATTGCAGGCGGTGCTGTATTTTTGCGACCGTTATCAAAAACAACGCACAATGTGATGCTTCATCTTTATTGATTATCTTATCGGACTAATCATCCTCATCAGGATTCATGCATCGTGGTGGGCCTGGCTCATCTATGTCGTCAGCGTTTTGGTGTGGATCGTGATATGGGTTTTGCGCGACGATTCGACAAACGAAAAAACAACTGACAATTCAAAACAAGAGCAATCATGAAAAACCAAAAACAGAAAACCAAATCAAAAGTGGCTGAATTTTTCGGAACTATCGGGAAGGCATTAGCCTTTGTCTGGATGTTGCCCGTGCTGGCTGTCGAAGGCATAAAGGAGCGTTTCGAGAAGAAAAGGAAAGCTAAACAACCCAAGCCGGAACCCATCAAGTTTGTCTGCTCCGAGTGTGGCGAAACCTTTGAGGCCGACAATGTCAAAAAGGAAGTGAGAAACCATGCATCTTCTAATGGCGATTACACCTATTCAAAACCTCAACCCTGCCCGAAATGCGGAGGGAAAAGGACGCGCCCGACCGAATCCGACATGGCTTTTTACCAAAGGCTTTGGGATATGGAGGAAACGGCAACGTTCATTTCGCACCTCAGCATAAACTGGGGCTATAACGACAACCCCATCGACGAAGGTCAGCAGGAATTTAAATGCACCCAGTGTGGAACCACATTCTCCGCCATCGACATTAGGCCTCACCCTTATTCGGCCTCGTTCCCGTCAAGGTGTCCCCATTGCCAAAGCATCAGGACGTTGCCCGTATCAGACGAGAAACGCGCCAGTCGCTATGAAAGCATTTGGCTGCTGATGGAGCTGACCGAAAAGGAACGGAAGGAAGACAAAAAAGAAGCAATTTTTGAAAAATTCGCGGCAAATTGGTGATAATTCGTGTTTTAGAAAAACCATAAGGGACCCGATTGTGACCCGTTTAGCCAAAAAAAGAAGCAAGCATTTGATCTTCAGGTGCTTGCTTCTTCTTGCGGAGAGAAAGGGATTAAAACCTTTATACCGTCATAGTTCGCTATGTGTTGATAATTAAGTTGATATACAATAATTTACGATTGCAATATTTCGCCATATTTCGTGAAATTTTGTAAAAAATTGGGTAAACTTTTGGGTAAACACTTGTATTTTTGTTGCGCTTTATGTATCTTTGCAGCGTAAATGATAACGCCTTATGAGTTATACCAAACACAATCTTAAAACATCGTTAGTAGTAATAAAAGGGAAGTGCTATGTGAGAATTAGAGTTTCGTGCCTTGGGAAAAGGGTAGATTTGCATACGGGAATTAGTGTTGTTGAAAATAAATGGAATTCATCTAAAAGCAGGGTTAAGCAAGGGGCGGTGATAAATCGAGTTCAATACAATGTCATCAATTCTACCTTGGATGAAATGGAAGGCTTTGTCGATGAGTATTTCAATTCGTGTGCGTTGCGCAATGCTGAGCCAAACCTTGTTGAACTAAAAGAGAGGTTTTCAAAGAAGTACATCAAATCGAATAAAACAGAGAGCGAGGAATTTTTCTATCAGTTTTCCCAATATATCGAAACGACAAGCAAAACAAGGCGGTGGGGAAGTTCAATGAAAGAGTATTTTGTGCGACTTATGAATAAGTTGAAGACCTACAAGCCCGATATGAAGTTTTCGGATTTGTCCGAGCAATTTATGAATGGGTTTGTTGAGGAACTATCAAAGACTATGTATAACGATGCTATTGAAAAGCATTTGTCATACTTGAAGCAATTTGTAAAGTGGGCTGATAATCGGAATTATGGCGTAAACAAGGAGTTTTTCACATATTCGCCTAAACTATTCAAGGCTGAGAAACAAGTAAGGTATCTGACTATTGAGGAATTCAATAAGATACGGAATTGCGAATTACCTGAAGGAGGCTACTTGGATAGAACCCGTGATTTTTTCGTGTTCCAATGTTGTACAGGTCTGCGTTATTCAGATATTAAGCAGATGAAGCCTAACAATATTGTTGAGCGTGAAAAAGGTGGATATGATATTAGAATTCTTACCGAGAAAGACAATGATTATATCACATTCAAGTTGAGCGAAGTGGCAAAAGCCATATATTTGAAATACAAGGATTTTCAATATGATGGCGGCGTTTTGTTTCCTGTTATATCTAATCAAAAATACAACAAGTATTTGAAGGAATTAGGAGAAAAGGCAGGATTGGAGGGAACTTGGGTGGACTATGAATATAGACTTGAAAAGAAAATTGAAATAACCTCACCCAAAGCCGATTTGCAAAGCCATACCGCAAGAAGAACATTTGTAGTAGTGGCTATGAATGAGGGCGTTTCGTTGGAATTGATAGCGGCTATTACCTCCCATTCCGATTATAACGCTATGCGTCCATACATACAAGCCAACTCGTTGGCGGAATTAAAGTAGCGCATATTTAATTTGACCAATAGGTTTGTTGTTTGTTTTGTTGATGTATTGTAACACGGTAAACGCGCTGATTTTACCGATGATTCTGGCGAACAGCCCGTCCACGTTCTTGGCGTAGTTGCGGACGAAGAGGAACTGGTCGCAAAGCTGGGAGAAGTTGGTCTCGATACGTTTGCGCACCTTTCGGAATGTGGTTGGAAAAGGCTTGGCGTTCTTCTGGTTGGAGCGCGAAGGGGTCTCGAGGCGGATGTTGGCCGTCTCAAACAGGTCGAGTTGCACCTCTGCGCTGAGGTATCCCTTGTCCCCTATGATGCCGCAGTCGTGGTACTCCAGCTTGATGTCGTTCAGGTAGTTGATGTCATGAACGCTGGCCGCCGTGATGTCGTAGGAGTGGAACACGCCGCTCGTTCCTGTCAGCCCGTGCAGCTTGTAGCCGTAGTAGAACCTCCCCTGCGAAGCGCAGTAGCCGTATGACGGTGCGCGGTCGATGTCGGCGCGTCCCATGGCGCATCGCTTGGAACGGGCTGGCTTGCACACCTCGATGGGCTTCGAGTCGATGATGAAGCAGTCCTCGCCACCGTCGATTTCCTCGGCAATCCTCTTGCGGATTTCCTCGCACAGTCCCGCCGTCAGCTTGCGGCGGTCGTTGTACTGCCTCCTGGATATGAGGTTGGGCATCTCGTCCCCGTATTGGGACAGCCGGTGGAACAGATAGTTCTCGCTGTCGATCCCCAGCGCCTCGGCCGTCAGGCCCAGGGCTATCACCTCGAGGTCCGAGAAGCGGGGGACGACACCGACCCGTGGCACATTGCCGAGAGAATTGACCAGATTTTCTGAATGACGCTTGCAGATGTCAAGAATTTGTCGGAATTTTGCGCAAAAGTTGTACATGTGATTTTCTTGTGATTTACTTTTGATTTCAACCACAAAATTACTGAAAATCAATAATATGTGCAACTTTTTATCCATTTATTTCGCTCTCTTTTCCCTCTTTTCTAATTCCGCCAACGGGTTATGTAGATTTTATTAATCGGCTATAATTGAATCGCATATTCAGCCAAACAAAGAGGTTTTATCGCCTACGTTCTTCTCCTCTATTCTCCCTATCATCAATATCGATGAAAAGAATGGAAATACCAGTTTCCTCATTATCACCCACATTCATGTCTTCATTCACAGGAGTTCCATCGTCAAATCCCTCGCCCACCATATAATCCAAAAAATCATCAGAGCATCTTAATCGATGGTAACAAATATTCTTTCTCCTAAATTCTTTTTCTCCTGAACGACGTATCAAATCCCAAATCAGTTTCGACCATTTGTCTGAATCCTTATTCGCTTCATCGGAAAAGGCTCTTCCTGTTTGCCAGTGGATAGCATCTCGAATGAACCTTCCAAAAGTCATCTCACTCGAATATTCCATTGTGCTCATCGGTTCTGCCAAATATAACATAAGTTCAGGATTCCGTTTGATGATACAATACAAAGCGCCTTGAGTTACTGCTTTGGGAAAGACATTGTACCGTTCATGTGTCGTGCTTAAGGTAAATTCAGGCCATTTTTCATACAAATACAGCTGTTTTCGGTCTCCATCATCTTCTAAAGCGATGGGGTTACTATCTGACTTTTTCAATTGAACCAATGCGGCATTATAGCGAGTGTCATCTATTGTACGTTTCCTCAACAACACCAATAAGTCACCAAGTTCACACCTATGGGCAAAGTGAGGACTTGAAAAAGTTACCATGGGTGACTGATGAATAAAACAGCCTCCAAATCTAACATTAGGAAATGCCCTTGTCTCGTTTAATAAACGAGGAAACTCTATGGCCAAAGCCGTAGTATAATCTGGCTCTTGTAGTTCATAGCTGTTCCTGGTTCTTTGTGCATATACATTTGTAACTGCCTCTCGAATTGTCTTATTTATTTCTTCAATCATATTATTAGTTTAAACGGTTATTAAACACTTTAGATTTCTAATTTTCAATATATTACTCTAGTCTTATGAATTACCATCTCACCCAATGCTTCAAAACAAAGCTATAAAGCTAAATGTCGTTTTATCTATAGCAAAAAGTGAGAGTTAGTTTTACAATGCGGAACGTACTGCTCGAATACATAGCCCAGCAAAGCGAGAGGTTCTTTCCTCACGATAATAATCCGATCTGAAGACGATCATACACGCGGCGGTCGGGTGACTCCCAATGTATGTTGCTAATGAACTCGACCAGTAATGGCCGCGATCTGTGTCGGTGAGACCGCTACCCCAACACCAGCCTGCGGCAGGCAGGAAGAGGCTGTTGCCGTTAGATGCCGTAAAGAGTCTTCCATTCACGCCGTTTTGAGTTGTCCATGTACAAGTTGTGTTTTGGCATAATTCAGCCCATTCATCATTAGTGGGCATGCGCCAGTCATTACCCCAATTGGCTGTGGCGGCATCATCTTCAGGCAACAAAGTGGTCAAGTTGTCGGTAAAGCCATTGTAACCATAGATAGAACTGTAGCAGTACTTGATAAGCGTGTATTCGCTACCCATGCAATACTGGTAAGTGTTCCATTCGTAAGTGACCTTTGGCGTGGTCTCGCCCCAAGCGAAATAATCACCGTAGTCTTCTGGCGCATCGGCCCCCACGTTTCGGGTGGCCCACAAAAGTCCGCTCGGCAAACCAAGATCTACATAATCATAGTCGCTTTCGACAAAATTTGCCACCAATGTCCTATTCTCGTTTACCATGAATGAATATGTAGTTTCTGTGGAAACCACTTCACCATTTTCCATCCAATTGTGGAAAACATAGCCTTCAGTAGCTATTGCAGTAAGCATACAATTGGTACCCTCTTGATAGGTGCCTCCTCCATTTACCAATCCTCCTTCTGTTGGATTGACAATAACATTGATATTATAGTTACGTGGCATTGATAGTACTGGACGCACAGAAAAGCCAAAGTAACGAGCAGAGAGACCACTCATGCCATAATCACTCCAAAGATAATAAAAAGACCAAGCACTTCTTGGGTAGTCCGTGCGAAGCGAACTTGACCAATAATGCATCTCGCTACCAAAATCAGTGAGACTGCTTCCGTCGTAACGACCTGCAGCAGGCAAGAAAAGACTGTTACCGTTTGAAGCGGTGAAGAGTTTGCCTTCCAATCCGTTCTGGGTAGTCCATGTGACAGTCGTGTTATCAATAAGTTCTTGCCACTCTTCCATTGTCGGCATACGCCAGTTTGCACCCCAGTTAATTGTGGCAGCATCATCTTCTGGAAGCAAAGTAGTCAAGTTGTCGGTGAAACCATTGTAACCAAAATTGAAGTCGTTGCAGTACTTGGTAAGTGTATTATAACTGCCATTACAATATTGGTAAGTACTCCAATTGTAGGTGTTTTTAGGTTGTGTCTCACCCCATGCAAAATAGTATCCGTATCCAAATGCTGCCTGGGGAGAATCCGCACCCACATTGCAAGTAGCCCACAAAGTTCCACTCGGAAGACCTAAATCAACAAAATCATGGTTATTACCATTAGGCGTTGTAATCTCCACTTCTATTCCTGTAGTCAGATAATCGTTATCCAAAATAACTGGCACAGCACCTCTTATTCCTGAATAAACTCCATCTACAGAATAAGCAATGCCCTCGTCAACCGCATCTTGCGGCAGAAGAATGACCCATTTTTCGCCATTTCCAACCGAAAGTGTGATAACACCTTCACCTTCTTGGCCGTATTCAAACTCATTGGTCTCAAAATCAACAGTCACTTTGTTGTTCATTCCTGTGATGCAGGTAGCGTTTTCTGAAACCGTAGTCACATTGAACTTCACCAAAGCACATTTGTTCAACAATGTAGCGGTATAGTTGGTTGTGCCCTCGCTATAGCTCTGATTGGATGGCGCGTACGAAACCACAGGATGACTTATCGTTTGGTCGCTGATGACGATGGAACAAGTCGAGGTCTCTCCCACAACCAAAGTTTCACTGGGAGTTACGTTTCCAAGAAAATAGAAATGCAAAGGTTGACCCTCCGTCGGGTTGGTGATGTTGCCTGTAAAATCGCTTCCGTTGTAAGTCAATGTTCCGATGTATTTTCCATCGCTGACAACATGTATCATGTCGCCTTCAGCATAATAGACAGGCGCAATGTCATCTTCAGGAACAACTTCCGCTCTGGTGCCGCCACCCACATTAAGCGTGATGAAAACAGATTCGCCACTGTTTTCAGAACTGTTTGTTTCGTCGTTTTTCTTGCATTGTGTTGTTCCAAATATCAATGCACAAGCCATTAGGATAAAGCCAAGTTTCTTCATAATCAGTCCTCCTTTTTCTTGATGATTGCATATCCTGCGGCTGCTCCAAGCAAAATGAGCAATCCGCTTCCGAGAGGCACATCTTGACCGAAAGCCTGATTGTTTAGTCCGCCAGAAACTTCACTTCTATTCATCAATCCTCTTTCTGTATAATCAGCAGTGTTCCCTCTACCGAATAATCCTCCTTGTTCTTGAGCGGAAAGACTTGTGGATAAAAGCAACCCTGCCGCCATCGCTAAAATCGGCATTTTAATTTTCATTCGGAATTTCCCAATAGTTTCCATGATTCAATCTTTGTTTTGTCAATCCAACGGCTCAAATGGGCAATTTTGAAAACACCTACAGAGCGGAGCCTCCCAAACTCATCCTTATTTTCAATGGTTGGGCTTGCACTCCCATGAATAGAAAAATAATGGATAACAGGTAACACTCCGCTGTTTATGTTGAGTGTATAGACGCAACATAACAGCGAAAGCATTCCTCTTCCCAGTTTTCCCTCTATTCAAGCGAATTGTGCAAGTTCACCATTGAGGAATAAAGCGAAGAATGCGCTTTCTCTGGCCACTCCGATTTATCCCGGAATGGCAGGGGCAAAAATAGGGAATTTTCGGAATATGCAAGATGAATGTTGGAAAATTTCTAATTTTGCCGAAAATAGTTTTGATATGAAAAACACCCTATTAATTATTCTCGCTTTCTCTGCCTTGTTCTTTTCATCCTGCACGGGAGAGCCAAAACAAAAACCTTTCACCGAAAAA
>JAEEGI010010311.1_pt1 | contig 20317 bp, 15 predicted proteins | sample 8958751 | NCBI WGS metagenome assembly JAEEGI01 (sample SAMN16246545, study PRJNA631951) | gut metagenome | biome: gut microbiome; feature: rumen; material: KS-attached | host: Bos | place: Iran: Karaj | collected 2018-10 | reverse complement strand
CAATGCAGAGGGGATTGCCGTTCTCGGAGATCTGGTAGTCCTTGGCCATGTCGGGGTAGAAGTAGTTCTTCCGGTCGAACGTGGCGTGGCGGTTGATCTCGCAGCCGAGCATGAGGCCGCTCATCACCGTGAGCTTCACGGCCTCCTTGTTGATCATGGGCAGAGCGCCGGGATAGCCAAGGCACACGGGGCAGACGTTGGTGTTCGGGTCGCAGCCTGTCTTCAGCAGGCAGCCGCAGAACATCTTGGTGCGCGTCTTGAGCTGCACGTGCGTTTCGAGGCCGATTGTGTTTTCGAAGTTCATCTGCTACTTTTCCTTCTCGTCTTTGTCGTCCTTCGGCTCGTCGGCGGGCCTGACGAACGGCATGTGGAACACCGCCTTCTCAACGACGTTCGTCGCCAGCGGATCGCGGGCCTGCTCGTCGAGCGGACGCATGTCGAGCGCGGCTATGCCCTCGATGGCGTTGCCCGTGCGGTCGCCGGGCTCCAGCTTGGCGCCCTGGGTGTACATGCGGCCCAGCACCGCGTTCTTGGGCACCCCCACGTCCTCCTTGATGTCGTGCGGATTGGCCATGCCCACCGTCACGAACACTAGTATCTCCTTCTGCACCTTCCTGCGGCTCTTGCTGCCGAAGAGCTTGTCGCCGATCCATGGGATGTCTCGCAGCCACGGGATGCCGGTGTCCACCTGCTCCTCGGTGGTTTTGGAGAGGCCGCCGATCACGGCGGTCGATCCTGCCTTGAGGGAGAAGTCCGTAACCAGGCGCTGCACGCTGATGATGGGATAGCGGCTGCCGGTGGTGCTGCTATCGGCAGTGACCTCGCCGGCCTTCTCACTGATGGTGGGCACGATGGAGACGCTGATGAAGTCGTTGGACGTCACGCGCGGCGTCACTTCGAGGGATATGCCCCAGCTGAAGAACGCCTCCTTCGCGAACATGAGCTTGTCCTCGCCAGGTATCTGCACCATCTTCATGTCGAGGTCGAGCGACTCGGCGTTGCCGTTCAGCGTGCGCTTGGCGGCGATCGCCACGTTTGGATACTTCTCAGTCATGTCCACCGTGGCCTGCTTGCCGCTCGCAACGATGATCTTTGGATTCGAGAATATCTTCGCGTCGCCGCTCGTGTCGAGCGCGCTGAGAACGAGCGACATGTCGGTGAACGAGAGAGTGCCCGAGAAGTACGTCACGCCGCCGTCTCGGCCGGTGTTGGTGGAAGTGGAGCTTGAGGTGGAGGTCGAAGTGTCGCCCGCAGCGCCCCCCTTCGTCTCGCTGAACGAGGAGGTCTTTGTGGACGTCTTTCCCGCAAGGCTGTAGTTCACCGTGTCGCCGGCCTTCGAAAGAGTGCGCGAATAGCTCTGCACGGCGTTGCCGATGTTTCTTCTGTCGATTCCGCCGCCGAACGACGCCGTGCCGCCCATTCCGTCGAGCATCGACCAGTCGATGCCTAGCTTGTGCACCGCCGAGTTCTGCAGCTCCACGAACCTCGCCTCGATGTAAACCTGCTTCGGCTCCACGTCTATCGCCGCTATAGCCTGCTCGCACGCATCGAGAATCACGCCAGGCGCCGTCACCATCACCGCATTCGCCTCGGGAAACGCCTGCGCTATGCGCGAGACCTTCCACACCGTGCCGAAGTCGCCGCTCCACATTGTGTTGAAGCGCTCGGCCACCTCGTTGGCGGAGGCGTAGTTGAGCTTGAACGTGCGCGTGGAAATGCGGTGGCGCCTCTCTGTGGCGGCCACCTTGTCGGCAGCCGTGTTCACGGCGTTCACGGCCTCCACCACCGCGTCGAGGGCAGCCTGCTTCACCGTGTCAGCCACTGCGGCCTGCACGATGTTCGTGACCTCGGAGGCCTGCACGCCGGCCGAGGCGGACGCAATCGCGGCGGCCGCCAAGACGTTCGTAGACGCCCCTTCCGCGATGACCATGGCATTCGTCGAGCCGGATGCGACCTCTGCCGCAACCACCTTGGCGACGCCGTTCGAGACGGTGTAGTAGTCGTTCGTGGCCGAGACCACGGAATCGATCTCCGGTATCTTGGCCGCGATCTCGAGCAGAGCGACGACGTTCGTGGACGTGGACGAGATTGCGATCTCATCCTTGTTCGTCGTCACCGTCACATCGTCCTTGTAAAGCATCCCCTTGGGCATCATCGCGGCCACTGCGTCGTTCGTGGCCTGCGCAACGAACACTGCGGCATTCGTGACCGCCGGCACAACGGGCTTCTCCTGCACGGAGTACTCGTCGTCGTCAGCCCGCGTGCACGAGCACGCGAGCGCAAGCGCGGCAAGCGCGGTTATGACTCCCTTCAGTCTCGTCATCTCGATTCCAACGCCCTTCTCCCCATTGAAAACATCATTCTCCGCGTTCGATCTGCTCGAATGCCCTCGCTATGCCGAGCAGACGGTCCTCGCGGAACGCGTCGCAAACGAACTGCACTCCAACCGGCAGCGGCGGCGCGTCGTCCGTCGCCTTTGTAAAGCCAGCGGGCACGCTTATCGAACAGTTGCCGGCAAGCGAACCCGGAATCGTGAAGAGGTCGTTCAGATACATCGTGATCGGATCCTGCACCGCGCCCATCTTGAACGCGGGCGTGGGCACAACAGGCGTAAGGAGCGCGTCCACCTTCTCGAACACCGTCTCGAAGTCGCGCCGGATGAGCGTGCGTACCTTGGAGGCGCGGCCGTAGTATGCGTCGTAGTAGCCGCTGGAGAGCACGTACGTGCCCATGATGATGCGGCGCTTCACCTCAGGACCAAATCCCTCGGCGCGGCTGCGCGCGTAGAGGTTGAACACGTTGTCGCTGCGCTCCGAGCGGTGGCCGTAGCGCACGCCGTCGAAACGGGCAAGATTTGCGCTCGCCTCGGCGGGCGCCACCACGTAGTACACGGCCATCGCGTAGTCGGTGTGGGGCAGCGACACCTCAACAAGCTCGGCGCCGGCAGAGGCGCACTTCTTGATCGCCTCGTCGGTGATGCGCTTGACCTCGGGATCAAGCCCGTCGATGTAGTATTCCTTCGGAAGGCCAATCTTCACGCCCTTGAGTGTGGCGCCCGCGAGAGCGGCGGAGTAGTCTGGAACGGGCTCGCGCGGCGTGGTGCCGTCCATCTCGTCGTGCCCGGCAAGTGCCTGGAGGAGGAGGGCGGCGTCTTCCACGCTCTTCGTGATCGGCCCCACCTGGTCGAGGGAGCTCGCGAACGCGGTTACGCCGAAACGGCTCACGCGCCCATAGCTGGGTTTGAGGCCCACGCAGTTGCAGAAGCTTGCGGGCTGGCGGATGGAGCCGCCGGTGTCGGTGCCAAGGGCCGCGATGCAGAGGTTTCCGCCAACTGCGGCGGCGCTGCCGCCCGAACTGCCGCCTGGAACGCGCGTTACGTCATAGGGGTTGACGGTGCGGCCGAGAGCGGAGTTCTCGGTGGAGGATCCCATGGCGAACTCGTCCATGTTGACGCGCCCCGCGGGCACGAATCCATGCGCGCGGATGCCCTTGATCACTGTGGCGTCGTAGGTGCTCGTGTAGCCCTTGAGGATCTTCGAACCACATGTGCAGGGCTGGCCCTTTACATTGATCAGGTCCTTGATCGCGAGCGGCACGCCCCCTGGATTCGCCTTCGCCTCGGCGAGGGCGCCCTCCTCGTCAAACGTGAGGTACGCGCCAATGCGCGCATTCTCCTCGTGATAGCGGTCGATGACGGCCTGCATGAGCTCGACGCTCGTGAAGTCGCCCTTCGCGAGGCCCTCACGAGCCTCCTTTATGCCTAGCTTGCAAAGTTCGTTCATGTAGCAGGCTCTCCTAGCTTTCCGCCCCTTCGACGATTTTGGGAAGCATGAACTCGTCGCCCGTTCGGGCGGGCGCGTTCGCGAGAGCGTCCTCGCGCGGCATCGATGGACGCACCTCGTCTTCGCGAAGCGCGTTAACGATGGCCCGCCCGTGCATTGTAGGCGGCACGCCCTCCACGTCCACAGACGAGATCTTCTCCACGTATCTGACAATATCCTCGAGCTGCGGCTGGAAAACTGCTTTTTCCTCATCGGTCAGCTCCAGCCGCGCCAGTTCCGCTACATAGGCGACATCAATTGCGGGTTTGTTCATGGTGTGTAGTATAGCATAAAAAGTGCCTAGTGCCTAGTACCGAGTGCCTGGCGGTTAATGCACGCATGATGCTGCTTGTGATCGATGTTGCCATAGGCACCTCCCTTTAACTGATGTTTTACAAGAATGCAACTAGACTTTACGGACGTCGAAGCTGCGGGCGATCGCGGCGCGCGCCTCGGCGAGGTCCTTGAACTCTCCGCCGGCTATGAACTGCACTACGAGGTTTCCGATGGCGGTGCCTTCGGTGGGGCCGGCGAACACCTCGAGTCCGGTGGCCTTCGCTGTAAGAGCGTTGAGATAGCCGTCCTTCGAGCCGCCGCCCACGATGTTCACGGAGGTGTAGGCCTTGCCGGTGATCTTCGAGAGGCTCGCAATCATCTTGGCATAGCAGTCGGCAAGCGACGCATAGACGCACTGCAGCAGCTCGCCCACGGTGGACGGCTTCACGTCGGCCGCCGCAATCACCTCGGCGATCATCGAGTCGGGCGAGAGGAAGCGCGCGTCATTGGCGTCAACGCGCCCCGCGAACGAGGAAGCCGCCTTGGCGGCGGTCTCAAGGTCGTTGAACGAATACTTCCTGCCCTTATCGTAGTCGGAAAGAGTCCAGCCGGCAGTGGCGCCTTTGCCCTCCACGTACTCAACGCCGTTGAGCTCGCGGCGTATGGACTGGATCATCCAGAGCCCCATGATGTTCTTGAGGAAGCGGAAGCGGTACCACGCGCCGCCTTCGTTCGTGAAGTTTGCTGCCATCGCTTCGGGCGTCGTGACGGGCTCGGCATTCTCCACGCCGAGAAGCGACCACGTGCCGCTCGAGATGTACACGGCCTTGTCGTCGCGTGCAGGCACGGCGAGGAAGGCGCTCCCCGTGTCGTGCGTGGCAGGCAGCACCACCTGCGCGTCGAAGCCCACCTTCTCCTGAACGGCGGCGGAGAGGCTGCCCAATACGGCGCCTGGCATCTCAAGCGCGCCGAAGATGCGGCGGGGAAGACCAAGACGGTCTATAACCTCCCAGTCCCAGTCCTTCGCAGCGGCGTTCACGAGGTTGCCGGTGGTGGCGTTCGTGTACTCGTTCGCCATGCGCCCCGTGAGAACGTAGTTGAGATAGTCGGGCACCATCAGGAGGCGCGCGGCCTTCTCGATCTGCTCAGGATGCTCCTTCTTGAGGGCGGCGAGCTGATAGATGGTGTTGAAGAGCATCTTCTGGATGCCGCAGCGCGAGTACAGCTCCTCGCGCGGAACCACGGCCTCGACGAGGGCATCCGCTCCCTCGGTGCGGGAGTCTCGGTACGCCACCATGTCGGAGCATGGGTGGCCATCTTCGCCTACAAGCACGAAGTCGACGCCCCAAGTGTCAATGCCGATGGTGGAGGGGATCTTGCCAAGTTCCTTGCACTTGGCGATTCCCTCGACCACGCTCTTCGCGAGAGCCGTGTAGTCCCAGCAGTCGTGTCCGTTCAGGCGCACCTGCGCGTTGTCGAAGCGGTACACCTCTTCGAGCACGATCTTTCCGTCCACGACGCTGCCGAGGATGTGGCGTCCGCTCGAGGCGCCGATGTCTATTGCGAGATGATAGTTCATTTTTTCTGCTCCTTTTCGATGTCTTCAATGTCAATGCTGCGCTCAGGCCATGCCGAGCTCCTTAAGATGCTGCTTCACGCCGAAGCCGTCGCGTTCCTCGCGGAACAACATGGAGTTCGCCTGCGCGTCGTCCACGAACCGCTCCGCCTTCGCGTCCCACTTGAGCTTCCGGCCTAGCTTCATCGCCATGTAGCCGAGAACGCACGCCGTCGAGGTGCGCTGCGCCTCTTCGAGGGGCATTGCAAGCGGACCGCGCGTGCGCATCTCCTCCACCCATTCGCGGTTGTGTTCCATCGGGCGCAGAAGCGGCTTTGCCGCAGGCGCCTCGATGATGCCCTTGCGGCTGGCGGCGATGGGCATGCCGGCCACCTTGTCGGCCGAGACGCCCACGGGGTCGCTCTTCGTCTGCTTCCCCGCGAAGCCGCAGAACACCCAGTCGCCCTTCTCGCCGACGAACCGCACGCCGCATGGGTACTTGCGGGTGGACGCCATCTTGATCTCAGCGCCGGAAGCATACTTCCACGTGATGTCGCAGTCGCCATGCACGTCCCACAGCCTGCGCTTTGGATACACGCACGTGCCCTCAACCGAGACGGGTCCGCCCAGCTCCTCGCCGAGTCCGCGGATCGCGGTGTCCATGTGGTGCGCACCCCAGTTGGCGACCATGCCCATCGTGTACAGCTGTATCGTCATCCATGCGGGGCGCGCGTAGTTCATCGCGCCGTTCTTGCCGCGCTGGTGGCAGCGCAGGCGCGTGAACGGCACTACGGGCGTCGAGCCAAGCCACATGTTCCAGTCGAACTCGGCGGGCACAGGCTCCTCGAGCGGGAAATTGTACTCCTTCGGATCGTCCGGCACGCCCACCTCAACGCGAACCACCTTGCCGATACGGCCCTCGCGCACGCACTCGACGGCGTGGATGAAGTTCTCCTCGGTGCGCTGCTGCGTGCCCGTTCGTAGGATGCGGCCATACTTCTTCGCGGCGGTGAGGATGGCGCGCCCCTCGCCTATTGTCAGCGCCATAGGCTTTTGCAGGAAGACGTCCTTCCCAGCACGGCAGGCCTCAATCGCCATCTGCGCATGCCAGAAGTCGGGCGTGGCGATCAGCACTCCGTCGATCGCGGGATCTGCGAGCAGTCGGCGGTAGTCCTGAAAGCAGCGCCTGTCGGCTACTAGGTCGCGTCCCTGCATGTCCTTCCCGGCGAGCTTCTGTCTCATGCTCCGAACGCGCGTGAGGTCGACGTCCGAGAGCGCGATGAAGTCGCATATCGCCTTGCCGCCCTGCTTCAGGCACGACGGCACGTTGTATACGTGCGCGATGCGTCCGCATCCGATCACGCCGAGGGCGATCTTGTTGGACGGCGCCTCCTTGCCGAGAACGCTAGCCGGCACAAGCGCGGGAACTGCGCCAGCCGCCAGCATCCCCGCGATTCCGCTCGCCGAACTCCTGCAGAATTCAAGTCTTGTCACCATGTTTGTAGTCTCCTTTACATCTTATGGGAGTCGTCTGCCATTCTTCACATGAATTACTACGCCGTCGTGCACGCAGCTCTTGACGTTCACGACGGCCGTAGCCACCGCATCGGCACCGAATATGGCCGACGGCGTCTCGGTCAGTTGGCGACAATCACGAAACGCCAGCCGTTAGCGTTCTGCGCCGAACATCGACTTGTCGAAGTTGAAGAACACGAACACGGGCAGGAATCCGCCCTCGTTGATGCAAACGAGGCCAAACTGCAGCGCCGCCTTGCGCGCCTTGGCGATGAATGCCGTCTGCACGCCGTTGCGGAGCGTATCGACCTGGCTGTAGCCGAAGGCCACCTGGGCGCCGGCCTTGACCTTGTCGGCCTTCGCGGCGCAGATCGCCACCTGCGCGCCGGTGACCTGGGCGTTGGCGGCGCCGAGACCAAGCGCGCATCCCGAGACGTCCTTGGACTTGTTTTTGAACCACCAGTCCCACGTCACTGCGGACTGCGCCGCGAGACCAAAAAGCGCCACACATGCGAGCACAAGAATCTTCTTCATTTTGTTGTCCTTTTTTTGTTGATGGAAGATACAGACATTATACCACATGCATTTAGGCAAATGCCAGCGTAAAACACGTTCTCCGAAGTGCTCAACCCTTGCCGAGAAAGCGCTTTGCGAGGTCTTCAACGCCGGTGTGGTGCCATGCGTCGAGCGTCACGCGCCGGCCGTCGTCGGCGATTAGAACGAGAATCCCCTTCTTCGCCCAGCGCCTTGCGTCCACGTGCTCCACGTCGGCGAACGCGAGCGGCTTGCCGCGCGTGAGCGACCCCAACATCTTCTCGTCGTCCCATTCAAGCGTACTATTCCAGCTCATCCACAGGCGCAGCCCCACCACGAGCGAGATGGCCGCGAAAATGGCGGCGAAGCCGTACTGCGCCTTGATCTTCTGCGCCTTGAAGCCTTCAAGGTCCGTTCCCTCGGGCGGCTCGCTCTTCTCGATTGAGACGTAGATGTCGTGGGCGGTCTGCGAAGGATATCCCACAAGGCCGTCGTAGCCGAACCATCCAGCAAGCCCCAGAAAGAGGACTGCCACGCCAAGGTGGCGAACTGCATATTCTTTGTTGAGCGAGAGCTTCATGGCAAGGTTCCTTTCGTTCGGCGTTCGTGACTGTTCACAGTTCGGAGATTGGTATCTTTCGGGGCGCGCCCGGCACGTCGGCGACGAAGCGCGGCAGCCCGAGGCCGCCGATTCGCTCGGCGCATTCGCGCTCAATCTCCTGCGCGCGCTCGAGCGGCACGCGGAAGTGCGAGATGCCGGCAATGGGATCGCACATGAAGACGTAGTAAGGGCGCACGCGCGCGCGCTGGAGGGCGCGGAAAAGGTCGAGCATCGCGTCGGCGGAGTCGTTTACGCCAGCGAGCAGCACCGTCTGGCACGACACGGGCACGCCCGCGCGCACGAGGTTAGTGCATGCCTCAGCGGCCTCGGGAGTCACCTCGCCGGCGCAGTTGAACTGCGTGTTCACCCACACCTTGCCGCAGCGGGCGAGGGATCGGGCGAGTTCGCGCGTGACACGCGAGGGGTTGACGCACGGCGCGCGCGTGCAGAGGCGAACGACGTCCACCTGGGCGAGCCCCGCGAAGGCGCGCACGAAGCGCATGACCTCCTCGTCGGGGAGGACGAGCGGATCGCCGCCCGAGATGAGCACGTCGCGCACGAGGGGATGGTCCTGCACGTACGAGACGCACGTCTGCAGCTCCTCGTCGGTGCGGACGACATCCGCCTGGCGCAGCAGACCCTTGCGCGTGCAATGGCGGCAGTTCATGAAGCAGCTGTCGCTGGCCATCACGAGCACGCGGTCGGGGAAGCGCTGCTTCAGTCCGTAGCAGCCGGCAGACTCTTCCTCCTCGCCGAAGGGATCTGCACCATACCCGTCTTCATCGTCCAGTTCGCGCTCGTCGGGGTTCACCTGGAGGGCGAACTCCGGGCAGCGTTCCGCGAGGGAACGGGCGTATGGGCAGGCGAAATAGGGGTATTTGTCGGTTACGTTCACAGGCCGTTCTGCTGGGCGATGAGGGTGTCCGCGCCATACATCTTGCGCAGCTTGGGCTTTTCGATCTTCCCGGTTGGGTTGCGCGGAACTGGGGCGAAGATGATCTTGCGCGGGCGCTTGTAGCGGGGAAGGTCGAGGCAGAAGGTGTTCACTTCGTCCTCGGTGAGGGTCATGCCCTCCTTGACCTCGATGATGGCGGCGGCGATTTCGCCGAGGCGCGCGTCGGCGAGGCCGATCACGGCGACGTCCTTGATCTTGGGATTGGCGCGGAGGAAGTCCTCGATCTGGACGGGGTAGAGGTTCTCGCCGCCGGTGATGATGACGTCCTTCGCGCGGTCCACGAGGTAGATGAATCCGTCGCGCGTCTCGGCCATGTCGCCCGTTCTGAGCCAGCCGTCGGGAGAGAGTATCTCCTTGGTCGCCTCGGGGTTCTTGTAGTAGCACTTCATCACTCCAGGGCCCTTGAGGGCGAGTTCGCCCACTTCGCCGGGAGCGACTTCCGAGCCGTCGGGACGGAGTATCTTCGTCTGCCAGCCGTATCCGGCGATGCCGATTGCGCCCACGTGGTCCACGTTCTCGATGCCGAGATGGACAGCGCCAGGTCCGGTGGATTCCGAAAGGCCGTAGTTGGTGTCGTAGTCGTGGTGGGGGAAGACTGTCTTCCAGCGCTTGATGAGGGCTGGCGGAACGGGCTGTGCGCCGATGTGCATGAGCCGCCACTGGCCAAGCGTGTAGTCGGAAAGCTTCACGTCGCCGCGCTCGATGGCGTCGAGAACGTCCTGCGCCCAGGGTACGAGCAGCCACACGATAGTGCACTTCTCCTCGCTCACGGCGCGCAGGATCCATTCGGGCTTCACGCCCTTGAGGAGCACGGCCTTGCCGCCCACGAGGAAGCTGCCGAACCAGTGCATCTTGGCGCCGGTGTGGTAGAGCGGCGGGATGCAGAGGAAGACGTCGTCCTTCGTCTGGCCGTGGTGCGCCTGCTCCACGCGGCAGGAATGCATGAGGGCGTGGTGCTGTAGGATGATGGCCTTGGGGAAGCCTGTGGTGCCGGAGCTGAAGTAGATGGCGGCCTCGTCGTCGTCGTCGAGGGGGATTGAGGGCGTGCGGGAGGAGCAGTAGCTAACGAGGTTGCGGTACGACTCGGCGAAGGTGGGGCAGTCGTCGCCCACGTAGAGGCGCAGCTTCGCGCGGGGAATGCGGTCGATGATCTGCTCAACGCGTCCGATGAACTCTGGACCGAACACGAGGGCGTCGGCATCGGCGAGCTCGAGACAGTACTTGATCTCGTCCGCCGTGTAGCGGAAGTTGAGAGGCACGGCCATGCAGCCGGCGCGCAGCACGCCGAAGTAGATGGGCAGCCACTCGAGGCAGTTCATGAGCAGAATGGCAACCTTGTCGCCCTTCTTGAGTCCGCGGCTGAGGAGGAAGTTCGCGAAGCGGTTCGCCTTCTCGTTGAACTGTCCCCACGTTATCTCGCTGCGGAAGGCCTCGACGGGGCTGGACTCGATGAGCGAATACTCGCGCCAGGTGGTGTGGCGGTTCTCGAGCTCCTGCGGGTTGATCTCGACGAGAGCGACGTCGTTAGGCCACTCTTCTGCGTTTCTGGCAAGTATCTCTGTTATTTGCATGAGTCATATTATACCACAGCCGGCGGCAATTGCAACGGCGATTCATATTTGGTACAATACGTGCAGACGGCAACGAAGCCGCGAGAAACCACGGGGATCACGCATGAGCACTACAGAAGAAAACAAGACGAAGCCTTCGCACGGCTGGAAGGTGGACATGGCCATCGGCTGCCTTACGCAGGTGGCCATTCTGGTGGCGTTCGGAATGGCGTTCGGCGAGGGGAAGCTGATCAACGCCATTGCGTGGGCGATGATCCTCGCGGTACCCACTGCAGTGCTGAGATTTGTGCTGCACGCGCTGAATTTGTCAGGTGGATGGCTTGAGCGGCTGCTGGGTCCGATCGTGATGATTGGCGTGATCGCGCTCGCGCTCACGGTGAAGCTCGACTCCGAGAAGGAAGGCGACGGGGAGAAGGCGGATGACGGCAAGCCGGCGGCCGTGCAGTCCACCAAGGCTCCAAAGACGCCCGAACCGCCATACGACGCGGAAGCAGAGCTCAAGAAGGCGCTTGAGGACCTCGACGCGCTCGTGGGCCTTGAGGGCGTAAAGGCGGAAATACGGAAGATCGTCAACAAGGAGAAGGTGGACGCCGCACGCCGCGCGAAAGGGCTCCCCGCCGCCCCGCGTTCGCTGCACATGGTGTTCACCGGCAACCCAGGAACGGGCAAGACCACCGTGGCGCGCATCGTGGCGCGCATTTTCCGCGCGCTCGGAATCGTGAAAGGCAGCAACTTCGTGGAGGTGGACCGCTCGGGACTCGTGGGGAAATACATGGGCGAGACGGCCGTAAAGACGAACGGGAAGATAGACGAGGCCGTAGGCATACCGAAGAAGCTAGACTCCAGCGGCAAGGAGCGCGAGCTCACCGCGGCGGAACGGCGCGCGGCCAGCGAGAATGCGCCAGGCGGAGTGCTGTTCGTGGACGAGGCGTACCAGCTGTGCACATCGGACAACGACGACTACGGCAAGGAGGCCATCGCCACCCTTCTCAAGCGCATGGAGGACGAACGCGGCAAGCTCATCGTGATCGCCGCAGGCTACACGGACGAAATGCGCGACTTCCTCGGCGCGAACTCGGGCCTCTCGAGCCGCTTCGGAATAAAGATCGAATTTGCCGACTACACCGCAAAGGAGCTCGCGCGCATCTTCCGCTCGATTGCCGCGAAGAACAAGTATGCGCTATCTAAAGAGCTCGACTCCGGACTCGACGATGCGATCGCAAAGCTCACACGCCGTCGCGACAAGACGTTCGGAAACGCGCGCTTCGTTCGCCAGCTCTTCGAGGACGCGACAGGCCGCCAGGCGGACCGCCTCGCCGCCGCAGGCAAGCTAGAGGGTGATGCAATCTCGACTCTCGAACTCGCCGACCTCGGCCTGGACGAACGCGCCGCCTACGTGCGCGCACCCACGATAGAAGAAGTGCTCAAGGAGCTGAACGGCCTCACCGGAATGCAGAACGTCAAGGACGAAGTGCAGCGCCTCATCGCCACCTGCCGCGCAAACAAGATGCGCGAGGCGCAGGGAATTGAAGCGCCGACCATGAGCTACAACTTCGTCTTCACAGGCAACCCCGGCACAGGCAAGACCACCGTCGCGCGGATCATCGCAAAGGCGTTCCGCGCGCTGGGGATTCTCGACAGAGGCCACCTCGTGGAGACCGACCGTTCCGGACTCGTGGCCGCATACGCAGGGCAGACCGCGCTCAAGACGAACAAACTCATCGACTCGGCAGTCGGCGGCATCCTCTTCATCGACGAGGCCTACCAGCTCAACCAGGGCCAGAACGACACCTACGGCTCAGAGGCCGTGGCCACGCTCCTCAAGCGCATGGAGGACGAACGCGGACGCATGGTGGTGATCATTGCAGGATACAAGGGCGACATGAAGCGGTTCATGGACATCAACCCCGGCCTCGAAAGCCGCTTCAACCGCGTGGTCAACTTCCCCGACTTCTCCACGAAGGATCTCGCCACCATCTTCCGCCAGATGGCGAAGAAGAACAAGTACACGCTCTCCCCAGACGTCGAACACTGGATCGAGCCATACATCGGCATGTTGACGAAAGAGCGCGACAAGAACTTCGGAAACGGACGCTGGGTGCGTAACCTCTTCGAGAAGACCGTCGAACGCCAGTCGCTGCGCATTGTGGAACTGAAGAACCCTCCGCCCGAAGAGCTCACAACTATCCGAATGAAAGACGTGGGCATCTCGCTCAAGGACCCCGACGCGTCAGATGAAGACTGAGGATTGTGGAATTATGGAATTGTGGAAATGCACCATTATGAAATTCCACAATGCCACAATTACAAAAACTCCGAAACTCAGAAACCTAGAATCTTCGAAACCAGAAACTAGAAACCAGAAACCAGAAACTAGAAACCAGAAACCAGAAACTTCGAAACTTCGAAACCAGAAACTTTCCCCGGAGAACCCAATGAAAAAAACAACAATCATCGTAACTGCTGCGCTATGCCTGACGTGCGTTGCGGCAAACGCAGAGACGCAGAAGCCCGCAGCCGAAGGCCCGCTGGACGACTATGCGTTTCTGGTGAAGCACATGCCAGAGAAGGACCGCGGCGTGGTGAGCGAGGAATACCTGAGAAAGAACGTGGCGCTCGCGCAGGAGGCGCGGCGCACTGCCCCGTGGAGGGACACCATCACGGATGAGATATTCCGCGAATACGTGCTGCCGTATTCGTCAATCGGCGAAGAGGTGGACGATTGGCGTCCGCTCTTCCGCGAGAAGTTCTGGCCGCTCGTGAAGAACTGCAAGACGACTGGCGAGGCCGTGCAGCTGATCAACTCCAAGATATGGAAAACGCTGAACGTGCGCTACAACACAAAGCGCGACAAGCCCGACCAGTCGCCCTTCCACTCGATGCGCATACACATGGCGTCCTGCACGGGCCTTGCGATCCTCGAGATCGACGTGTACCGTGCGTGCGGAATCCCGGCGCGCTTCACGGGATGCAACTGGACGCCCATTCCCGGCAACCATTCGTGGGTAGAGTACTACGACAACGGCAAGTGGCATTTCTTCAACGACGCGGAGGACGACAAGCTCGCGCCGCCGGACAAGGCGTGGTTCGCGTCGTATGCCGCGCAGGCGGACGAAACTTCGCCGCGCACGCGCATCTACGCCGCGCGCTGGAGCGCGAACGGCACGTGGTTCTGGTGCACATGGCGCGGCGGCGACGCGCCGAGCAACGTGCCGGCGGACGACGTGACCGAGAGCTACCGGCGGTTCAGGAAGAACCTGCCGAAGGCCAGCGTCGCCTTCGTTGCGCGCAACGAAGAGGGCAAGCGCGTGCCGGTGCAGCTCCGCCTGCTTGCACCAGGCTCGGGGAAGGTGATGGCAGAGGGGACAACGTACGACGAATCACACGACATGAACGACCACATGATCATCTCGCTGCCAGAGCGCACAATGGCCATCATCCAGGCGAAAACGCCCGATGGCATGTATCACACCATCGGGCGCACAGACTTCGAAAAGAAACAGAAGCTCGTCGAAATCAAAGTGAAGTAGCTGTTGAGAAGTTTCGGGTTTCTAGTTTCTAGTTTCGGGTTTCGGGTTTCGGGTTTCTGGTTTCTAGTCTCGGGTTTCGGGTTTCGAGTTTCGGGTTTCTAGTTTCTAGTTTCGGGGTTCGTATTCGCGACTCTAAACTAGAAACTAGAAACTCTTTCCCGTCACTTCTGTCTGACTGCTCTTGTACATAAGGCCACGAACATTCGAATGCCGTACCGCAGCTTGGAATCTGGCAATAATGGCCCCGACATTCTTTAATCTAGTCACCATACCATCCAAGTCTTCTTGTGAAATATATCCCACATCAAATGCCGTATACAATTGCGACATGACTTCTCCTGCGGATCCCTTGGCATACGACAAAAATTTCACAAGTTCCGCATTCGAACCACGCTCAAACCCCTCGGCAATATTCGACCCAATACTCACGACTGCCCTTTGAACTTGATCTCTAAGACCATAATCTTTCCCAAACAAACCGGACTGAGCCAGCAAATACACGTCCTTGGCAATAAGTCGCGCCTCCTGCCAACATCTCAACTCTGTAAAATTTTGTATCGTCGCCATCTTACCACTCAACTCTCAACTCGAAACCAGAAACTAGAAACTAGAAACCAGAAACTAGAAACTAGAAACCTTCAAACCTCTTTTGCTGCGCGGATGCGCGACGCATCGGTACGCCAGATTGAATATTCGTCAAGGCCGGGGAGACCCATTGGAACTCCCTCGCGCCTGAACTCCATGCCGCTCGAAAGCGTCACCTTCCCCGACATGTGATAGCTCGTGCAACCTGTTGATTCGCGCAGGTCACGAATGGCGGCGGCGTCAACCCCCGCCCCCACAAGTATCTCGATGCGCCCCGCAGAGCGTCGATGAAGTTCCCCAATCAGTTCCGCCCCGGCGCGGCAGTTCGCCTTCTGGCCCGACGTGAGAATCGTGTCGAAGCCAAGCGCTACGGCCTCCTCAAGCGCCGCAAACGGGTCCACGCACAAGTCGAACGCGCGGTGCAGCGTGCGCTTCATTCCTCGCGACGCCTCCATGAACTCGGCGAGGAACTGTGCGTCCAGCCTGCCGTCCGCAAGCAGCGCGCCCGTCACCACTCCCTCCACTCCGGCGTCTCTCCACGCGCGCGTTTCCGCAAGCATCACTTCCTTCTCCGCAGGCGTGTAGAGGAAGTCGCCGAATCGTGGGCGCACCATCGCGCGCACCGGTGTGTCCACCCGCTTCTTCACCGCCTCGTACAACGCCGGCGTAGGCGACAGTCCTCCGACCACAAGCGCGGCGCAAAGTTCCAGACGCTCCGCCCCGCCTTCTTCCGCCGCAACGGCGGATTCCACAGAATCAACACACACTTCTAACATTTAGCGCTCCTGGGATTGGTTTAGAGTTGCGGGTTTCTAGTTTCGGGTTCCGGGTTTCTAGTTTCGCTCTCGCAGCTACTAAACCTCCAAACATCTAAACTTCTAAACTTCCAAACCTTCGAACTTCTCAACTCGCAACCAGAAACCAGAAACCAGAAACCAGAAACTAGAAACTAGAAACCCTCACGTGTACGTTCCCTGAATGCCACGAGCCGCCATCATCTGTTGCTGAACGGCCATCTGCTGCCAGGCCGTTTCAACATTGCTGCGGTAGAGAAGAATCGTATCAAGCGAAAAACCACCCACTACACACACCATCCACAAGAAGCCACCGCCACCACCTGGCGAAAAAAACGTGGCCTCACCCATATTCGTCACAAGAAAAACTGAAAAAAGCGTAATAGTTATATGGTACTTTCGTTGCGAACACGTATAATAGAACGATGCAAGAAAGAGGGAGAAAAAGAACGCGCCTAGAATTCCCGTCTCGCCTAGCACCATTACGGGAAGCACGCCCTTCTCGATTGATGCAGAAATGACGAACCCCTTACCACGAGTTCGTGCCTGAGTATACTCTGCCACCTGAAAACCCATTCCAATCATTGGATTACGGTTGAAATCCTTTATACTTAAGCCTATCAAACCCATACGGCTGCTAGTTAAAGCCTCCATCAAGGAACGTTGATCATCCCTTACATCCGATGTCTTTCTAACCCATTCACTCATTATACCACTCTTTATCTGCGACACAACCGCCAACGAAAATACAAAAACAAGAAACAAGACAACTCCCTGCCCTAACCGCGCACGAACATCTGCCCGCATTTGTATATGCCGGGTCGTGTAAAAGACAATTACAACCATTGCCGCCATCAATGTGACAAGCGCAAGACGAGAGCGTGTCATATAAAGGACTGGCATGGCTGTAACAAGAAGAGCGACATGCGGCACTCTGAATCTGCGTTCAATAAAAAGCATATCACATGCTGTAAAAGCAAAAGCGCACGCAGAAAGCGGCGCAAGAGCCTGACTCTGGTTAGTGATGCCACAGAATAGCGTCTTCATGCCTTCTTCCTGCATATACTGATAAACCTCTTCTGCCAATTCCACACCACCTTCTCGAAGTGCATATCCTAAACTTGTCGCATAAGAGATGGCAGGAAATGGACTCAGTAAAATACTACCAACGACAATAAGAAACGCAAGAGAAAGAAAGAACGCCCGTAATACAAACAAATCCCTTGGCCGCTCTTGAAGATTCTGCGTACCAAACCAGAGACCAAGCAGAAAGACAGAAAAGTTTATTATCTTCAACATACTAACCATCGGCGCCCAACCATCCACGGATGACACTATCGCCACCATCATAAACGGTACCATCATGATGAACGGCAAACGATGGTGCCCTTTGCGCGACATAGATGTGAAAGCCAACATAAGACCTATCAAAAGGGGGCCCGCACGCAAGCTAATACCCGTTATTGACCCAACCTTAGGCAACACGCCTGGGTTGAGAATCACATAGAACGGGAAGAGAACGTAGAACACAAGCGCCCAGCCTAGTTTGTTCGTGAGCACGCAGATCAAACCCGCGGCAACATATAGCGGCAGAATGTAATTACGAGTAACCCGCGCCAGCAAAATCGACAGCACGGTGAACATAAGCATTTTAAAAGTCTGCTTGTAGATGTCTAGATTGTTCATGTGTGGAGAATAGTACTATTTTTTTGTTCGTACCGCAAGCGGAAAGTTCAAGTTTCTGGTTTCTGGTTTCGAGTTTCTAGTTTCGGGTTTCTGGTTTCGAGATTTCGGGGTTTTGAAGTTTCGGGGTTCCGAAGTTTCTGGTTTCGGAGCAGGACAACTTTCGAAACTTATAAACCACGGAACTCATAAACCTCGAGACTTCGGTTCTTTCACTCCAGACTCGCGGCGTATCCGGCGCGACGAAGAATCTTGCGACTGGCAAGGAAGACCAAGCGAACTAGCCGATAAAACAACGGAATCGGAGGTGCCACGTTAGACTCATGGCCCATTCTTCCGCTAAGCGTCACGCCATCAAGGAAATCCCAGACAGGCGCAGTCGCCTCATTGTCATAGGCATGCTTGGAACGCCGCAGGCGACGCACAATAAGATGCCCTTCATCATACCGTTCTTCCACATCCTGCGAATACAGAACAGCAAAAAGATCAAACTCCACATTTGGGAAACGAACCACCCATAATGAGCGCAGCTCTTCAAGGTGCTCGTTGGAAAACTTCAGCGGCGAATCGAGAACGAGAAAAACTTTTCTGGCATTTGCGAGCCAGGCGCGCAGACGATCAAAACGACGTCTGTAGACGGCGACCACATCATCGTAGAGCTGCGGATTCTCGCCGATGTCACCGTGGAAATCATGAAGGAATTCAAAACCAGTTCCCTCGTCGCGGTATTGGAATGGTCCAAGTCCAGGACCCTGATATGGCGGCATAATGCGCTTTATGTTGCCCTTCTCAAGCCATTCATGCTCGCCGCACACGACTTGCACCTGGCAGTCAAATGAGCGCGCCTCATGCGTCATCAGCCAATCGAAAGGCAATGCGGCCGTGCGTTTGCCACGCCGCCGCAGCTGAATCGCCGCCGCACATGATCCGCCGAGAGATAGGCAGAAATCGTATTTCATCTTCGGGTTTCGAGGTTTCGGAGTTTCTGGTTTCGGGGTTTCGGAGTTTCTAGTTTATGGTTTCGAAGTTTCTGGTTTCTGGTTTCGAGTTTCTAGTTTCGGCTATGTGATGTTTCACGTTTACTAGCCTCAACCCTTTGTCCTTTGTCTGTAAATTCGAAAAGTTCATGCCAAGCACTTGAGCTGAACGATTCAAAAGAACTTCACACAAACCTCTTCGCAACCGGCATACGCTTTAGAACAACGGCCACAGCAAAAGAAATCAACCACGCGGCGATCCACTCGCCAAGTATGATCCAAGCCATATAAGGCGGCTTCACCACTCTCGTAACCAAAACCGACAGTCCTCGCGTCACGAGCGGATGAACAAGATATACGCCCATGCTTGTTGTACTAAGGATAGTCGCCACTCTAAACAAGCGCTCACATTTGATTTCCCACCCGACAAATGCCAACAGAACCGGGCCAACCGCAAACCAGTCTTTAATGAATCCATGAATCGATCGCCCCGACAAAACATGCGCCATCAACGCCGCCAAAGCGACACACCACATCATGCCATTATGCCTCTTGCACACCTCACATATTCCTCCTTGCAGAGCACATCCAATGCCATATCCCGTCATCATGAAAGCCATAAGGCGCAGAGGGTAGCGATTGAACCAAGACGGCGACATCGCACTTGCAAAAGTGGCAACTCCTCCCAGCACAATCCACAACAAGCCGTGCCATTTATTCGAAGAAATTCTAAATGCGCCCTGTAAGAAAACTTGTGCATAGAAAAGGCAGATTAGGAACCACAAATGGGTTGCCGATCCCCCAAGAAATATGACACGCCACCAAAACGATGTCGTTTTATATCGTTGATTTAGACATCCTCCATCCAACAGTAAATCAAATGACATTGTCGCAAGAATAAAAACGACGCTCCAAATACAATATATAGGCAACAATCGTCTTGCTCGTTTCCCAACATATGTTAGCCATCCCTTGTCATATCCACCGCACATCAAGAATCCGGCAACGGAAGCAAACAACCCGACGTTGAAATCGCACAATGCGATAGCAAGGCTACCTCCATCAGTCCGCGGGGAAAGACAAAGATGGCATCCCACGATTCCCGAAGCTGCCACTCCTCGCAAGAAATCTATCCCGACAACCCTCATACCAAATCAAAACTTCATACTATCTGTACCTTCATTATTCTACGCCAAATCCCAAGGCTCAATCAGAAACTCAAAACCAGAAAACCGCCAACCAGCCCATATCACAGGCACACGCCTAAACGAAAGCACTGCCGCAAACGGCATGGCCCACGAACCACGCAAACAGCCAATCCGCCAGCATTAATATGGCCCTTCAGAACAACTTCTCTGAGACAAGAGCAAGGTCCTCCCTAACTTTAAGACTTATGGTTCACACCCACTCTCCATTTGAAGCAATCTTATTTTTGCCTGAATTTGATAAAAATAAAACATTCGATTAAGTGTAAAATAAAAGCCTGGTGCACCATCTAGAAAACCACCTTTGATAAAATATGAATAAATAAAATATAAAAATGGGAAAAATTTATTGCGATAAATCAAGCCATATTTAATCTTCTGCCGCCAAGTTTGACGCTTAAAATCAGATCCAGTCATGGCCTTGAAGCGTCTTGCTTCCCACGAAGAATACTCGTTGTGCTTCTGGTAATATGAATCAAGAGATCGTCTGTCATAATGTTCCAAATGACTTCTAAGGAATCCAACCGTCCCAGTAACAAGAATGTGTTCATTAACCTCCATATCCAAGTTAGACCATTTTTTTTCATCAATATTCTCGTACTCACCAGTTCCTAAGCGTAGTATGTTTGTCTTCCTCGGGGAGTCTCCATGTTTAAGGACACGCCCCATGAACCAATTGTCCATGTACATAATTAACGCATCATGGGGTGTAGTA
>JAEEGI010010307.1_pt1 | contig 20322 bp, 16 predicted proteins | sample 8958751 | NCBI WGS metagenome assembly JAEEGI01 (sample SAMN16246545, study PRJNA631951) | gut metagenome | biome: gut microbiome; feature: rumen; material: KS-attached | host: Bos | place: Iran: Karaj | collected 2018-10 | reverse complement strand
AAGCTGCCCGGGATGGACGGTACCGAAGTCCTCCAGAAACTCGTTGCCGACGGGGTCGAGACCCCGATCGTGATGATTTCCGGCCACGCCGACATCGATACGGCCGTGGACTGCATCAAGAAGGGCGCCTTCGACTTCATCGAGAAGCCCCTGGACCTGAACCGCATCCTCATCACCATCAAGAACGCCACCGACAAGGCGAACCTCGTCACCCAGACCAAGATCCTCAAGAAGAAGGTGTACGGGCAGGAGATGGTGGGCGAGTCCGAAGGGATGAAGCACATCCGGGAGATGATCGGCAAGGTCGCCCCCACCGACGCCAGCGTCCTCATCACCGGCGCCAACGGTTCCGGCAAGGAACTCGTCGCCCGCAGCCTGCACCAACTCTCGCAAAGGTCCATGATGCCGTACGTGGAAGTGAACTGCGCCGCCATCCCCTCGGAACTCATCGAGAGCGAACTCTTCGGCCATGAGAAAGGGTCCTTCACCTCGGCCATCAAGCAGCACAAGGGCAAGTTCGAACAGGCCGACGGCGGCACCCTCTTCCTGGACGAGATCGGCGATATGTCCCTCGCGGCGCAGGCGAAGGTCCTCCGTGTCCTACAGGAGCGCAAGATCTCCCGCGTGGGCTCCGACAAGGACATCACCGTGAACGTCCGCGTGGTCTCCGCCACGAACAAGAACCTCGCCGAGGAGATCAAGAAAGGCACCTTCCGCGAGGACCTCTACCACCGCCTCAGCGTCATCGTCATCCGCGTCCCCACCCTGGACGAGCGCAAGGACGATATCCCTCTGCTGGTGAACCACTTCCTGGACCAGATCTGCTCCGAAACCGCCATGCCCCGCAAGGAATTCTCCCCCGAGGCCATCGACCTGCTCGTGAAGAAATCCTGGACCGGCAACATCCGTGAACTCCGCAACGTCGTCGAGCGTCTCCTGATCCTGGGGAATAACCCCGTGAGCGTGAAGGATATCGAGGATTACGTGATCTAGATGCCCGGTCAAGCCGGGAATGACGGAGGGATCAAACCGATATTGACAAAAAAAGCCGGCCCGGATGGGTCGGCTTTCCTGTTCCTGTCGGAAAACTTACTTCACGCGCTGGCCGTAGGAACGGTCGGTGGTGTTCACGGTGATGATTTCGCCGGTCTCGATGAACAGGGGAACCATGATCTTGGCACCGGTCTCGAGGGTGACTTCCTTCAGGGCGGAGGTGGAGGCGGTGTTGCCCTTCACGGCCGGCTCGCTGTAGGTGACTTCGAGGGTGACGTAGGTCGGGAGTTCGCAGGTGAGGCATCGCTCTTCGGGTTCGGTGAGGAACATCATCTCCACGCGCTGGCCCTCTTTCATGAGGTCGGCGTTCTCCACGACGTCGTGGGGAAGGGTGATCTGCTCGTAGGTCTCTTCGTGCATGAAGTTGAACGCCTCGCCGTCATCGTAAAGGTACTGGTAGGGGCGGCGTTCGACGGTGATGGTGTCCAGTTTGACACCCGCGGTGAAGGTGTTTTCGAGGATACGGCCGTTTTCGAGGTTGCGCAGTTTGGTCTTGACAAAGGCGGGACCCTTGCCGGGTTTCACGTGCTGGAAATACACCACGACGCAGGGTTTGCCGTTGAACATGATGTACATTCCGTTCTTGAGGTCTGCTGTTGTTGCCATATAAAAATGAATTAATCGTTATTTCGCGGTTCAGCACGCAAAATTAACGATTTGCCTGATTTTATGCAAATTTAGTTAATAGACCGCGGTCTGCCGGTCGATCTTGAACTGCTGGATCTGGTAGGTGCCGTCGGCCTTCGAGGAGACGAAGATGGTGACGATGAAGACTTCGCCGCCGGCGTTCAACTGGCCCAGGGCATATTTCATGTTGGAGCGGGAGGCCTTGTGGGAGATGTCGAAGGAACGCGGGGTGTAGGAGTCGAAGAAGGTCTTGACGATCTGCCGGGCCTGGGTCTTGGAACAGTTGCGGGTGGAGGAGATGATGGATACTTCCAGGTTGTCGGCGAACCAGGCGGAGAGGCTGGCGGCATCCCCCTGGGCAATATATTTGCCAATGGGGACGAAGACGTCGTAGCCTTTGTCCTGGGCGGACAGCCCCGTAACGGTAAGCAGCAACAAGGCTGCAAGCGTTGTGATCAACCGTTTCATCGATGCATATTGCTTGCAAATACCGAGCCGAAAGCGTATCTTTGCCCAAGGAATGGACGTGAAACTCGTGACTGTCGGCCGGACCGACGTGCAGTGGGTGAAAGAAGGCCTGGACCTGTATGTGTCCCGGCTCCGGCACTATGTGCCTTTCTCGCTGGTGGAGATTCCCCAACTCAGGAATGTGTCGGCCTTCACGCAGGAACAGATCAAGGAAAAGGAGGGCGAACTGATCCTCAGACAGGTCGCTTCCGGCGACGGCGTCATCCTGCTGGACGAGCGCGGGAAATCGTTCCGTTCCGTCGAATGGGCGGAATGGATCCGGCAGCGTCTCGCCCGTGGCGGGAAGGCGCTCGTCTTCGTGATCGGCGGGGCCTACGGCTTCTCGCAGAAGGTCTATGACCGGGCCGAGGGCATGGTTTCCCTGTCCCGGATGACCTTTTCCCACCAGATGGTGAGAACGATTTTTGCAGAACAGTTGTACCGGGCTTTCACCATCATCAAGGGGGAGCCTTATCACCATGAGTAGAATCCTTCGCATACGGTTCTGGATGGGGCTGGCGGTCATTTCCGTCGCCTTGCTGCTCCTGGTGGCCTCGCTCCTGAAGAACCAGTCGAACCCGGACACCGCCGCGACGGCGCGGGAGGTGGGCCGCCGCGTGGAGCAGCGCCTCGCCCTCCTGGACCGGTACGCCGCCCAGGCCCTGGAAGCCGACCCGCAAGCCTGGCTCCGTCTGGAGGACCTGCCGGAAGACATGGTCGTGTACCGGTACCACGAGGATTCCCTTAAATCCTGGGCCCATCAGTTCCCGCTCCGCAACGACGACATCCGCTCCTTCGCGCTCGTCCAGCGGCTCGGTGACGGCCGGAGCATCGCGGCCTCCCCGCTGGCTTCACTCACGCCCACGCTCACCTATGTCAATTACGGTCCCAAGTGGTATCTGGCCCGCTCCATCCGGGAGGGGAGCCAGACGGTCATCGTCGGCCTCGAGGTCGTCAACGAATTGAAATCCAGCCCCTTCAATGGGGTGAATCCGCGGTTCCGCCTGAACGACCGCTACACGGTCCAGCCGCTCACGGCCAGCATCGGCGTCCCCGTGGTGGCGAACGGCGCCCCGATCTTCAAGATCGCGGCGGAAACCGTCGAAGAACCTGCGCGCCACAACGTCTTCCTGTTCTGGCTGTCCATCGTCCTGTTCCTCTCCGGCACGCTCCTCCTGCTGTCGGTGAAACCCACGGTCCCGGCGGCCCTGGGGGCCATCCTCCTGCAGACGGTGTTCATCGGCGGGCTTTATCTTTACGGACAGCATCTCAGCCAGGCTTCCCAGTTGTTCTCACCGCTGCTTTACGCCGACGGTCCGTTCCGGTATTCGCTCGGGGCGGTGGTCCTGATCAATCTCCTGCTGACGGCTGCCGTGATGAGCATCTATACCATCCGCTGGACACTGTTGCGGTGGTTCAAGGGCAAGGAGTCCCGCTGGCTTGAGACCGTCGCCCTGGTGGCGGCCGTCGCCGCTATCGTCGCTATCTGCGCCCACATCCACTTCTCGTTCAAGAGCATCGTGTTCAATTCCGGCATCAGCCTGGAACTGTACAAGGTGAGCCTGATCGACCGCTACACGGCCGTGGTCTATCTGTCCTTCCTGGCCCTCTCGCTCACCATCCCGCTGCTGGTCCAACTGCTTTCCCCGCTCATCCGCCGCCTCACGGGTTTCCGCTACGACGTGTTCTCCCGGACCGGCCGGATCGTGTTCGCCATCGTCGCCGGCGCTTATTTCGCCGTGGCCTCGTCGCTCTTCGGTTTCCAGAAGGAGAAAAACCGCGTGGAAGTGTGGGCGAACCGCCTGGCGATGGACCGGGACATCAGCCTGGAACTCCAGTTGCGGGCCGCCGAAGCCGCCATTTCGGAGGATTCCGTGATCGGCGCCCTGTCCCTGCTGGAAAACAGCCACGAGATGATCCGGGGACGCCTGGCCAATACGTACCTGACCCGCATCTCCCAGGATTACGACATCTCCGTGATTATCCCCACGCCCACGCTCGCGACGGACGTCCTGTTCAACGAACGGATCCGGAGCGGGGTGCGTCTCGCCGATAATTCGCACTTCTTCTACAGCACCGGCGCGAACGGCCGGGCGCAGTATTCCGGCTTCTTCACCTACTTCACGCCGCCCTACGGTTCCTCGTCGGTCCTGGTGCTGGTGGAATCCAAGTCCAACCGGGAGGACCGCGGCTACCTGAGCCTCCTGGGCCTGTCCGAACCGGGCCGCGTCGCGGTCCCGCCGCATTACTCCTATGCCCGGTACGTGGACGACCACCTGGTCCTTTTCAAGGGTGATTTCCCGTACGCGACCGTCATTTCCGACCGGTTCCGGCAGGTGGTCTCGACGCACTCGGAAGGAAGCGTCTTGCTGGACGGGTACATGCATTTCGTGCAGGTGGTATCCGAGGACGAACTCGTGGTCATATCCCGCGAGAAGACGGAAATACTCAACTACATCGTGGAGGCCGTCCTTTTCGCGATCGTCGCATTCCTGCTGCTGAGCCTGCTGGGCTTCCGGCTCCGCCTGCGCCGGTCGGGCGAGCGGAACTATTACCGCACCCGCATCAACGTGGTGCTGTACCTGTCCCTGATCATCACCCTGGTGGCGATGGCGGCGTTCAGCGTCTATTTCGTGAACCGGCGCAACAACGCCGACCTCCAGAGCATCATGACCTCCCGCATCACCACCTTGCAGTCCATGCTGCAGGGCAGCCTGCGCGGGGTGATGAACGAGGACGACCTCCGCTCCCAGGCGGCGAAAACGGCCGTGGAGACGGCCGGAAACGATCTCAAGTGCGACATCACCCTGTTCACCCCGGACGGCCGGATGGTCCTGTCCACCACACCGGAAATCTATGACCGCATGGTGGCGGGCTGCCGCATCGCGGAGGAGGCGTACTACAGCATCGTCCTCCAGCACCGCCGGTTCAGCATCGAGCAGGAGCGGATGGGCAACCGCCGGTTCTACGCCCTCTATGCGCCTGTGCTGAATGCCAACGGGGACATGGTCGCCATCGTGTCCTCCCCCTATACGGACCTGAGTTACGATTTCGAGAACGAGGCCCTGGTCCACATCGCCTCCATCATCACGATCTTCCTCCTCCTGCTGATGATCGCCCGCGTGGTCACGGTGGCGGTGATCGGGAGGATGTTCCGTCCGCTCAGCGAGATGGGCCGGAAGATGAAGGTATCCGACGTGGACCACCTGGAATATATCGTCTATGACCAGGAGGACGAACTCACCTCCCTGGTGCGGGCCTACAACCTGATGGTCCATGACCTGTCGGATTCCACCCGGCAACTGGCCCAGGCCGAGCGCGACAAGGCCTGGAGCGCGATGGCGCGCCAGGTCGCCCACGAAATCAAGAACCCGCTCACGCCGATCAAGTTGCAACTGCAGATGCTCATCCGGATGAAGCAGTCCGGGAAACCCGGCTGGGAGGAGAAGTTCGAAGAGGTCTCCGCCACCGTCCTCGAGCACATCGACATCCTGGCCGACACCGCCAACGAGTTCTCCACCTTCGCGAAACTGTATTCCGAGGAACCCGTCCGCATCGACCTGGACGCCCTGATCCGCGAGGAAGTGTCCATGTTCTCCGCCCGGGACGACATCTCCTTCACCTACTACGGGCTGGAGGGCGCCGAAGTGTCGGGGCCGAAACCGCAGTTGACGCGTGTGCTGGTGAACCTGGTGACGAATGCCGTGCAGGCCCTGGAAGGCCGCGACGACGGCAGGATCGTCGTCTCGCTGCGGAACTCGGTGAAGGACGGTTTCTACGACATCGTGGTCGAGGACAACGGCCCCGGCGTCAAGGAGGAGAACCGCGGGAAACTGTTCACGCCGGACTTCACCACCAAGTCCCACGGAACGGGCCTGGGACTGGCCATCTGCCGGAACATCGTGGACCGCTGCGGGGGCGAGATCGCCTACTCGAAATCTTTCACGCTCGGAGGTGCTTGTTTCACGGTCAGGTATCCCAAATTATTGAAATAATTTGTACCTTTGTGCCGGAAATTGTCGAAAGGGGCCATGAAGATCAAGACCGCCATATTTTCCGGCAGCAGCACCCGGGTGGAACAGAAGCCCGCACGGCATCTGCCCGAGTTTGCCTTCATCGGCCGCTCCAACGTGGGGAAATCCTCGCTCATCAACGCCCTCACCGGCAACTCCAGACTCGCGAAGACGTCCCAGACTCCGGGCAAGACCCAACTCGTGAACCATTTCCTCATCAACGACAACTGGTATCTCGTGGACCTGCCGGGTTACGGATACGCGCGTCTGCCGGACAAGGAGCGCGCGAAACTCCGCCACATCATCTGGGATTATGTCAACCGCAGCGAGGACCTGGTGATGCTCTTCGTCCTCCTGGATTCCCGGCATGACATGCAGGAAGTGGACCTGCGTTTCATCGCCGAACTGGGGGAGAAGGGGATTCCCTTCGGCCTCATCTTCACGAAGGCGGACAAGCAAGGCTCCACCGTCACCGCCACGCAGGTGGAGAAGAACAAGGCCCGCCTGCTGGAGGACTGGGAGGAACTGCCCCCGGTGTTCGTCAGTTCATCGGTGAGCGGACAGGGAAAGGAAGAGATTCTCAACTATATCGGAACCGTACTCCAAAACTTATGATAAACGATGTCCATAAGCACAGGATGGCCATTTTTACCTGTGAAGCCACCCGGTATTTCGCCGAGAAGGTGGTCGCGGCCATGAACCGGCTCAAGGGGCCGGAAGATCCCGAAGTGGAACTGGGCCCGCTGGAGGTGACCCATTTCAGCGATGGCGAGTTCGTGCCTTTCTTTGCGGAAAGCGTACGCGGCGCCACCTGCTTCATCATCCAGTCCACCTTCCCGCCCACGGACAACCTGATGGAACTCCTGCTGTCGATCGACGCGGCGAAGCGCGCCTCCGCGAACAAGGCCATCGCCGTGATCCCGTACTTCGGCTGGGCCCGCCAGGACCGCAAGGACAAACCGCGCGTGTCCATCGGCGCCAAACTCGTGGCGAACATGCTCCGGGCTGCCGGTACGGACGCGATCATGACCTGCGACCTCCATGCGGACCAGATCCAGGGTTTCTTCGACCTCCCGGTGAACCACCTGTACGCCAGTTACGACTTCCTGGACATCCTCCAGAGAATGCAGAAGGCCGATCCCGACCGCTTCACCATCGCCGCCCCCGACATGGGCGGTGCCAAGCGTGCCAACGCCTATGCGAAGAACCTTCACTGCCCGGTGGTGATCTGCCACAAGACCCGCGCGAAGGCCAACGTCGTGGAGCGGATCGTCCCCATCGGCGAAGTCGAGGGCCGCGACATCGTGATCATCGACGACATCATCGACACGGCCGGCACCCTGACCGCCGCGGCGAACGAACTCGTGAAGCGGGGCGCCCGGAGCGTCCGCGCCTTCGCCACGCACGCCGTCCTGTCCGGCCCCGCCTACGAGCGCATCGACGCATCGGCCCTGTCCGAGGTGTACGTGACCGACACCATTCCCCTGAATCCCGAGAAGCGCGCCCTCCAGGGCAAGATCCGCGTGGTCTCCCTGGCCGAGACCTTCGCCCGGATGATGCTCAGGGTCTATAACTACCAGCCCATCTCCTCCGAATTCCCGCTCTGATGACAGTCTTCCTCGCCGCCGTCGTCTTCGTGGCGCTCGCCGTGCTGCTGCTCGGGGTGAATATCTTCTTTTTCCACCGTCCTTTCCCGGACGGGGAGATTTCCACGAACCCGGAGATGCGGAAGCGGGGGATCAAGTGCGCGAAACAGGAGGAATTGGAAATGCTGGCCAGGCGCAGGGGGAAGAAGGTGTGCGACGGAAACTATTCGGATGCCTGCGCATCCTGCAACCTGTTCGGGAAGGAGGGATGATGCGTGTACTCGTCAAGATTCTCACTTCCGTCCTCTTCGTCCTGTTCCTCGCCATCCTGGTGACGAGCGTCAGTCCTATCTACCGGTTCCGGGAACCTGTCGCGTTCCAGGGACCGGATATCTTCAATCCCTACCGGGACCTGGACACCGCCCAATGCTGGAAGCGGACGAGCCTCCATACGCACACCCGCGTGAAAGGGCCGTTCCCGCCCAATGAGAGCGAGGCCTGGCCGGACGAGGTCTATGCCGCCTATGAGAAACTCGGCTACGAAATAGTCACCTTCTCCAACCATAACGAACTCACGGTCCATCCGTTCGATTCCACCCTCCAGGTCAATGTGTACGAGCAGGGTTACAGTCCCTTCAAGTTCCACAAACTGGTCTATGGCAGCAAGCGGGTCCGGCATTTCGACCCGCTGCTCCCGCTGCTAGCCTCCCAGAAGCAGTTCCAACTGGACCGGCTGGGGAAGGACGCGGACCTGATCCAGTTGAACCATCCCTACCGCACGGTGGGCACGTCCGAGGCGCACATGCAGGCCCTCTCGGGCTACGGGCTCATGGAACTGGACTCCGGGATCGGAACGGAGAACGAGTATTGGGACTGGGCGCTGAGCGCCGGACACTACAGTTTCGGCGTTGCGAACGACGACCTCCACCATCCCGACCGGCACCAGTTGATCGGCGTCCGCTGCACGTTCCTGTGCACCCCCTCCGGCCGCTATGAAGACCTCCTCAGAACCCTGCGGGGCGGCTGTTTCTACGCGATGCGGGTACCGGACTACGGCGACGGTGACTGGGATGTCAAGTATGCGAAGAACCGGGAACTTCCGTTTGTCCGGGACATCGGCGTCCGCGGGGACACGGTCTATATGGCCCTGTCCGCCGTGGCCGACAGTATCCGTGTGACCGGCCAGGACCATCGTACGCTCGCCCTGGCGACGGGCACCGACCGCATCGACTATCCCATGGCCGCGACGGACCCGTATGCCCGTCTGACGGCCTTTTTCCCGGAAGGAGAGGTCATTTATTCGAACCCCTTCGCCCGGTACGATTCGGCCCTCGCGGCCGATCCTTTCGACGACACCCCCCAGACGGTCGATGTCGTCTGGACCATCCTGTGGAACCTGCTGCTGCTCGCCCTTTTCTTCGAATCCTTCCGGCTGTGGCTCAAACTCCTGCGTAAGAAATGAGTGAAACCGCCCGGAAAGTCCCGCTTGCGGCCTGGAGCCTTGCGCTCGCCGTCTTCACGCTCGTGGCGTTCCACGTGCCGTTTTTCCGGCACTTGCTCGCGAACGTGGAGTCCGGCCCCAACGGCATCGTGATCACCGTGACGGCGGCCCTCCTGCTGCTGGTGCTGGATTTCCTCCTGTACTATGTGCTGGTGTGGTTGCTGCGCTTCGTGGGGAAGTGCCTCGTGGCCTTCACCCTGTTCGGGGATGCCGTGATGCTGTACTTCGTGAACAACTACGACGTGCTGGTGACGGACGAGATGATGGGGAACGTGTTCCGGACGCAGTATTCCGAGGCTTCGGGCTTCTTCTCGTTCTCGTTCATCCTGTATGTCCTCCTGCTTTGCGTGGTGCCCTGCATCTATGTGTTCGGGCGGAAGGTGGACTGCGGCTCCTGGAAGAAGTTGCTGGGCTGGGTCGGCGGCTGCGTGGCAGCCCTTCTCGTACTGGTGTTCGGGAACATGAAGAACTGGCCCTGGATCGACCGTAACTCCACCGAACTGGGAAGCCTCCTGATGCCGTGGTCCTACATTGTCAATTCGTTCCGGTACCAGGCGGCGGAAAGGCGGAAGAACGTGCAGGAGATTCCGCTCCCGGATGCCGCACTTACGGACGACAGCCCCGACATCTGCATCCTCATCATCGGCGAATCCGCGCGGCGGGACCATTTCTCCCTGTACGGTTATCCGAAGGAGACGAACCCGTACACCGTGCAGGACAGCGTGAAGGCCTATGTGGCGGACGCGTCGGCCACCTATACCGCCGAGGGCGTGAAGGCCATCCTCGAGTACAAGGATACGGACGTGCTCTACGAGATTCTCCCGAACTATCTGTACCGGACCGGGATCGATGCGTTCTGGCGTACCAGCAACTGGGGCGAGCCTCCCGTGCACGTGCGCAGTTACGAGACCATCGGCGACCTGCGGAAGCGCCTCCCCGAGGCCACGACGGGCCGCTATGACGGCGATCTCCTCGCCGGCCTGAAGGAGGAAATCCTCGCCGGCGACCGGGACAAGGTGTTCGGCGTCATCCACACCTACACGAACCACGGGCCGGCCTACAACACGAACTATCCTCCCGAATTCGAGGTGTTCACCCCCGTGAGCAGCACCGTGGAAATGTCCAAGGTGAGCCAGGAGGAACTCTTCAATGCGTACGACAACAGCATCGTCTATACGGACTGGATGGTCCACAGCGTGATCTCCACGGTGAAGGAACTCGGCCGCCGCGCCTGCGTCCTGTTCGTGTCGGACCACGGCGAATCCCTCGGCGAAAACAACCTCTACATGCACGGGGTGCCCTATTCGATGGCCCCCCGTGAGCAGTTGGAGATTCCCTTCCTGGTCTGGACTTCGGACAAGTCGCTCCGGATGAAAGACCTTCCGAAAGTGGGACAGCACCACGTATTCCATACGGTTTTGGATTTCTTCCGCGTGGAGAGCCCCATTTTTGACGAAGAATTGAGTATATTTGACCAAGATTGAGCAAGATATGGCACTAGTAGCAATCGTGGGACGGCCCAACGTGGGCAAATCCACCCTTTTCAACCGGCTCGTCGGGATGCGCCAGGCGATTGTCGATGAGACCGCGGGCGTGACCCGGGACCGCCATTACGGCAAATGCGAGTGGTGCGGCAACGAGTTCTCGGTCGTGGACACCGGCGGTTACACGTCCAATTCGGACGACGTGTTCGAGGACGCCATCCGCCGCCAGGTCGTCATCGCCGTGGAGGAGGCCGACGTGGTCCTGTTCATGTGCGAGGCACAGACCGGCATCACCGACTATGACGCGGAAATCGCGGACCTGCTGCGCCGCTCCAAGAAACCCGTCGTCCTGTGCGTGAACAAGGTCGATACGGGCGAGAAGATGTACGACGCCTATGACTTCTACGGCCTGGGCCTCGGCGAGGTGTGGACCATCTCCGCCGCCAACGGCTCCGGCACCGGCGACCTCCTGGACGAAATCGTCCGTGTATTGCCGAAGGACGTACCGGAGGAGGAAGACCATTCCGACATCCCGCACATCGCCATCGTGGGCCGCCCGAACGTGGGCAAGTCCTCGCTGACGAACGCCCTGTTGGGCGAGGAACGGAACATCGTCACCCCCGTCGCGGGCACCACCCGGGACTCCATCTCCACCTATTACAACAAGTTCGGCCACGAGTTCATGCTGGTCGATACCGCCGGCATGCGCAAGCGGGCGAAGGTCACCGAAGACCTGGAGTTCTACTCCGTCCTCCGGGCGATGCGCACCATCGAGCATTCCGACGTGTGCATCCTCATGATCGACGCCACCCTGGGCATGGAGGCGCAGGACATGAACATCTTCAACATCATCCAGAAGAACCGCAAGGGCTGCGTGATCGTCGTGAACAAGTGGGACCTCTTCGAGAAGGAGTCCAACACCATGCGGGACTATACCGAGGCCCTGAAGGCCCGCCTGGCCCCGTTCAACGACATTCCCATCGTGTTCACCTCGGTCCTGAACAAGCAGCGCATCCTGGAGGTGCTGAACGCCGCCGCCCATGTGGCGGAGAACATGTCGCGCCGCATCCCCACCTCCGAACTGAACGACGCGATGCTCCCCGAGATCGAGAACTATCCGCCGCCGGCCTGGAAGGGCAAGTACGTAAAGATCAAGTACGTCACCCAACTTCCCACCAGGACCCCGCAGTTCGCGTTCTTCTGCAACCTGCCGCAGTGGGTGAAGGACCCTTACAAGCGCTTCCTGGAGAACAAACTCCGCCAGCACTTCGACTTCACCGGCTGCCCCATCCAAGTGTACACCAGAGCGAAATAGAATATGTTTGACGCGAAGAAAGTCAAGGACGCATGCGTCCAGTGGATCCGGGACTGGTTCGAGGAGAACGGTCCGGGATGCAACGCCGTCATCGGCATTTCCGGCGGCAAGGACAGTTCCGTGGTGGCCGGCCTCTGTGTGGAGGCCCTCGGCGTGGACCGCGTGATCGGCGTGACCATGCCGAACGGCGTGCAGCCGGACATCGACGATTCGATCCGCCTCATCAACCACCTGGGAATCAGGCGGTACGACGTGAACATCGGCGCCGCCTACGACGCCCTGATGGCGGAAGTGGAACGGAAACTGGGGCATGAGGCATCGGCCCAGACCCGCATCAACATGGCCCCGCGCCTGCGGATGACGGCTCTCTACGCTGTCTCCCAGTCCAACAACGGCCGCGTCGCCAACACCTGCAACCTCTCCGAGGACTGGGTGGGCTACAGCACCCGCTACGGCGATGCCGCGGGCGATTTCTCGCCCCTCGGCGGCCTCACCGTACAGGAAGTCGTCGCCGTCGGCAAGGTCCTCGGCCTGCCCGTGGACCTCGTGGAGAAAACCCCGTCCGACGGCCTCTGCGGCAAGACCGACGAGGACAACCTCGGCTTCACCTACGCCGTCCTGGACCGCTACATCCGCACCGGTGTGTGCGAGGATCCCGACACGAAGGCGCTCATCGACCGCAAACACGCGATGAACCTCTTCAAACTCAAGCCCATCCCTCATTTCGACCCGGAAATCTGAGATGGGTACGGCGCAACGGGAAATCTGGATCGACTGGATGCGGGTCGTCGCCTGCTTCCTGGTGATGCTCACGCACAGTTGTGAGCCATTCTACCTGGGCGGGGAAGGGTCGCTTATCCTGACGAAGGCCGACGCCATCTGGGTGTCCATCCTGAATGTGCTCCCGCGGGCGTCGGTGGCCCTTTTCGTCGTGGCTTCCAGTTATCTGCAGTTCCCGCTGCACTATTCCGCCGGGGAGTTCTTCCGGCGGCGGGCATCACGCGTCCTCGTCCCCTTCGTGATCTGGTCCGTCGTGTACGCCCTGGTCTGGGGTGAACCCGTGCAGAATTTCAAGGACCTCGTGCTGAACTTCAACTACGCGGCCGGCCATCTGTGGTTCGTGTACATGCTCGTGGGCGTGTACCTGGTCATGCCGCTATTGTCGCCGTGGGCGGAGAAAGTAAGGAAGAAGGAACTGCTGGTGTACCTGGGCATCTGGCTCTTCACGACCATCATCCCGTTCATCCGTCAGTGGGCGGGCGGTCCTGCGCCTGTCATGTACGGGCCGTCCGGCATCCCGAACCCGGCGAAATACCCCCTCTGGGGCGAGGCCAGTTGGAACGCGTACGGCGTGTTCTACTACCTGAGCGGTTTCATCGGCTATCTGCTGCTGGGCCTGTATTTCCGGAAGTTCGTGGGCAAACTGTCCTGGGGCAGGACGCTGGCGCTGGCCATCCCGCTGTTCCTCGCGGGCTTCGCCGTCTGCAATGCAGGCTTCCTCACCCGGGTCTGGGCCGATTCCAAGGGCGTTTTCCCGATTGAGGGCCCTGTAGGGCTCGCCGCTCTTTGGGAAGGACCGTGGTTGAACGACACCTTCGGCGTGGCGCTGATGACCATCGCCTGGATTCTCCTGTTCCGGAAGATCGAACGGACCGACAGGTTCTACGACCATGTCCTGCTTCCGGTCTCCAAGGCCAGTTACGGCATGTACCTGTCGCACCTGCTGGTCCTCGGGCTGATCGCCGGATGGATCCGGACGTCCCTCGGACTGGGTTCCGAGGGTGTGCTGGGCACCGTCTGGACCACCCCCGTACAGATATTCTCCATCGCCATCCTCTCCTTCGTGAGCGTCGCGCTGGCCTGCGTGCTGGTGCAGAAGATTCCGAGGGTGGGGAAGTGGCTGATGGGCTAAACGATATAGGCCGATGGCAAAGGACTACCTGGAGTTGGCGGAACTGCTCGCCCGCGTGAAGGAAAGCGTCGAGGACGCTTTCCCCGACCGATACTGGGTGAAGGCGGAGATCGGCTCCTGGAGTCCGCGGGCCAACGGCCACTGCTACCTGAACCTGACCCAGAGCGACAGGGGGAAACCCGTCGCCGACATCCGGGCCATGATCTGGAAGTGGCACTATCCGATGCTCAAGGCCTTCTTCGAACAGGAGACCGGCCAGCCGCTCCAGGCGGGAATCACCGTCCTGGTACGGGTCCAGGTCCATTTCAGCGAGCAGTTCGGGATGTCCCTGTTCATCGACGAAATCGACCCGGCCTTCACGGTGGGGGAACAGGCGCTCGCGAAAAAGAAGGCCATCGAGAAACTCACCGCTGGCGGCTATCTGGAAATGCAGCAGGAACTGGCCCTCCCGGAACTGCCGTACCGGCTGGCCGTCATTACGTCCAAGACCGCGGCGGGCTACGGCGATTTCCGGCGGCACCTGCTGGAGAACGAGGCCGGTTATGCCTTCCGGTTGGACCTGTATGAAGCCCTGATGCAGGGCGAGCAGGCCCCGGCCTCCATCGTTTCCGCCATCCTGGAAGCCCAGGAGCAGCCCTATGACGCGCTTCTGATCCTGCGCGGCGGCGGCTCCGAGATGGACCTGGCCTGTTTCGACGACTATGACCTGGCGGTCGCCATCGCCACCTGCCCGGTGCCGGTCATCACGGCCATCGGCCACGACCGCGATTTCCACATCGCGGACCTCGTGGCGAACCGTTATGTGAAAACACCCACGGCCCTTGCCGACCTGTTCCTGGACATCTACGCGGATGAAGACGCCCTGCTGGACGCCCTCCAGACCCGTGTCCGGCATGCCGTCGCCGACCGCCTGGGCGGGATGGTCCGGAATGTTGATGCGCTCGCGCAGCGGCTCCGCCTCTCCCTCCAGGGCCGGTTCCACGAGGAGGAACAGCGGGTGCAGGCGCGCATTGCCCGCATCCGGCTGGGGCTGACGCAGAAGTACGCTTCCTTGGTCCGGCTGGCCGATGCGGCCGCGCACCGCGTGCGGTTCGCCGCCGGTGCCCGCATCAGCCAGGAGTTCTCGGCCCTAGCCCTGAAGGAGGCCCTGATCAAGGCGTCCGATCCCCGGAATATCCTGGGACTCGGTTACGTGCTGGTGACGGGGCGCGACAACAAGGTCCTCAAGAGCGTGGACCGGGTGCAGGTCGGCGACCGGATCGGCGTCCGCTTCTCCGACGGTTCGCTCACGGCGAAGGTGGACGAGGTGTACAGCGAACGGATTGACAAGGAAAAAACAGCATAGGATATGGAAGAAAAGTTCGATTACGCGAAGGCGGTGAAGGAATTGGAGGAGATTGCCGCGAAAGTGGAGGATCCGGCCACGAAACTGGATGACATCGATGCGCTCGTGACCCGGAGCAACGCCCTGCTGAAGGCGTGCCGGGAGTACCTGAGGGGCGTGAAGGAGCGGATTGACAAACTGGAGGAATAGATTTCCCGACAAGTACGAATTGACAGATATGAAGAAACTTTACGAAACCGACCCGTACCTCCTGCCGTACAAGGAAGCCATCCAGGCCCGGCATGAGCGGATCCTGGGCATGAAGAAGCACATCGCCGGCGACGGCCTGCTGAAGGATGCCGTGAACAACCACATGTACTATGGCCTGCACCGCTGCGACGACGGCTCCTGGATTTTCCGCGAGTGGGCGCCGAACGCCACCAAGATTTACCTGGTGGGCGATTTCAACAACTGGAAGCGCTCGGACGCCTATGCCCTGCAACCCATGGGCGGCGGCAACTGGGAACTTTCCCTCCCGGGGTTCTTCCTGCAGCACGGCGAACTGTACAAACTGTACATCGAATGGCCCGGCGGGGCGGGGGAGCGCCTCCCCTCGTACGTCACCCGCGCCGTCCAGGACGAAGTCACGAAAGCCTTCGCGGCCCAGGTCTGGGACCCGGCCGAAAAGTATGTCTGGAAGCATCCCAGGGCCGGCAAGCGTCCGCATCCGATGATCTACGAGTGCCACATCGGCATGTCGTCCGAGCAGGAGAAGGTCGCTTCCTTCGAGGATTTCCGCACTACCGTCCTTCCGAAGGTCAAGAAACTCGGGTATGATACCCTCCAGATCATGGCCCTGCAGGAGCATCCCTACTACGGCTCCTTTGGCTACCAGGTGTCCAACTTCTACGCCTTGAGTTCCCGTTTCGGCACACCGGAGGAGTTCAAGCGCCTGGTGGACGACGCGCACGGGAAGGGCATCGCCGTGGTGATGGACATCGTCCACAGCCACAGCGTGGACAACGAGGTCGAGGGCCTTTCGAACTTCGACGGCACCGACCATCTGTACTTCTATTCAGGCCCGCAGGGCCGCCATCCCGCCTGGGGTTCCCGCTGCTTCGACTATGGCAAGGACGAGACCAAGTACTTCCTCCTGTCGAACGTGAAATACTGGATGGAGGAGTACCACATCGACGGTTTCCGCTTCGACGGGGTCACTTCCATGCTTTACTGGGACCACGGTCTCGGAAAGGATTTCGTGGGCTATGACAATTATTTCAACCAGGGCGTGGACGAGAATGCGGTGACCTATCTCGCCCTGGCGAACATCTTGGTGCGGGAGATGGACCCGAACGCCTTCACCATCGCCGAGGACATGTCCGGCATGGCCGGCCTGGCCGCGCCGCTGGAAGCCGGCGGCGTCGGCTTCGATTTCCGGATGTCGATGGGCGTCGCCGACCACTGGATCAAATGGATCAAGGAACTCTCCGACGAGCAGTGGTCCGTCGGCGAGATCTGGTGGCAACTCACCAACAAGCGCGCCGACGAGAAGACCATCTCCTACGCGGAATGCCACGACCAGGCGCTTGTGGGAGATAAAACACTGATATTCAGACTGATGGACAAGGAGATGTACTTCTCCATGAACACCGAGTCCCGGAATCCCGTCGTGGACCGGGGCATCGCCCTCCACAAGATGATCCGCCTGGTGACCGCCGCCACCGCCGGCGACGGCTACCTGAACTTCATGGGCAACGAGTTCGGCCATCCCGAATGGATCGACTTCCCCCGCGAGGGGAACGGCTGGTCCTACAAGCACGCCCGCCGGCAGTGGTCCCTCGCGGACCCGGATTACCTCCGCTACGGTTTCCTGCGGAATTTCGACGAGGCGATGGTCCATCTGATCCGCTCGGAAAAGGTTTTGTACCAGGTCCCTGAACTCCTTGTTCAGGATGAAGAGAAGAAAATCTTGATTTTCAGACGCAAAAACTGTATCTTTGCGCTGAATTTCTCGGCGACGGGTTCCTATGCCGATTACGGCTTTGCCGCACCCGCCGGAGAATGGGTGAATATCCTCGACAGCGACGAACCCGGATTCAACGGATTCGGACGCATCGTTCCCGGGGAACACCATCTCACCGTACCCGAGAAATCGCCCAACGGCAACCCGCGCTATGGAGATACGCTGTATCTCTACCTCCCCTCCCGCAGCGCTGTCGTATTGAAGAAATTATAATTGAGACGAATATGGCTTTTTTGAAATTCAACAAGTCTGAGCTCGTCAACCTGTCCTACTCGCTTCGGAGGGAAATCATCCTGGCGAGCAAGACCGGCGCATTCTGCAACACGTCCATCGTGACGTGCAACACGCGCCGGTACCACGGCCTCCTGGCCGTGCCGGTGGAGAGGTTCGGAGGATACAGGCACATGCTCCTGTCCTCCCTGGACGAAAGCCTCACGCTCCGCGGGAAGCGGTTCAACCTGGGCATCCACTGCTATGGGGACATCTACGAGCCGCGCGGGCACAAATACATCGTGGACTTCGATGCCGACCCGGTCCCGATGATTACCTACAAGATCGGCAGCATTGTCTTCCGCAAGAGCCTCGTCCTTTCGCAGGACAGCAACCAACTCCTCATCCAGTACGAACTGGTGAGCGCCCCGGACAAGGTCCGCGTGGAACTCAAGCCTTTCCTTTCCTTCCGCCGCGTGCACGACCTGACCCATCAGAATGCCGAGGCCCGCACCGCCGCGAAGGAAATCGAGGGAGGCGTCTCCTTCAACCTCTATGAAGGCTTCCCGGACCTGAACCTCCAGGTGAGCGGTGCCAGCGAGTTCGTTTCCGCTCCCTGCTGGTACAGCGGCATCACCTACTCCGACGAGATGCGCCGCGGTTTCGACTGCCGTGAAGACCTCTTCGTCCCCGGTTCCTTCGAACTGGAGATGAAGCCCGGCGATACCGTGGTCTTCTCCGCGAGTGCCGACGGTCCCGTCGCGAAGGCCGGCCTCAAGCGCAAGTTCACGTCCATGGTGGGCAAGATCGGTCCCATCACCTCCTTCCACGACCAACTCGTCCGCCAGGCCGACCTCCTGATCCGTGACAGCAACGGCAAGAAGCAGATCGTCGCCGGTTATTCCTGGCTCCTCACCGGCCTCCTCCGCGAGACGCTCTATTCCCTCGCCGGCCTCACCCTGTACGGGAAGGACGACCCGAAGGAATTCGAGGAAATCCTGGACAACCTCATCGCGGACGAACCCGACCGCCTGTTCCACCGCACCACCCAGGTGGAGGCTCCGCTCTTCATGACGGTCACCCTCCAGCAGTACATCGCCTACACGGGTAACGAGAAGCGCGCCTGGACCAAGTACGGCAGCACCCTGAAGGGCATCATCGAGAGTTACCTCCCGGGCAACCGCAAGGAAGTGGCGATGCACCCGAACGGCCTCCTGTGGGCCCAGGTGGACGGTGTCGCCCTTTCCTGGATGAACGCCTACATCAACGGCCGCGCGGTCACCGAGCGTCCCGGCTACCAGGTGGAGACCAACGCCCTGTGGTACAACGCCCTCTGCTTCGCCCTCGACCTCGAGAAGAAGTACGGCCCGAAGGACAGCGACTTCGTGAAGAAGTGGACTCCGGTCCGCGAACTCGTCCTCCGCAACTTCCAGCCTACCTTCTGGAACCCGGACTTCGGCTTCCTCGCCGACTACGTGGACGGCTACGGCCAGAACCTGGACCTCCGTCCGAACCAGTTGTGGCCCGTCTCCCTGGACTACAAGCCCGTCTCCGACGAGGTCATCAGTTCCGTGATGCGCGTGGTGAACAGCGAACTGGTCACCCGCCGCGGCATCCGCACCCTCTCCCCGCGCGACAGTAAGTATAAGGGCGTGTACGAAGGCAACCAGATCGAGCGCGACCTCGCCTACGACAACGGTTGCGCCTGGACCTTCCTGCTGGCCCAGTACTGCTATGCGAGTTTCAACATGATGGGCAAGAACTTCATCAAGCGGGCCGAGTACCTTACCGAGGGCTTCTATGAGGACCTTTCCAAGCATGGCGTGGGCTGCTTCTCCGAACTCTACGACGGAGACCCGCCCCACGAGCCGCACGGAGCCGTCTCGTCGGCTACGGCCACGGCCGCCCTGCTGAACATCAACTGGCTGATCGACAAATACAAGGGGGAATAAACCATGAGAGTACTTATGTTCGGTTGGGAGTTTCCTCCCCATATCGCGGGCGGTCTGGGTACGGCCTGCGAAGGCATCGTGAAGGGCCTCGCCTACAACGGGGTCGAAACCCTGTTCGTGATGCCGTCCGCCTCCGGTGACGAAGACCAGAGCGCGACCACCATCATCAATGCAAGCGACGTCGCCGTGGACACCGTCTCCGAGACCGTCGAAGAATACCTGGACAAGGTCAAGTTCATCCACATCGGCACGAACATGGTCCCGTACGCGGATCCGGAAGAGTTCGCCCGCCTGGTGGACGAGGACCGCAAGCGTCAGGTGAAGGACTTCTCCGTGAGTTACGGCCAGAAATACAAGTTCTCCGGCAAGTACGGTGCGAACCTCATGGAAGAGGTCGCCCGCTACGCCATGGTCGGCGGTACGATCGCCATGCAGCGCAAGGATGAATTCGACGTCATCCACGCGCACGACTGGCTCACCTACTACGCCGGCATCGCCGCGAAGGAACTCACCGGCAAGCCGCTGGTGATCCATGTCCACGCCACCTCCTTCGACCGGGGCAGCGTCGATAACATCGACACCCGCGTCTTCGCCATCGAGAAGAAGGGCATGCTGATGGCCGACCGCGTGGTGACGGTCTCCAACCTCACCCGCAACATCGTCATCAACCGCTACGGCATCGACCCCGGCAAGGTGGTCACCGTCCACAACGCCGTGGACTTCAGCGGCCGCGAGAACATCGTGGTCGAGCGCGGCGTGAAGGAGAAGGTCGTCACCTTCCTCGGCCGCATCACCTACCAGAAGGGTCCCGAGTA
>JAEEGI010010306.1_pt1 | contig 20323 bp, 10 predicted proteins | sample 8958751 | NCBI WGS metagenome assembly JAEEGI01 (sample SAMN16246545, study PRJNA631951) | gut metagenome | biome: gut microbiome; feature: rumen; material: KS-attached | host: Bos | place: Iran: Karaj | collected 2018-10 | reverse complement strand
GTTTTACGTTTCTTAGCGGCATCTTTGTCCTTTTACCTTGAACCATAGCTCGCTATGCTTCTGCGGCTGCAAGAACAAATCTACTCGCTAATAAACTGTAAATCGTCTGAAGCTAATTTATAGAACCACCCTAAAAAGAATTGTATTCATCCTCGAAATATGTGTTAAATCCATTCACGCCAAAATGCCTGTTGAGCATTCCGGCTGTTTCGTTTAATTTCAACTTTGTTTTGGAGATATCACCCCTTTGACTGAAATCATTTCTGATTATCATGCATAAATCAACTCCCATATTAAAAAATCAAGTTTTGAAAGTGTTAGTATGGAAGTTCTCAAATAGAGCCACTTACCATACCAATGAACTAAAAAATTAACAACTGAGTTTCGGATTAAAAGTATGCTGACATTAAAAAAGAAGAGAAAAACCTGACGGTTGCAGGGAAAAAACCGCTGACGCGGAAAAAACCATGCGGATGGTTTTAGACCGTGCTTCGCTTCGCAGGATTTCGTCTCGACTCGGCAAAGCTCGAACAAGTTCGGCTTTGCTCTCACTGTTCCTCAATCTCGCCGGTCAGATGTGCGGTCGGGACGACCACAACCCCAGCCGATGTCCTTTTGGGGTCAATGGGTCAAATGGGTTTAATGGGCTGTAATAGGAGATTCTAGGAAACTCTAGGCTATTCTAGGTCATTCTAGGACTTTTTTCATCTGCGACGCTGGTTGGTGATGGCGGTGTAGAAGGGGCGGTGTTGCTGCTGTTCGGGAGACATCCACGCCCCCAGCCGATGACTGTCGGGCAGTATGCGATTCAGAGAGGTGAGTGCTGCTGACGTAAGAAACGTCAGCTCCTACTGGTCGTACGTTCAGAAACGTTTTGGTGATGGGATTTTGTACGGTTTTATTTTAGACGCACCACGGCGCGTCTCTACAGGTTTTACGGTTATTTGTTGGTGGGGATTTGAAAAGCGTTTTTTTGATAATGGCATTTTTTGTTGTTAGTTTGTAGTGGCCATGCGGATGGTTTTTATAACCGTCTTCGGGCATCGAGCCCTCGACGGTTGGCACGGACGGGACGTCCATGCCCCCAGCCGATGACTGTTGGGCGGTGTGCGATTCAGAGAACGAACAGCATGATAATTGTTTTGATTCTTGATGTTGAGTACATTATTTGCTCTCCTGCATTTGTTTGGTGGATTGTTTTTTGATGAAAGAAGGGCCCGGAGACTTCTGATTCTCCGTGCTCTTTCGAGTGTTCAGTCAATGAGTTACATATTAAATATTGATGTACAACTGATTAGTTTCCTGCGATGATGTTGATGATAGCCACAATGTCGGAGATATCCACGCTGCCGTCCTGGTTCACGTCTGCAAACCTGTAGGTGGAAGTACCGGCAATCTGGTTGACGGTAGCCACGATGTCGGAGATATCCACGCCGCCGTCTTGGTTCACGTCACCCTTCTTGCGAGACGGATTCAGATAGCTGTCAGTTCCATAGTAGGTCAGTTTGAAATCATCAAAGATGGCCCATGAGTCTGCTGGTATGTCTCCTTCTTTTTTAACACCGATTCTGAGTGGTTCACCTTCTTTGAGCTCAATGATGACAGTTGTGAGGTAAGCGTCCGGATTCTCGTTGTCGTGGAAATAGAGTTCGGCAGACGTACGGGAGTTTGCCACATAGCATGGATCCGATGAGGTGCCTGCGTTAGTGCCAGAGAAGTCGGGTGTTGCCTTTCCGCCTTCACAAGTGTAGTCAACAGGCTGAGATGCGCTGGATGACGGTGTCTGGGCATAAAGGAATGCCAATCGTGTCGGGTCAACATAATTGGGGTTCTCAGCTTGAGCAGCCTGTGCTGCTTTCAGTGCCTTGTAGTCTTGCTGTGGAGAACCATGACGGTACATTCCCTTCACTGTGACAGCGTATGTTCCTGCAGGGAGACCATATACCACTTGGTAGGAGTCGAAATTCTCCTGGTAGTGCTCTCCGTTAGCCGCCTCGTCACCACCAGTACCGAATGAAGTGCCGCTCCATCCTGTGAAATCGTTGATGATATCGAACGAGGGGTTCACAAGAGCCATGGTCATGTCAATCGGATTGCTGTCGGATGCATCCTCGTAGTCTGGAATACGGAGTTTGGATATCCATTCCTTGATTGTCTGGAGTGCCTCCAATGCATCATTGACAGACAGAGTCTGGTTTCCGTAAGCCTCGCCCATATCATCGTAGTAGCCGGCTGCATCGTTGTATGCCTTAGATGTAGGATTGTTGATGGCAGCATCGTTCAAGGCTTCGTTCAGTCTTCCTAATGCCTCGTCAAGTTGCTTGTAGGCATCTATCGATTCATTGGCTTTGTTGTATGCGTCAACCAAAGCCATCAGTGCATCGTATTTTGCATCCGGCCCCTGTGCGTTGTTTGCGGCATTGACGGCATTTGTCAGAGCAGTTGCTTCTGGACGTCCGAAGTTTGAAGTTGCCAGCTCATCGGCACGCTCGCTGTAGTTCTCAATCACACTCGTCACAGCGTTGAGGTTCTTTGCCCAGTAGATGAGCTTGAAGTTGTCGAAGAGGGTCCATCGTGCAGACAAGGTTCCTGTGGTGTTGCGAATACCCAGTCGAAGTTTGCCGTCAGTCACCAGTCCGTAAACTTTCTGGGTAAAGTTCAGTGACTCATCTTCCAGGCTGAACGCTGTTGTTGCTGATGCCATACCGTTCAAGGTGTAGTGGCCGTCACTGGTGGCATAGCAGTTGTTTGCCAGATTTTCATCGTACTTAATCTCGAAGACATTCTTCACAGGCTTGGAGAATTCGTTAAGGTAAACTTCGGTGAGAACCTTTGCTTCCTCAGATCCCATGTTGAAGGCATTGTCTGCTGCCGCATTGTCTGCAGTACGGTAGAAAGCATGTACAGACACTTCGTACAGACCGTCCTGGATGCCCTCAATCACTTGATATATGTCGAAATTATGGTTGTAGCATTCAGCACAATAGTTTTGTGAATTTCCTCCGTGCCAGTTGGTGATTCTTCCACCATTGTATTGAGGGTCGGTGAGCCATCCTGAAGCACCGCCCAGTTCAAAGTTCGGGTTCTTGATCATCTCGGTCAGATCCAGTCCGACGTACATCGACGTACGGATGGCATTCTCGCGTAATCCATAAAGATAATCGATTTCTGTCTGGATTTCATCGATTGACAACAATCCGTAGCCGTTTCCTTCTTCATAAGTCGGCAGTATGTAACGGAGGTTTCCTTTAGGATAGTCCTCGCCGTTTGCGTCTTTCTGGAGATAGTCTGCAAGTATGTTCAAGTCATCACCACTCAGACCTACTGCCTTGATGAGCCATTCGTATATCTCATCAATTACACTGATATATTGTGCGTAAGCGCTCACGCTGTTTGACAATGCCTCACGTGTTTGCTCCAGTTTCGGCAGATTTTCCTGAATCTGCTCAATAGATGTGGAGTTTTCCAAGTCAGTACGTACTTGCTGATAGGCTTCATATTCTTGTTTTCCATAGAACACGCCTTCTCCTTCGAGATTGACTTCGTTGGTGGCAAGCATACTGTTGATGATAACTTGGTAAGCCTCCACCGAATTGCCGTAATACAACAGTTCGAAGTCATCAAAAACAGCCCAGTCGTCACCGATTCCCACGCTCTTTTTCACACCGAGACGCAATACGTCGCCATCTCCAATAGCTCCGGCGATTTCAGACTTATAGAGGTTCGGTTCGTCGGGCAGGTGGAAATATGCATTCGCTCCCACCATGGTGTTAGGAAACCAAATAGATCCGTCTTCGACAACGAGTTCCAATTCTGTTTGCACATCTCCTGGTGGCAACCCGAGTGCTTCCGTCCTTCCACTTGCAGTCAGGTGTTTGACAGGAGTGCTGAATTCACCCAGTGTTTCTCCTTGAATATAGAGGCGTGCATTGCTGTCCTGCCCTGATTTGTATGCATTGTAGTCGTCGCTTGGGCTGTTGCCGGCACGATAGAATCCGTTCACACGGACGACATAAACGCCCGCAGGAAGGCCGCTTATCTCCTGATAGGTGTCGAATGTCTTGTTGAAATGCTCTGCCACATCGTCAACATCTCCACTTTCTCCAAATCCGGTACCCTGCCATCCGTCATAGTTACGGCCGTCGAATCCAGGATTTACAATCAAATCTGTCAAATTGGAAGGATTGGAAGGCGACACGTCGTTGGTCTCAGATGAACCAGGGGGGATGATGGCCCTGCCATCGAGGTTGCCTGCCGTGACCGCCTCTTTCGTGTCCTCATACACAAAATCCGAGTTCAGGGTCACCGAGGCTTTCACCGACGACATATAGATCCGGTCGGTCTTGTCACGCCATCCAAGCGAGAGCGTGCCCGGCCCACCTTCATTGCCCGATGAACGACCGGGTCCGATACCATAACCTCCGCTATCTCCGCCTATAGCGGTGACGTTGCCACCGTTGATGGTCACACTGCCGCCTTCGCCGGGAATCGCGGTAACATTATACGAATGGCAGCCTCCTCCTCCGATGCCGGCACCATATTGATTGCCCTTGGCATAGACTGTGCCGCCGTTAATCACGACGGTGCCGCCATGACCGTAGTGACCTGCCCAATACCCCTGGGCACCGCCGCCGATGCCGGCGGCTGAATAACCTGCGGTGGCCTCCACACTGCCGCCGTTCACAATGAGCGTGCCGGCACGTTCGTGATTGTCTCCGCCGATGCCAGCCAAATAATCGTTACATGGACCCACGGTCAGCTTACCCGTTCCATTTGCCTGGCCGTAAATAGTCAGGCTGTTGCCTTCATTCAGATGGATGCCCATCGGGACAGTCAGCGTGCATCCGTCTTTCAGAATCAGATGGACAGTTCCAGAGACGGTGATACGGCCGCTTACACCTCCGCTATTTTCCAACACATACCAGCCATTGGTCCATTCATTCTGAGAACTGATCGTTTGGTACCCGCCGCTGGAAAGTGTCTGGCTTTTACCGTCAGCATCAATATAAGCCACATCCTGGGCAAACGTACAGAGTGTGGCCATCAGAGCCACGGACATTAATAAAAATCTTTTCATTGTGTTTTTATTTTTTTCAATTAGATAGTTTCTGATTAAGACATGAAATGCTTTTCCCTATCGTTTTGGCAAGCAGTTCGTTTTATGAATTTGTGAACACAGGAGCAACTTGAATCATCATTATTTCGCAATAGGCCGGACAGGGAAACCATAACTTCGTTCATAGTCGCCTACGGAATAATTATTATATTGGTTGAAAAAGAGAAAATACGCATCTTTTTGATTGTCGGTTTCTTCCAAAGTAGAAGACCAATAATAGCCGAAGTCAGAATGCCAACCATCTTCCCATCTATAGCCTTCAGCGGGCAAGAACAGCATACCGCCACCAGATTCGCGGAATCGGATGCCTGCCACTTTGTTAAACTCAATATAATCCAAAGTGCAGTTGTCCAACAGGAGTTGCAGCTGATTGCGGTTTGGCATTTGCCAGCTGCCGCCCCATTTCACATGAGCCACATCGTAGTCCGTGCCGGCTATATCGTTGCCGATGTCGTGCATGGTTTCAGAACTGCCGTCACAATGCGTATAGTTGTTATAACTGTAACTATCCTTCTTCTCGGTCTCACCCCATGCGTAAAAATTGCCAAAATTCCATGGAGCGTATGCACCGACATTGCAACATGACCACTTGCCGGCGGCTCCCATATCAATGACATGAGGATGGAAAGCATCAGGACAGTAGCCTTGTGCAACTGCAGGGTCAAGGTTGGGTTTGTCATCATCCTCCTCAATAACAGGGCGGACAGGCTTACCATTTATTCGGCTATACATATCTACTTTTGCCGAACTGTAGGCACTGAAATGAAGACAGAATACACTTTCCATAAAAAATTCACTCCACAACGTGGATGTCCAGTAAGAGCCTGCCATTGAGTACTTCAGATCACCGTCCCAGCGTTCGCCGGCACCAGGCAGAAACAGCGTACTGCCATCAACCGCCTCGATTTTAAGACCTCCCACTCCTTTGATTGTGACATATTTTGCAGTGCAGTTATCCAACAGAGACTGAATCTGATCGTGGTCTGGAATTTGCCATCTGCCGCCCCATTTCACGTGAGCCACATCGTAGTCCGAACCGGAGATGTCGAAACCAAGATAGCGCATTGTTTCAGAACTGCCGTCACACAGCGTATAGGTGTTCAAATCATAACAATCTTTCTCCTCCGTCTCGCCCCAGGCGTAATACCCGCCAAATTCCAGCGGAGTGGAGGCACCGACATTGCAACAGGACCACTTGCCAGCGGCTCCCATATCGATGACGTGAGGATGGTTCTCGTCAGGACACCAGCCTTGTGCCACTGCATAGTCTGAGTCCTTCCCGAAAACCGGGCGGACAGGCAAACCAAAATACTTGTTTAAAATCTGGTCAGGAATGGTTCCTTCATCATCGGATTGGAAAGCGAAAGCAATATCCCCCGTTGTGGACGGATTGGAAGACCAACAGTAAACTCTCTGATCCTTCCTGAAAATATAATCATCCATAAATAAACCTGTTGCAGGCAGGAAAACCCTTGCACCTTCTGGTCCTGTGAATAGCATGCCCCAAACTCCATTCAACGAGAATGGTTCTCCCGAACATTTGTCGCTAAACTGCTTCCAATTGTCTGACGAAGGCATACGCCATTCACTGCCCCATTTCACGTGAGCCACATCATAGTCCGTGCCGGAGATATTGCCACCGAGGTCATGCATGGTTGTAGTACTGCCGTCACAATGCAAATAGGAGTTCAAACCGTAGAAATCCTTCACCTCGGTCTCGCCCCAGGCGTAATACCCGCCATGTTCCCATGGAGCGGAGGCACCGATATTGCAACATGACCACTTACCCGCATCTCCCATATCAATGACATGAGGATGGTGCTCATCGGGACAAAGACCTGCTTTCACCGCAGGGTCTTCTGGGGTTTCAGGGTCTGTATTTTCATCCTCATACTCCTTGATACCATTGGCAATGATATTGATAATAGCCACGACGTCGGAGATATCCACTCTTGAATCCTTGTTCACGTCAGCCCGTTTAAAGACAGCGGTTCCCGCTATATGGTTGATGGTTGCCACGACATCAGAGATATCCACACTGCCGTCATCGTTCACGTCACCTTTCAGTTTCCGGTCGGATGGAGCCGATGTATCAGAGGAAATGATGGTGCGGCCATCGAGGTTGTCGGCAGTGACCACCTCTTTCGTGTCCTCATACAGAAACTCCGACTTCAGGGTCACCTCAGCTTTCACCGACGACATGAAGATGCGGTCGGTCTGGTTACGCCAGCCAAGCGAGAGCGTGCCGGTCTCACCTTCATTGCCGGATGATTTGCCGGGGCCGATGCCATATCCGCCGTCACTGCCGCCTGTGGCAGTGACCTGACCTCCGTTAATAATCACGACGCCTCCCTTACCGGGGATAGCATTGGCTGAATAAATGTGATTACCGCCACCGCCGATGCCGGCTCCGTAGCCCGAACCTGTGGCAGTGACCTTACCGCCGTTGATGATGACAGTGCCGCCATGGCCATAGGTACCAGCCCAGTAACCCTGGGCACCACCGCCAATACCGGCGGCTGAATAACCGGCGGTGGCGTTCACACTGCCGCCGTTCACGATGAGCGTCCCAGCATGCTGGTGATTATCACCGCCGATGCCGGCTTGGTAATCTTGTCCAGTAGCGTTCAGCGTTCCGGTGCCTCCGCCCTGACCATAAATGTCCAGTTCGTTATGTTCGTTCAGACAGATGCCATTCTTGGCTGTCAGCGTATGTCCGTCGGTCAGAATCAGATGAACCGTTCCGGCGATGTTGATACGTGTGTTGAGTGTCACGTCGCTGTCAACCACATACCAGCCACCGTCCAATGTGGTCTGCCCGGTGAACCTGGTGTAGGAACCTGCTGATGCTGTCTTTTTGTTACCGTCGGCATCCATGTATTGCACATTCTGCGCAAACACCTGCAATGTGGCAACCAGAGCCACTGACAACAATAAAATTCTTTTTAGCAAGATGACCATTTTTATATTTGTTAAATTATTTATACAAAAATACATCAAATCTGTAATTTAAAACTAAAACGAAGTGTGGAGTTTTATAAAAACAACAAAACTCCACACTTGTGTTATAGAGATTCTGCACTTATATTTAAAAAACGCTGAAAAACAAAAAACATCCGCATGCCTACTATAAACTAAAAACTATTATCATTAAACTATAAACTATAAACTTTAAACTTTAAAAAGTGCTTAGTGCAGACAAGGAGTGCATCCGACTATCGTAAAAGGATGCTGCTCTGCACGGAGTGAATCAGCGGTGATGTGCATGATGACCACCGCTCCACGGCGGTTGATGTCGGCTGGGAGGTCGAAAATGTAATTACCGAGTGAATAGAAGATGGGGGCACCGTGATAATGCTCCACGGACTGAAGCGTGTGGGTGTGATGACAGACGAGCGCATCAGCCCCGGCATCCACCAGCTGATGAGCCTGATGCCGCTGCGTGGGTGTGGGTTCGAGCGTATGTTCCTTTCCCCAATGCAGACAGACGATGACGCAGCAGCCGGGATGTGCGGCTTTCAGCCGCTGAATGCCAGCACACAACGAATCGACCGACTGCGCCGCAGGCATCGGCTTCCCAGGCAATAAGGGGAACTGCTCCAACGGCATCTGCACCGACGGCAGCACATAGACCTCACGAGGAGAGCACGTGAGGAGCACCGGCCGCACCGCGGCTGATAGCGTGGAGTCAGCCCCGAAGGGTGTCATTCCATTTTCCTTGACATGAGCGATAGTACTCATCAGTCCTCTCCTGCCCTGGTCGACGCTGTGGTTGTTGGCAAGATTGAGATGAGTGACCCCATGCAGGCGCAGCGGCTCCAGCCACTCCGGCTCTCCCCTGAAGACAAACCGCTTAAAGAGAGGTGAGCGGATTTCCGTCACAGGACATTCCAGGTTACCCACGACACAGTCTGCCGTACGCAGGAGCGAGTCCATCGACGGTGTGAACAGGCTCTCCACCCCGAGGCTGTCGATCTGACGGCGCACCCCACGGTCGAGCAGGATGTCGCCAGTGAAAGCCACTGCCAGCTCCCTATCCTGCTGATAGAAAGCCGGCAGTGCATTCTCCTTGCTGACACCCTCAATGACAAACTTGTCGAACCGCAGTCCGAACCGCCCAACATGGAAGTCGCCCACGGAATACTGGTTCTCTCCCATCTGCATCAGGCAACGGATACGTGAGCCCACAATCCGGAAATCGATGAGCCTTCCACCGATGCGAGAGCCGCGCCACAACGTACGGATATGGCCCTCATAGTTCTTGAGGATGAAGAGCCGCGGGGCGGAATCGGCAAAGAAGCGCGTGGATTTCACCACTCCCACCACCGCCTCCTCCTTGCCGTCGCCCGTAAGGTCGCCCGTGGCGAAGCGGTATACCGGATAAGGGAGGGGCAGTGTGTCGATCTCTCCCGCTGTCGTGAGCGTTAGCAGGGAAAGGCTGTCATGGACGGTCTGCAACCTGAAATGCTGTGCACCGGCACTGACAACGCCTGCAAGTACCATCAGCAGGAAAAGAGCGAACCACAATGGGCTTGATTTGCTATTGATATCCACCACGCTTAGAAAATCCAGAAAACTAGGAAAACTAGAAAAAGCCTACTCCATTCCCGCCATGATGTTGATAATTGCCACCACGTCGCTGATATTAGTCGCATCGTCTTCATTCACATCGGACGTGGCCATGAAGGTTGTGTCGCCCGCCATCGTGTTGATTACCGCCACGACATCGGATATATCAACCTTGCCGTCGAGATTGACGTCGCCTTTCAGTTTTACTATAGGCTCGGGCAGCAGCTGCTCCACAAGCGAAGACGGAACGATGATATAGCGCTGCTGTTTGCCACCCTTGTCGCTGTAGTCGAATGCCTTGATGCTCGCAGTGCCGTAGCCGAACAAATCGCTGAGCGCGTTAAGCTGCATTGACTTCGTGGAGCTGTCGTGCCATGTGAACCAGTAGCTCGGATGTCTCTGCTTCGTCGCTCCTATGGAGAAGTAGATGTCCTTGCGTCCCGGCATGAGCTGGAAATTCTCTGTGGCTCCTGGCTTCGTAGCAGCTTTCATCGACATGTTCTGCGCTGTGGCATTATGTGAGATATACTTGCCTGTCGCGACGTTCTTGAAGCGGTAATAGCCCTGCGACGGCTCATACTCCACAACCCACCGCACGGAATCGGTCAGCTGCGCGCGGTCTTCCACTGGCTTCCATCCTAACGCCGTGACTGCACGCTGATACACAAAGCCAGTGCCCAGTCCGCGCTCCGCATCCTCGCACATGATACAGTATGTCTGGTCGTCATCGAAATTGAAGGTATATCCCGGCACTCCGTTCGGATGTCCGGATGTGGGACAGAGTCCGTCAACATAGAGCGAATAGAGCAATGCGCAGCCGCCGATATACTGAATAGCCACATGTTTGTCCTTGTCGGCTCCGTTCACAAACCAGTCGTAGCTGATGCCGGGACCGGTGCCCCATCCATGTACACCGTCGCCGGTCATGAACACAGCCTCGTCGGTGGTGTTCTCAAGGAAATGGAGCGTTTTGTTCGCCCAGCTGCCAAGCCACTTGCCATACGTAGTGTTGGCGCGCGTGTCGGCACAGTTGTTCCATCGCCAGTGGGTGCCTACACCCACGCCGTGTCCGGTCTCATGGATGACTGTACCGATGGCCTGATTACCCGCGTTCGGTCCGATACGCATCCATCCTCCATAACTACAGTCTGCGGTCTGGGTCTGTGCTCCGTAATGTCCGCTGAGGGTGAATCCCTTGATGGCTGTCCACTCGTTGAGATAGTCCATCGTCTGCTGTATGGCAGTGCGGCAGCGGTTGTTGGCAGCCTCGTCGGGCGCGCCATTATCCCAGGTGCCCACACATGAGCCCTTTGGCAGCGTGACCACTTTCATCACCTCACCGTAGCCCACAGCGTAGGTGCTGGTGATGGCGTATGCCCGGGCGTAATAGACCTTAGCAGGCTCCATGCCCTGCACGTGGAAGAGCATACCTTTCTGGCTGTAGTAGGCAGTCTCGCGGTGGTCGGCGATAGTCGGTTCTTTCTCTGTGCTCCAGCAGATGCCCCGTTCCTTGTAGCTAATGCCAGATTCGAATGTTGCTCGGATAAGTCCTCCGTGCGCCGCTGGAATCATGAAGTCGGTCTTTGTGGTCACCGTAGGCTCGTTGCCCGAACCGTTCGCCACGAGGAAAAGCAGTTGCGCCGTTTTCAGTGCCTCTATTTCAATCATGATGCTCTCGCTGGTAGTTTCGGAGTCTTCAACCATGTCCTTCGCTACAGTCAGTTCAGCAAGCAGACTTTCAGCTCCCTCCTTATTCGGGTCATAGATGGCTATGGCATCGTCTAAAGCCTTCTGCAAAGCCTGGAAATCAGAAACAGAGCTTTTAGCAGCGTCAATGGCAGCCTGCAACTTCTTAGCCACAGCGTCACTGTATTCCTCCGTACCGTCAAGAATCTTATTCGCCGCTTCAATCTGCGCCTGCAGATTCTCCGCCACGGCTGAATTCATCATGGAGCCGGAATCTCTGACAGAGACCGCCACGTCCACCTCTTTGCTCAGCGCAGCGTATTCGGCAATAGATTTCTGTGCAGCAGCAATAGCAGCCTGCAGTGCCAGTGCTACATCAGAACTGTATTCGTTTGTGCCGTTAACAATCAGGTTAGCCGCGTCAATCTGATCCTGCAACTCATTTGCTGCCGAAGCAGACATCTGCGAACCCTGCAACGCCATCGCATTATCCACCAGCCTTGCAACCTCGGCAATGAGAGCGGCATCGTCCACATAACCGATGAGAGATAGGCGGAAGTTGTCCACAGCAATCCAGTTGCCCGTAGCCCCTTCAGCCACAAAACCTATATCAATCTTACCCGCTACACTTGTGAAGGTGACGGAATAGTCGTTTGGAGTATAGACAATGGTCTGCTGGTCGCCTGCGAAAATGTAGGCACCCGTGTTTTTCTTCGATGTAGAGGACTGTGTATAGTTCTGAGCCGCCACAGTGAGTTTGTACACCCCATTCGGGATAGAGATGGTCTGTCTCACGCTACCGTCACCCACACTTCCACCAGAAACCCATTTTTCCAGATAGTATGTTCCTGACTTCCTGGAAAACGAACTGTTGCTCTGAGCTACCAAGCTGACTACAGTCCATCCTTCAGTTTTATCCTCGAAATTCGGGTTAGTTATATAGCTAGTGCAGTCTAACGGGTTTTCCTCACTGACATTCGCCTTACGGTAGTTCTTAATCGCTTCTTTCAGGTCGTTGTTCACCTCCAAGACAGTGACCATATCAGCTTCCTCATCATCATAAATGGCCTGGGCTGCGTCGATAGCTGCCTTCAGCAGGTCGGAGTCTATGCCAGAGCCGTCGCCATAATAATGGTTGGCTGAATCGAGCGTTGACTTCAGCATGGTCTTGTCCACCGCCATGTCGGTGGCCAACACCTGCACATAGTCGATGACCAGGTTGGCAGAGCCAGACGAACCTCCTGCGGCAGCCTTATAGCCAATCTGGATTTTACCTGTCGTAGTCTTGGTGAGTTTGAATGAAATCTGGTCGAGCGTCCATTTCGATGACGGATAGCTTGTCACGGTCGATTTCACGGATGAACCGCTTGAAGGAATCCAAGCAAGAAGAGAAGATCCTCCTGTTGACGAGTATCCATTATAGGTGGGGACACTAATGGTATATGAGCCAGCAGGCAAGGTGACCGTCTGATAATATTTCATCTGCTCTTCCCATCCTGTGGAGAGAGCCAGTCCGCCACCGGCTTCGTCATCGTAGCCCAAAGCCGGAACTTTTCCATTGTTGAACACTCCTCCGAATCCGAACTCATACACGCCGGTGATCGTATAGTCCATCGTGAAGTCCTGTGTCCATCCCGGGATACTCCTGATTTCCTGCGCCACGTTCTGGGTACTGGATGCAGGATAGTCGAAGTCTGAGTCAAACCCGTAGTTATCAAGGTAATACTTGCTGACATCAGTCTGTGCCATCATGGTCACACACATCAGCAAAAGCGTCAATAAAGTAGTGGTTTTCTTTTTCATATCGATTGGTGTTTAGTTAATTTTTCAAAATTAGGTATTTTTTTTCAAACTCCCAAGTATTTGGGGCGGAAAAAACAGCAAATTAGTTTTTAGTCTTTAGTTTTTAGTTTTTAGCTGCCATCCGGATGATAAAAAAGAAAAAGATTTTAGACTCCGATAATGGAAAAGAGAGATATTAATAAAACTAACCTCAAAGTAGTAAAAAAGATACTTAAACTGCATTCATGGTTTCCTGCAGGGCATTGAGGAAACGGGCAGCCTCACCTCCGTCCATCTGGGCGTGGTGGAACTGGAAAGATACGGGCAAAGTGGTCTTGAATAACTTGCGGCGGTATTTTCCCCACATCAGGAACGGGTTGTTCCAGATGCCAGAATACTGATTCACAAAGGAGTCAATCTCGCAGTTGGTCAGGGCAGAGGTGCCGATGATGGCATAGTCGTCGCCCAGGCTAAACAGCTCGCCGCTGTCGTGTGCCTGGCGTGTCAGTCTGGCATAGTCGGCTTGAAACTGGCTGAGACTGCCGGAAAACGGGATGTCGCATGTGGCGATACCACCATCAGCCGTTTCGACAACAACATTGACAGCGAGGCGTTCGTACCCCATCAGCTTCTCGCCGACCGGAAGCATAAAAAACTCAGGGATGCCGCTTGCCGCTTTGCCAATACACCAGCACATCAGCGTAGTGAAACGGATGCCTTGCCTTTTTGCGGCTTTTCTCAATCTGCTGACATCGAAGGTCTTCGTCAGCGTGACCATCGGCATCGGCGATTTTATCCACAGCTCAAAATCGCGGGCACGTCTTGTGGTTTTTGGATCAATCTCAAACATTTTTTTATTTAAAGTTAAATTTCTTGCATAAAAAGGGAGTTAATTCTTCGAATGGGAGTTAACGAGCCTGTGGCTACAGAATTAGTTCGAAACCCCAATCGGGTTCGGCTGGGGACTTGGTCGTCCCGACCGTGTCAGCCGTCGAGGGCTTGATGTCCGAATACGGATGAAAAACAAAAGCCATCCGCTACAAAAAACTATAAACTATAAAAGATGCCCGAAGAAGGATGAAAGAAAAAAGTATTGTTTGCAAATGATTGACTATGCTTCGCCAGTCTAATGTGCGGTCGGTACGACCACAAAACCAGCCGAGGACTGACGGGCTGCATTCGGTTAGTTAAACCGAAGACAAAGTACAAGAAACTGCTGATGGAAAAACAGCGGGAATTGAAACAGCTTCGTTAAGCCTGATACCGCCCGATGATGCAGGAATGGGATTTGGTGTCGGCATCGTAGTTGATGCCCACAAGCAGGAGGTTGTCGGTGTATTGGGCGATTTTTGCAGGGTAGATTTTCTGCTTTATCTGGTCGATGGATGATATAGTCGTTGCGGGCATAATAGTTGGCGATGCTGATGACGCAGGCAAGTGAGTTTTCATCGTTGTTAGACAGGATGCGGGTATGCTCGTCGTGAGCATTATCGAGCGCGCAGGCAACAGCCTCCTCCTCGCCCAGGAGCGTCACCTCAAGCAGCTGCTCCGACTGCTGGAGGGCATCAACGGCCGTCTTCCAGCAGTTGCTCTTGACAGCATTCACCATCTCACCCTCCACCTCCTTATTCGGGATGTAGCACTCACTTTTTTCCAGTCGTACGACAGATAACCCAGATGAATCAGCACAGTGAACACATCATCCTTGCTTTTGACAACCGACATGTTATTACTGAATCTGGTGATTACCCACATCAATATACGACCCCATAATATTGCTAAGTTTTTATTCATCCGCAAAATTAAGAAAAAAAAACAGATTCCGCAAAATATGCTGTATGTTTATTGTCAGTGACTTTTCGTTCTGAAACCGGTGGAAACATAAAACAAAAGGATATGCCTTTTCTGACATATCCTTTTTGGTTGATTAAGCATTTCAGAAAAACGCACTTAGGATAGCTTTGAGAGCACCTCCTTGATGCGTCGCATAGCCTCGATGATGTTCTCGTCGGAGGTGGCATAGCTCATGCGGAAGCACTCAGGCGAGCCGAAAGCGTCGCCTCCCACCGTTGCCACATGTCCCACCTCGAGCAGGTACATGGCGAAGTCGGTGGAGTTGTTGATGACGCGGTTGCCGTCGCTCTTTCCGAAATAAGACGAGCATTTGGGGAAGAGATAGAATGCTCCCTGCGGGTCGTTCACCTCCAGTCCCGGGATGTCCTTTGCCAACTTGACGATGAGATTCTTGCGGCGCTCAAATGCCTGCCGCATCTCCTCCACGCAGTCCTGCGGTCCGTTCCATGCCGCCTCAGCCGCTTTCTGGCTCACAGAGCATGGTCCGCTCGTGTATTGTCCCTGCAGCTTGTTGCAGCCCTTCACAATCCACTCCGGCGCAGCGATGAATCCGATACGCCAGCCTGTCATGGCGTAAGCCTTACTTACACCGTTGATGATGACCACACGGTCCTTGATGTCAGGAAACTGCGCCATCGACGCATGGCTGCCAGTATAGTTGATATGCTCGTAAATCTCATCGGCGATGACGATAATCCGCTCATGCTTGAGCAGCACGTTTTTCAGTCCTTCCAGCTCCTCTTTGCTATAGACAGAACCAGTAGGGTTAGACGGCGAGCAGAGAATCAGCGCACGCGTCTTAGGCGTGATGGCCTGTTCCAGTTGTTCCGGCGTGATTTTGAAGTCCTGCTCGATTTTCGCCTCCACAAACACAGGGGTGCCCTCTGCGAGCAGCACCATCTGCGGATAGCTCACCCAGTAAGGGGCAGGGATAATCACCTCATCGCCGGCATTGACAACCGCCATGATGGTATTGCACACCGACTGCTTGGCACCGTTCGAAGTCAGAATCTGCGACGGTGCATAGTCCAATCCATTTTCGTTCTTCAGCTTCTTCACAATGGCATCCTTCAGAGAAGGGTAGCCGGGAACAGGACTGTAGCGTGTCCAGTTCTCCTCCACCGCCTTGATGGCGGCAGCCTTGATATGGTCAGGGGTGTTGAAATCAGGTTCACCCACACTCATGTTAATCACGTCAACCCCCTGGGCTTTGAGCTCACTGCTCTTCTGCGACATCGCCAGCGTGGCAGACGGCGCCAGACGGTTCAAACGGTCTGATAAATTCTGCATGGTTTCTTTTATAGGGTAAAATGTAAAGTGTAAAGTGTAAAGGATAAAGGGAAAAGTTGGGAGGGAGGAGGTTTTTGCCAGGAGTTTTGATTTCTAGGATTTTCTAGTTTTCCTAGGATTACTAGGATTACTAGGTTTTCCTAGGAGTTCCTAGGGTTTCCTAGGTTTCCTGGAAAAACCAACTAACAACTATTCCTTCATCTTTCCCATGAAACGGAGGAGATAGAGGAAGAGGTTGATGAAGTCGAGATAAAGCGAGAGTGCTCCGAGCACAGCAAGCTTCTGCGTCGTGTCGTTCACCTCGTTGCCGTGAGCAAGGAACATCTCCTTGATTCTCTGCGAGTCGTAGGCTGTGAGTCCTGCAAAGAGAAGCACGCCGACAATCGATATACCCCATTCCAGTCCTGAGCTCTTAAGGAAAATGTTGACCACCGATGCGATAATCACTCCGATGAGCGCGAACATCAAGAACTTACCTATTGCCGAAAGGTCTTTCTTCGTGTAATAGCCGATAAGTGCCAAACCGGTGAAGGCACCGGCAGTGATGAAGAAGGTGGTTGCGATGGAAGTCATCGTATAAACAAGGAATATCGCAGACATCGTCAGTCCGTTGATTATTGAATAGATGACGAACATGATAGCGGCAGCCGTAAACGACAACTTGTTGATAGCGGCAGAGAGTCCGATGACGAGTCCAATCTCCACGATAGCCAGAATCCAGAATGTAGCCTGATTGGAGAAAAGCATCTCCATCATAGTATAGCTCTGCGAAACACCGTATGCCGTCAGTCCGGTGACTGCGAGAGCGAGCGCCATCCAGACATACACTTTCCTCATCAGCACGGCGAAAGCCGTTGCAGCCTGCTGTCCTTCAGCGACAGAAGGTGTGTAGGGTGAGTAGCCCTGGCCGTAGGCAGACTGTCCGTACTGCTGCGACCCGTTCTGATAACCATTGTAATTGTTGTAATTGTCCATAATATAATTGTTTAGTAATTGTTGTTGAGAGATATATACACTTTAAGGGTATCTGAAAACTGAACCTATTTCGTGAAATGGAGGATATGCCCCATACGTTCTTGTTTGGTGTGCAGATACCGTTCGTTGTACTTGTTTGGCGTGACCTCAATGGGGACGTTTTCTACGATTTCCAGCCCGTATCCCTCCAGACCCACCCGTTTGACGGGGTTATTGGTGAGAAGTTTAATTTTCGAGACACCGAGCTCACGGAGAATCTGCGCTCCCACCCCATAATCGCGGAGATCGGGGTCGAATCCAAGATGAATATTGGCATCTACAGTGTCGAGTCCCTGTTCCTGCAGCTTATAAGCCGCGATTTTGTTCATCAGTCCGATGCCGCGTCCCTCCTGCAGGAGATAGACAATGACACCTTTGCCCGTCTTCTCGATGAGCTGCATGGATCGGTGGAGCTGCTCTCCGCAGTCGCAGCGTTTAGATCCGAAAATATCGCCTGTGGCACAACTGGAATGCATCCTCACGAGCACCGGTTCGTCGGGCTCCCACGATCCTTTGAAGAGTGCCACATGCTCCAGTCCGTTGCTTTTCTGCCGGAACGGGATGATACGGAAATGTCCGTATTCCGTGGGGAGGTCAGCCTCCTCACCTTTCTCCACGAGCGACTCGCGCTGGAGTCGGTAGGCTATGATATCCTTGATTTGAATGAGCCTGATGCCAAATTCCTCGGACTTTTTGATGAGCTCAGGCATCCTCGCCATCGTGCCGTCAGGATTAAGGATTTCGATGAGCGCCGCCGCTGGCCTGAGCCCTGCCAAGCGAGCCAGATCGACAGCTGCTTCGGTGTGTCCAGCCCTTCTCAGCACCCCGTTGTCCTGGGCATATAGCGGATTGATATGTCCTGGCCTTCCGAAGGTCTTCGGTGTAGATGCCGGGTCGGCGAGCGCCTGTATTGTAGCTGCACGGTCGTGTGCTGACACCCCCGTTGTGCATCCTTCGAGTTTATCGACGGTGACCGTGAAAGGTGTTCCGAGCATTGATGTGTTCTCCTCCACCTGATGCTGTAGTTCCAAATCACGCGCGCGTGTTGTTGTTATAGGCGCACAGAGCACCCCCCTTCCCTCACGTAGCATGAAATTCACTTTCTCCGGGGTAATCATCTCGGCAGCAGTGATGAAATCCCCTTCGTTCTCACGGTCCTCGTCATCGACCACAATCACAAACTTACCTTGGCGGAAATCATCGATTGCCTGTTGTATGGTAGCAAATATTTTTTTATCCATTGGTGCAAAGTTAGTGAAAAGTTCAGACTTTTCAGCCTAACATTATAAGTATTTTGTTTTTTTATTCTTTTTTTGCATTTTCACACAGCTCACCACAACGCTTGGAAATGGTTTTGGCTGTGTTCATCACGGTCTTCAGCTCACGGCTGAGCCTCCTCCGGAAGCGGCTGATCCTAAAGAGGAAGATAATGCCCACAGGGAAGAAATAACCCACAGCCTTGTTCCATTTTGAGTTTTTGAAAGGGGCGATATGAGCCGACGGGTCGAGCACAGGGAACACGTTCAGGTGGTTAAGCACATGCCTGTCCTTGCTGTTCGACAGCTCCTCGACGCAATGCTCGAGCTTCTGGCTGAGTTTCTCCACCTCCTCATCCTGCTCGGTGCGGAAGAAAAGCCTGAAATAATTGGGGAAGCGGTTGAGGTGCTTCGTACGGCGGTATTCCTGTGCCATCCCCGCCACGTCGAGCAGTTCCTCCTGCATCAGTCCGTATTCGGGATCGCTGATGATCACCTCTTTGCGATAGATATTCCGTTTGGTCTTGATACCGAACACTTTCCGGAAGAAATTGCGGTAGGTGTCGATGTTGAAGACCACGGAGTCGTTGTTCGACTTCACGGTGAGATAATAAGCGATCGGGGCAAGCACAAGCGTGCTGAACCAAATGCCGAGCCATGGGGGAATAGTGCCCGCTGATGCGAGGTTAGACCCGAATGAATTGATGATATAGTAGAAGAGGAAAATAACCACTGCGACTACCACCGGCATCCCCATTCCACCTTTGCGTATGATGGCTCCGAGTGGTGCTCCGATAAAGAAAAAGACGATGCATGCCACAGCCAGTGTGATTTTCTGCCAGAACTGAATCTTATGCTGTCGCTGGTCGCGCTTTATCGATTTCATCATCTCTGCCCTGAACTCCATGTCACTAGCGGCCAGCGTGACTTTCTGCAGTGCGTTGTGTATGATGTTGGCCTGACGGTTTTCCTGGAACGACTCAAACAGTGAATCGGCATCTGTCCGTTTCATCTTCTCCCGTTCTTCCATCACTTTCTTAGCCTCAGCCTGCTTAGCCTCAAACAGGGAGTCCTCCTGCCGGCTCTCACGCAAACGCTTCTCAAACCATGCGGCAGGTTGTCTCCAGTCTCTAACAGCAGACTTCACCGCCGTGGAATCGTATTCCTGTTGTCGATCAGGCCTAGGACGTGCCTGTCCGATCTGCAGCTGCTGACGTTCAATCATCCGGTTTCGGCGATGAGTGAAATTAAACTGCGGCTTAGAGAATCCGCTTACCTGCAGCGTTCCCCGTTTCATGTCGTCGTAGTATGCCAATGCCGTGCTGTCGATATATGCAGCAAGCGAATCGATGCCGTCGAGCAGGTTTCCCATGCTCTTGGTCTTGGCGTTCTGCGAGAAATCATTGTCAGTCATCGAGAAGTCCGTGCTGAAATCAATGATGAAATGCTTATCGACGAATGTCTCTCGACGGTATGGTACATTGTTCGTCTGCATAGCGTTTGTGCGCAGATTTTCAAACTGTTCCCCATTGTAGAGGTGGAGAAGCAGATGTTGCTTGTCGGCCGATGTCTCAAGCATGGCTGAATCAGCTAGTATGATATGGGCATTTGCAGCCCCTTCTGAAAGCTCATAAATGATCACCTCGTAGAGCATGTCGGTCTTCGGGTCTTTCTCCTTGACATATAGGTTGACTCCGTCGATACCGTCGTAGAACACCCCCTCCGGTATGTCGATGGTAGGTGATGTCTGCCTGAC
>JAEEGI010010305.1_pt1 | contig 20323 bp, 14 predicted proteins | sample 8958751 | NCBI WGS metagenome assembly JAEEGI01 (sample SAMN16246545, study PRJNA631951) | gut metagenome | biome: gut microbiome; feature: rumen; material: KS-attached | host: Bos | place: Iran: Karaj | collected 2018-10 | reverse complement strand
GCCAAGATGTTCTCGCCATCCACTGTTTCTGTAGGAAACTTCAGTTCTGAAAGGATTGTCTTCTGCAAGTCTGCCAGTGATACAGGGCTGAAGGATACGGAAAATGCGTCTTTCTTTCCTTGCGGTTTGATCATCAGCAGAGGATTGGTTAATCCTCCGTCGATGCTGTATCCGTGGTCTCCCATGATGATAATTATGGAGTTGTCATAGGCTTCATTTTCCTTCATAAGTTCAAGATATCTCCGTACAATCTTCAGCGCTCCTTTTGCCGCTCCAACAGCATTGGCATCAGAATAGGAAGGAGAAATCGGATTGAGATACTCATCCATAAGATAGGGGTAATGTGCACCGAACAAATGTATCAACCGGAAGGAAGGATGATCTGTCATCCTTACATTATCCTGAACAAGGTTTTTGTAAAAAGCGCTGTTGCTTATGGTATAGCCTTCGTATTCACTGTCTTTGAGGCCGTAAAGCCCGTCAAATTCATTACCGGAGAGCCAGACGAAAGGACGGACAGCATCTGGGGCAAAACGGCATGCAGACATTCGATAGAGTGCTGACAAAAAAGCCGGCAAATCTTTAATAACTGCTTTCTCTCCTTTCAGGCAGTTATCGGTATGTTCAGCAAGTTGTTTCGGGATAAACTTTCCTTCGGTATAAATACCTGCTATCCAGTTGTTTTCCAATAAAACAGGAAAAAGGCCGTTCGTCTCATAATTCCGGTTCAGTGTTTCCCTGTAGGAAGGCTGCTGATTCAGCATCAGGCTGCCGGAGAGGAGAGAGCCAAGCGAATAGTTCGTTGCTCCGAAGCAACTGGTTGTGTTGGCATACCAGGTAAAGTCCCGGAAGTCTTCTGCAGTTTCTTCCCCGGTTTCAAGGATGGATTCCATATAGGAACTGTCAAACATATCCAGCACAAGTACAACAACATTCTGTGTAGAAGAAAAAGTCAGAATACCCTTGTTGCTGACGAACGTCTCTCCTTGTTGAAGATATTCCTTTTTGGAAGAGACTACCAGAAATCCACTTGTCAGAATCAGAAAAGCCAGCAATGCTGCACTGCCAGCTGTAAAAAGCTTTTCAGCTGTTTTTCTCCAATATGCTGCACAGAAAACGCAGATTCCCGTTAACAGTAGCCACACTGCTGCATCTGATATAATTTGTCGCAGATTGATCGTCCAGTCATATGGCAGGCCATTAAATGACCCATAATCCTGATAAAGCAGACTTCCCTGCAGCAGTGTGCAGAGAATGAGCCCGAACAGAAGCGCACACCAAGTACTTCTAAAACAGGGAAACAAAATACCTGGAATCAGCAATATAATCCATACAACAACAAAACAAAGCAGCGGAATCCACCAGAAATCAAAAAAAGTGAATGTGAATTCCTCTGCATTCGGAAAATAAATACTGTACGGCGCATAGACAAAAAAGGCAAAAGCTGCTGCAGCACTGCACAAAAACGTTGTTAACTTGTCTGTTCTGTTCTCTTTCTTCATTGTTTTATCATATCATTCTGCGGAACAAAAGGCAATAAAAAAGAAATAGCCCTTGACCAACACGTCTTTCACCCGCATCGGCCAAGGGCTATTTTTCCGTCATTTTTGTATCTAGCATCCTGGTTACCTCTCTTTCATTTTGTTTCCCGCTCACGGATCATTTAACCATAAGCTTGTATTCAAAGGAAAGCTTCCTTGTGTGATTATAATAACAAACATGCGCTTAAAAAGCAATTGGCAAAGATGCACGAAATTCAAGGCTCATTTTTGTGCATTTTACTGGTTTTTTGCTTTTATTGGCGTTAATGCCTTGACATATTTAGCTAATTAATATAAATTATATAAGGTTAAGAAAACTCCGGTCATTTACACCGGAGTTTTTCCTTTGCTCAGAAAGATTAATGTTTTGTTAAACAGTGTATTTTGATTTGAATTTCTTACCCGTACTATAGTATAATAGCACAATCTTAATAAGGCGGATGATTATATATGGACACACACAATACCAACGAAAATGCCAGACTCATACTTCGGGAAGTCAGCCGCATTCTGACCGGCAAGGACGAAGTGATCGTCAAAGCCTTACTGGCTATTCTTGCCGGAGGACATATTCTGATGGAAGATATCCCCGGCGTTGGTAAAACAACGCTCGCAGTCGCTCTATCCGGCGCATTGGGTCTGGACTATAACCGTGTGCAGTTTACTCCTGATGTACTTCCCTCGGATATTACCGGCTATTCTATATTGGATCACAGCAGCAATCTTCTGATTTATCAGAAGGGAGCTGTGTTGTGCAACCTGTTTCTGGCAGATGAACTGAACCGTGCCACCAGCCGCACACAATCCGCATTGCTGCAGGCAATGGAAGAAGGAAAAGTCACTGTCGATAACCAGACGTATCCTGTTCCCCAGCCGTTCATTGTGATTGCCACACAAAATCCCGTCGGCGCCAAAGGCACACAGATGCTCCCAGATTCTCAACTGGATCGTTTTATGCTCCGTCTCTCTCTTGGATACCCCTCTCATGAGGATGAGATGGAAATTGTTCGCCGCAGACAGCAGGGCATTACGGCCGATACTGCCAGACAGGTTGTCAGCCGAGAAGATCTTTTAGCCATGAAAAAAGAAACAGAGCAAATTTTCGTAAAGGATGTCGTTCTGGATTATATCGTAACACTCTGTGAAAAAACACGAAACTATCCAGGCATTGAGCAGGGAGCAAGTCCGCGCGCATCTCTTGCGCTGACAGCCCTTGCAAGAGCTGTTGCATGGCTCCAGGGTAGAGATTATGTGCTCCCCCGAGACGTTCGCTTTGTTTATAATGACTGCATCGATCACCGCCTGATCTGGTCACAGAATGTCAGTTTTTCTTCGCATACAGAAATTCTCGCCGCAATTGTAAAAGCTGTAAAAGCTCCCGCTATCCAGTAAAACATGTTTCCTTCCCTGTCTTTTTTCTTTTATCTGCTGTGCATAGCAGCTGTTCATATGCTGCGATTTATTTATCACGGCTGGTTCCTGCCTTATCTGGAACTTGTTCTGATGGCAGTTCCCTTGTTGATACTTCTTCTGTCGCTTCCATTTATGCTTACTGCCAAGCTCAAAATATCCTGTCCCCAAAGTGTTGAACGCAGCAACCGCTGTGATGCTCAGCTCACTTTCTGTTCCCGAATTATTTTTACTCTCGGCCAGGTAAAACTTCATATTTTCACAGAAAATCTTTTTTCAAATGACAGCGAACTTACAGAAATCAGTTATCTCAATCTCTCGGAAGAATCTTTGCTTTTCCCCATACCGACGGACACCTGCGGAAAAATTGATTTTCATCTCACTCGATGGACCTGCAGCGATCTGCTCGGTTTCTTTTTCATCCGAAAGCATATGCCCGATACAGTTTCCTGTACAGTATTCCCCCCTGCTGTTTCTCCTCAGCCTGGTTTCAATTTAGATGAAGCACTCGACACTGAACCAGTACTAAAGCCGAAATTGGGTGGCGGGATGGCAGAGGATTATGATCTGCGGGAATACAGGCCCGGGGATATGCTCAACAGCATTCATTGGAAACTTAGCTCGAAAACTGACAAGCTGATAATCCGTGAAGGTCTCATTCCGGAAAACAGCAACATCTTTCTTGTTCTTCAGAATGATACAGAAATAGCTGTCAGCCTCGGGATCCTTCGCTGGCTGTCTGAAGAGCTGTGCAGGCGGGAGCTGCCTCACTTTATTGTTTCTGCTGAACTGTATGCTGTATCAAATGAGAATGACAGTCTTCTGGCACTGGCTGCTATTCTTTCTTCTCCTCCTCTGTCTCCATGCAGCTTTGACACGTCAAAGGCTCGGTGTGTGTTGACTGTCTCTAACGGGGAGGTTCATCTTTCATGAAAGAAAAGCTCAATGTCTCCACTAATCTTGCTCTGTTGCTTCTGGGCGTGTTCTGTCAGACGGAAATGCTTCGCAAGACGCTTGGTTTTCCTGTACAACCACACTTTTATTATTGTCTTGTTCTCCTTTGTATTGGGCTTTGGTACACTGCACACGGCCGCCGTTTTAATGGAATCGGGATTCTGGTTTCTCTTTGTATTCTATTTCTGGTTTACCGGCTGGAAAGATCAGACATTCTTTCTCAGCTTACTGACTTTTTTGGTAAGATCGGAAGCCTTGTATCCGAGCGTTTTCTTTTGAATACAGATTCATACCCCTACAGTCCGGAGGCTTCGGGATACAGCATACTGTTTTTGACTCTTGCCTTTCTGGAAGCAGCCTATTTGTCAATTGCGCTTTCCTCGCGGGGAGCCAGAACAGATCTGGCATTGCTTGGCACACTTCCTTTCAGTGTTTTCTGTGTTGCTGTCAGCGAAACTCCTCCTCTCCTTCCTCTGCTCGGTATGCTCCTTTTCTGGTTTCTTACTGCAATCGGCGGAAGCTATTTCAGAAAAGAATCCGGCAGCAGCATCGGTGTCCTGACAGCTTTATTGCCTCTCGTGGCTTTGCTTGCCATCCTCCTTCTGATTGTAAGCCCTCAAAACTATGAATACCAGCCCCCACAGCTCCGTTTTGTCGAGCAGCTTTCTGCAATTGGAAAAACGATCCGGCAACTCGCCGAAAAGCTTCCTCACGAAGATATGGAGATATCGCTTCCGGCACAATACGCGCCGCGTGAGACTGGTCTGACAGAACCCTCATCTGTACAACAGGGTGAACCTTTTTCTTTACAGGAGATATCACCATCCTCTATGCCGCAGGATATTCCTGTGAACATTCTCTGGCAGAATACTGACGGTAAGATGGACCTCACCATGGAAACTGACCCGGCCACACTGGATAAAGTGTTCCTCCGGGTAAGATCATCTGAAAGTGGACCGATATATCTGCGTGCTCTGTCTTTTGGGGACTATACCGGTACTGGCTGGCTTCCTGCCCAAGACACTCTGGCTCCTGTTTCTTCGCTCCCCTTCACAGCACAGGCACTTGCTTTTTCCGGTGCTGCAAAAAAGCAGTTGTCCTTCCATGTTCTTTTGCCTGCCTTCTACCGCTTTACACCATATTTTTGCGAAGACAGTGGAAGTCTCGACAGTTATATTCCTTCCGGAGAGCAGCTTTCCTATACTTTGGAATATCGCCTCGCCGGATCGTCTCCTGAAACAGCATATCTTCCAAAGGAACTTTCTGCCGCTGAACTCTTTTACCGTGAATACGCACACAACTACTATACTCGTCTCCCTGATGCAACACGCAGTTCACTTCAGGCACTGCTTAAGGAGAAAGCTCTGTTTTCCTCCGATACTTTGATTTCGGACATTGCTGCATTTATACAGCAGGCCGGACAATACGATATTGAAACAGGTGTATATCCCAGCAATGACTATGCTCTCTACTTTCTGACTGAAGCTAAGCGTGGTTACTGTATTCATTTTGCTACTGCAGCTGCAGCACTTTATCGCGCTGCGGGTATTCCCGCCCGTGTTACAGAGGGGTTTCTCGTCCGCGCCATAGCAGGTAAAACAGTAGATGTCATTGGGGCAGATGCGCATGCCTGGGTGGAGATTTATCTGGACGGTCTTGGATGGCTGCCAGTAGAAGTAACTGGTCAAAATGGATTAGAGAGTGCCAGTGAGGGTGTAGAATCTGCCGAAATTCAGGAACCCGAACCGGAAATGTCTTCTGCACTGGAAGAGGAAGCAGGAAGTAACCCCGCTTCGATTACTCCGGCTAAAGGAACTTCCAGTCCGGCTGAAGAAAGAAAAGATATTACGGTTGCTCCCCCTGAGCCAGAAAACTTTCAGGTTCAGGAACCAACACAGCAGACGACAACTCCGGAAATGACCATTCCTTCCCCTTCCCCCACCACACAGCTGCAGGTCGGGATTATTTCTGATCCATCTTCTTCGGATAAATCGGAAAACAGTTTCAGCCTACTTTGGCTGATGTTTCTGCCTGTACTGATTGTAGTTGCGCTTCCCATTCTCCGATTTTGTCAGCGTCAAAGGAAATCACCCGATGCGCATAGCGTCGTGATAGCCGTATATAACATTTTTTTGTCTCTTTCAACATTCAATGTGTCTCTTCCTCCTGATATTAAAAACTATGCTGAAAAAGCTGCTTTCAGCCGGAATTCGGTTACAGGCCAGGAAGCAGAAAGTTGTAAGACCCATCTTTATACAACGCTTTCTCAGCTTAACACGGAACTGAAACATATCAAGCGTCTGCATCTATCGTTTATGCTGCTCCGTTTTCACTGGCACTATCCCTGGCTGATTCTTCAATCATGAAAAACAATCTGTTGCGTGGAAGCAGCATTTCTGCTATAATTAATTTTTGCGTAAGAATTTCATAATACGCAAAATTGAAATATCTCCGTGGCATCCAGCCATGGGAAAGGAAAGAAAATGGAAAACAGCAAAAAGACTCTAGACAAAATTGTCGCCCTTTGCAAAAACCGTGGTTATATCTATGCAGGCAGCGAGATATATGGCGGTCTGGCCAACAGCTGGGACTATGGTCCGCTCGGAACAGAGTTTAAAAACAATGTCAAAAAAGCATGGCTAAAAAAGTTTGTTCAGGAGAGCCCGTATAATGTTGGTCTTGATGCAGCTATTCTGATGAATCCGCAGACCTGGGTAACAACCGGTCACGTTTCAAGTTTCTCTGATCCTCTTCTTGACTGCAAATCCTGTAAAGCACGCCATCGTGCTGACAAACTGATCGGTGATCTTCACCCGGAAGTGAACGTTGATGCCATGAGTTTTGACGAGATGGATGCCTTTATTGCAAATCATGAGGATGTCATCTGCCCGGTATGTGGCAAACATAATTTTACTCCGATACGCAAATTCAATCTTATGTTCAAAACAGCCATCGGTGTTACGGAAGACAGCAGTTCGGTCTGCTATCTCCGTCCGGAAACTGCTCAGGGCATTTTCGTCAACTTCGCCAATATAGCACGCACAACACGTAAAAAACTGCCTTTTGGTGTATGTCAGATAGGTAAAGCATTCCGCAACGAGATTACTCCAGGCAATTTCACTTTCCGTACACGTGAATTCGAACAGATGGAATGTGAGTTCTTCTGCAAACCGGGTACCGACCTGGAATGGTTTGCTTACTGGAAGGATTTCTGCAAGAACTGGCTGCTCAGCCTTGGTATAGCAGAGGAACATCTTCGTCTGCGCGATCATGAACCTGCTGAGCTTGCGTTTTATTCACGGGCTACCACTGACATTGAATATGCCTTCCCGTTCACTGACTGGGGTGAACTCTGGGGCATTGCTGACCGCACAGATTATGACCTCAGCCGTCACCAGGAAGCATCAGGCAAGGATCTCACCTACTACGATCAGGAGACAAACGAGCACTATGTTCCTTATGTCATAGAGCCGTCTCTGGGCTGCGACCGTGTGGCACTGGCTTTTCTCTGTGAGGCCTATGATGAAGAAGTGGTTGGGCAGGATAAAAACGGAAAAGAAGATGTTCGTACTGTTCTGCACCTGCACCCATATCTTGCACCATTCAAATGTGCTATTCTCCCGCTCAGCAAAAAAGAAGTCCTCACGGGTCCTGCTATGGAACTATACCGGGAACTGAGCAGTGATTTTATGTGCGATTATGACGAAACCGGATCCATTGGTAAGCGTTACCGCCGCCAGGACGAAATTGGTACACCATTCTGCATCACTTTCGATTTCAATACAGTCGGCACCGAAACAGATGAAGCAGACCACTGTGTCACTATCCGTGAACGCGACAGTATGGAACAGGTAAGAATTCCTATTTCAGAAGTAAAGAATTATATCACCGAAAAGATCCGTTTCTGAGGCACACTGTTTCATGAAAGACGGTCTTGTAAAAATAGCGGCAGCAGCACCTTCTCTTCGTGTTGCAGATACGCAGTATAATGCGGAGCAGATCATCAGCTGCATCAGTGATGCTGATGATCTCGGTGTAAAAATTCTCACTTTTCCGGAACTCAGCATCACTGGCTGTACCTGCCGGGATCTTCTCAGGCACGAAGTGCTTCTGAAAGGTGCCGAAGAAGCTCTGTGCCGGATCATAGAAGCAACCACAGGTCTGGATATGTTAGTTTTTGTCGGTCTGCCTTTTGCTGACGGATCAAAACTATACAGCTGTGCTGCTGCTATCTGTTCCGGCTATCTTCTCGGGCTTGTTCCGAAAACAAATGTCTTCGGAAGCTTTTTCTCTGTTCCGGACGAAGCACCGCATACCGTTGAAATAGGCGGAATGTATTCTGCAGTCCTGTCACCGAATATTCTCTTCCGTCATGAAAAACTGCACACTCTCTGTGTCGCAGCAGAACTCGGCGAAGATATTTCTTCTCCACTCTCTCCTGCTGTCAAGCACTCTCTTGCAGGAGCCACTGTAATAGTGCGTCTTGCATCTTTCCCTGAAACTCTTTTTTCAACAAAAGAGGCTCTCCGCTGTATCTGTGCTGACACAAAACGCCTGACCTGCGCCATACTTCTTGCAGCTCCAGGCAGAGGCGAATCCAGCACTGACAACGTTTATTCCGGTCTGTGTGCACTAGCGGAAAACGGATCGCTTCTCGATCTTGATGAGAACGATCTTGGAATTGCTGTTTCTGAAACGGATACTGCTTATCTGCAGTATCTGCGTCTGCAGCTTGGAAATTATGACAAATCAGAAGTACAGTATTACACCGCACTTTGGGGCAGTGAACTGAGTGAAACGGATGTTACACGCATTTATCCTAAGCACCCGCATCTTCCTGAAGATGATGCTGAACTTCCTGCTTATTGTGAGCGTATGATCAGAATGCAGACCGCCGGACTAGTCAGACGCATGGAATACGCCCATTTGGATCACTGTGTTGTCGGTATTTCCGGTGGTGTAGATTCCACTTTGGCTGTTATGATCAGTGCACTTGCTGTCCGCCAGCTTGGGCTACCTGCGAAAAACGTCATTGCTGTGACAATGCCCTGCTTCGGTACCTCGAGCCGTACAAAAAGCAATGCCGTAGTTGTTGCAGAGCAATGGGGTTGTGAAGTACGCACAATCAATATCACTAAAAGCGTCTCTCAGCACTTTGATGATATTGGCCATGCTCACGATGATTATTCTGTTGCTTTTGAAAACAGCCAGGCACGTATGCGTACTATGATTCTGATGGACATAGCCAACAAAGTAAACGGATTAAACGTCGGCACAGAGGATCTCTCCGAGTATATTGACGGCTGGTGCACCTATAACGGTGACCACACGTCCATGTATGATGTCAATATCGGAGTAACCAAGACGCAGGTCAGAGCTGCTGTTGCCCATCTGGCAGAAACAACTGAAAACTCTCTTCTGAAAGCCGCTCTCTATGATGTGCTTGACTGCCCGGTTACACCTGAATTATTGCCCATTCATGATGATCTGATCGAACAGAAGAGTGAAGATTCTGTCGGTTCCTATTCTTTGCAGGACTTCTTTACTCACAAAGTTCTGATCTGCGGTTTTTCACCTCGTAAAACCATTCGTCTGGCAAAAATTGCTTATGGGGAAGAGTTCAGTGATGAAGAACTTCTGCGCTGGCTTAGGAGCTGGTGTCGGCGGCTGTTTTCGCAGCAGTTCAAACGCAGCTGTCTGATGGATGGTCCGTCCGTCGGAAGCTTCAGCGTCTCTCCGAGAACGGGTTTCCGAATGCCGTCTGATGCGGAAGCGGCTTTGTTCATGAATGACCTCGACCTGTTTGAGGAAGAACTCCTCCAGGGTGACAGGCGGTCATATTGACCTGATTGTCACGTTGCCCAAAAAGATTCCTGACCTCACGCGCAAAAAAGGAGCTGTGGAGAAAAAAGAGTAATAATCTCTTTTATTCTCCCAGCTCTTTTAATATTTCTTCATATAAGTTTTGTAAACACAACCCAGATTATTCAGAGATTGGTATTATTTCTTCAAGCAGATAAGTCAGTTCTTTTTTATAGTCTTCCACAAGCGTAATTCTGTCTTTTTCGCATACAACAATGCTGTCTCCGAATTCATCAAACAGTTCTTCATTGATTTCATCAGCAACAACTGACGGCATCAGGTGATTCGCTCTTAGGATATCTGTTCCGGATTCTCCCCGTAAAAAAGCACGAAGAAGCTGAACATGAAGAGGATTGAAAGGCAGGAATGAGCTATCAGCAGGCATTACGCCTTCTTCCTCTGAAGATGATAACACTTCTTCTGCATCTGAAATATCTTCTTCAGTCATGAGACTGTTCTGCGTTGTCAATGCATCCTCACGAATCCGTTCAAGGCCTGAAAGATCGATTGTAATTTTTGGCTTTACTGCTTTTGCGGCAGCTAGCCTGTCATTCTCAATAACACATCCAACAAATCTTTCTGCCCATTTATCTTCCTCTCTGGCTCGCAGATAACGGCCTGTTTTCAGATATCTGCGCAGCCAGAGATCCGTTTCATGCAAAAAACCGTAAAACACTTCCCTGTCATAGTTCAGCTTTTCATATGCTTCGACTTGCCACAGTCCGTTCCGACACCGGTAAATACGGTTTTCGTCCAGCATATATTCTCTGTCCAGCTGTCTCTTCTGCTGCCAATATACAGCATTTGAAAGCGGATACCATTGTCTGATGCTACGTTTTCCGAAACAAATAGCAAACAGATCTTTATCCTCCTTCTTAAAACCGGAAACTGCTCTTCTCCATGCTTCACTGAAGAGATGCATACCTTTGGCAGGTTCTTTGACAATAACAGGTGACTCTGCCTGCCTTTTACCGGCGAAGCAGCATAATGCCTTAAAAACCTCTTCATCTGAATAATCCTTCGGATTCTGCAAGGTTGTAAGCGCAGCATCTTTTTTTAACAATTCCGGGTCAGCGAATTCACGGGATAATTCCGGAGGAAGATTATGGACTACAGCATATTCCATCATCCAGCGCCGAAGATTCTGTCGCATCCGCTTGTCACCGATTCCGGAATCCAGATACCCTATCTCAAACAGTCTCAGTTTTTCCAGACTGTCTTCCGGTGATGTAGCTCCAATTCCATTAAGAAGTTCATAGACATAAAGATAAGCAGCTGAAGTTGGAATCGGAAAAAAATCTCCTTTTCGGATATGCGCTCTCCAAGTGAAATATCCCCGCAGTTGGTTGGTCGTCATATCATGATAAGTCGGATAATAGCAGGAAAAATCTCCTTCCCAGGGAAAGTCGTCCTCATATCCCTGCATATATTTCCCCTGCTGATAAAAATTTTTCGCTTTTGCCTCCATTGATTCCTTTCCGTAGTTGAAAAGGTGTTTCATCTTGCGAAGTTTCTCCGGAGGTGCTTCATTCAAAGGTCTATAACTACTGCCTTTAAAAGGCAATAACGTATCCTGCCACGTCTTTTCACCGGCAGGTTTAAAAGCGTCAAGAACTATTGTACAGCCTTTTTGTTCTTCAATGTTTACTGCCCTGTCAAAGAGTCTGTAGACAATTTCCGACTCTGTTCTGTCATCAAAAACAATATTAATCCACTTCTGTCCTTTCATCCGTAAGGGAAGGGCAAGATAAGCTCTGGAAAACTCTGTCAGGCTCCGGCGTCCGCATTTAAGATCACAGCTCTCTATCTGTGTACCGGTGTCCATATCCCATTGCCGCATCAGCAGCGCGATCCATTGCCCGGTATGAGGGTTGCATAAAACAGAGAAGCCGGGAAAATCCGTCCACTTATGCTGTTCCTGAATATTGTATTTTTCTTCGGCATAAGCCGTCAGTTCCGTCAGCTCCATGTTTCATCTCTCCGTAAAACTTCTCTCAGATTTTAACGCAGACTCATTCCAGCTTTCAGAAAGCGAAACATCCGAACAGCTGCAAGATAATAAAGTTCCTCCGCCCGGTTAAGAGCTTCTTCCAGCTCCATTGGTGCGTCAACCGTTGTCATCAGGGACAGAATACCATGATGAAAAATCTGAGCAGCATCTTTTCCCAAAGAACCGCTGAGTCCTACTGCTGGGATACTTTTTTTTGCTGCCCGCTCGCCGACGCCCTGCATAACCTTCCCGAAACAACTCTGCCAGTCAGTACGGCCTTCACCAGTAACAACAAGGTCCACACCTTCAAGCCTGCTGTCAAAGTCAATCAGGTCGAGAACTGTATCAATCCCTGATCTCATTTTCCCTTCAAAAAAGACCATCAATGCTGTTCCAAGCCCTCCCGCTGCTCCTGCACCGGGAATAGTATCCGGATCGATGCCAAACTGTTTCCGGATAATGTCCCTGTAATTTATCATGCCGGCTTCCAGCTTTACCATCATATCCGGGCTTGCTCCTTTCTGCGCACCAAATGTATAGGTTGCTCCGTTCGGTCCGCAGAGAGGATTTGTCACATCGCACATCACTGTAATGGAGGTCTTTCGAATACGCTTGTCCAGCCCGGACACATCAATCGAACATAGTTTTTCCAGGTCAATCCCGCGTCCTTCCAGCTCAGCCCCCTTTGAATCCAAAAAGCGAACACCTAACGCCCTGGCGCAACCCATACCGCCGTCATTGGTTGCACTTCCTCCGATAGCAATGGATATGTCGGTAAACCCCTGATCCAGCGCATGCAGGATCAGTTCTCCCGTCCCATAGCTTGTGGTATACAGTGGATTACGCTTATTTATTGGAACCAGAGGAAGTCCGGATGCTGCAGCCATTTCAATCACTGCTCTGTGTTCATCCAGTTTACCATAGCCCGCTTTCATTTTCTCCATAACCGGGCTGTATACTTCTGTTTCAAGCCATTCCCCATGTTCTGCCGTTACAACAGCGTCTACAGTACCTTCCCCACCATCTGCTACCGTCACGCTGTCGCATTCAACTGCTTTTCCGAAAACCTCTTTTGCTGCACTGGTAAGCAGGTCAGCGGTCTGCCGGCTGCTTAAGGTGCCTTTAAATGAATCGGAAGCAAACAGGAATTTCATTTTTCCTCCTTATAGAGATCCCCGGGGCTGTTGAAAACTGTCCCGGGGAAAACATATTAAACTTCAAAAAATCTGTATTCTATATATTTGCTGAAACTCTCGCCGGGACGAAGAACTGTAGACGGGAACTCGGGATGATTCGGGCTGTCCGGGTAAAATTCCGGTTCAATAGCGATTCCCTGATTTTTCCGGAATGGAACCGGAAGAGATGCCCCGGTATAAATCTGTACTGCCGGCATATCCGACCAGGTTTCCAGGCGACAGTTGCCCATCTCCAGTACACATAGCAGCTCTTCCGGTGTCAGGAAACAGTCATCCAGATCTTCCCCGAGTATACGCAGCTCATTCAGTGCAAACTTTCCCTCACACGGGAGAACTTTCCCAGTTGGTATCAGGCCACCGTCCACATCAAGATGCCCGGTTGCATTTACCTGCAGTTTCGCATTCAGTACACTCTCCGCATCATTCAGATTGAAATAATGGTGAACTGTCGGTGCGTAAACAGTTGCTTTGTCCGTTGCCCCGCCAAAGTCAATTCTCACAGCACTGCCGCGGAGAGAATAGCGTACAGTCATAATGAAATTCCCCGGGAATCCATTATCCCCGTCCGGCGAAAACAGGCTGAACTGCACGCTGTCTCCCTGTACTTCCGCATTCCAGATACGCCTGTCAAAAGCTTCCGGTCCGCCGTGCAGCTGATTTACTCCCTCATTGGCAGGCAGATCATACTTCACGCCGTCTAGTGTAAAGGAAGCGCTGCCGATACGGTTGGCATAGCGACCGATTGTTTTGCACAGAAATGCATTTGCAGCCTGATTCTCTTCTTCCGGTGTGGAATAGCAGACGGCCCGTTCTGTCCCTTTATATTTCAGTCTGGTGACCATAGCACCGAACGTTGTAACTGCCACTTCAAGCTCATCATTGAAAAGGACATACTGATCATAATTTCCAAACAGTTCTTTCCTGATCATGCCCTTCTCCTCACTTTTTCAGGGCAACTGCCTGTCTTGCTTTTTCGGCAATTCCTTCCGGCGTAATACCGAAGTACTCAAGCACCGCGCTGTAAGTTCCGCTGCGGCCGAACTCATCATTTACACCGTGACGGACAACCGGTACTGGATATTTTCCGCTCAACAGTTCGCAGACCGCTCCTCCAAGTCCACCGATCACGGAATGTTCTTCAGAAGTTACGATACAGCCTGTTTCTCTGGCAGCTTTCAGGACAAGTTCTTCATCCAGAGGTTTGATCGTGTGCATATCAATGACACGGGCAGAGATTCCTTCAGATTCCAGGAGTTCCGCTGCTTTCATTGCCATTGGGACATTGATGCCGACTGCAATAATCGTCACATCCCTGCCGTCTCTGAGCTGTACTCCTTTTCCAAGTTCAAAATGATACCCGTCAATTTCATCCGTTATGATTTCCGTTGCCGGGCGTTCCAGCCTCAGATAAGCCGGCCCTTTGTAATTAATCAGAGCTTCAACTGCCAGCTTCATTTCATACCCGTCGCAAGGGCAGCATACCAGCATTCCGGGAACAGCCCGCATCAGGGCAAAATCTTCGATGCACTGGTGGGTTGCACCGTCTTCACCTACAGAAACGCCACCATGAGACCCGACCACCGTCACATTCAATCCCGGATAAGCGATGGAGTTGCGCACCTGCTCATAAGCTCTGCCTGAAGCAAAAATGGCAAAAGTATTTGTAAACGGTTTCAGGCCGACTGTTGCCATTCCTGCCGCTATATCTGTCATGTTTGCTTCAGCAATGCCGCAGTCAAAGAAGCGTTCAGGATGTGCTGCTGCAAAGAACTTAGTCATAGTTGCACTTGCCAGGTCAGCATCCAATACAACTAGCTGAGGATATTTTTCGGCAAGCTCAACAAGAGCTTCACCGTATGCATTTCGTGTTGCAATTTTCCCTGCCATAATTACTTCTCCTCTTTCAGTGTATTGATGATGGCTTCCAGTTCCGCCTTTGCGACGGCAAACTGTTCATCATTCGGGGCTTTTCCATGCCATCCAGCATTGTTCTCCATGAATGAGACATCTTTTCCCTTCACAGTCTTCATAATGATCATAGTCGGTTTTCCCTTGCACGCTCTGGCAGCATTTAATGCTTTTTCAATCTGAGCAAAATCATGACCGTCAATGCTGAGAACATTCCAGTTGAAGGATTCAAATTTCTTATCCAGCGGTGCAGAAGGCATCACTTCATCGTTCGTTCCGTCAATCTGCAGGCCGTTGTTATCAAGGAAAACACAGAGATTGTCAAGATCCCATTTGGCAGCGGCCATGGCAGCCTCCCAGATCTGTCCTTCCTCAATTTCACCGTCTCCGCACATAGCATATGTACGGAATGTTTTTCCGGTTGTTTTTGCGGCAAGAGCCATTCCGACTGCGCAGCTCAACCCCTGTCCGAGGGAACCGGTAGACATATCTACACCAGGTACATGTACCATATCCGGATGTCCGGACATATGTCCTTTTATAGAACGCAGCAGCTTCAGTTCCTCTTTAGGATAATAACCGCGCATGGCAAGTACCGCATATAACGCCGGCGCGCAGTGCCCCTTGGAAAGGACAAAACGGTCTCTGTCTTCCCATTGTGGATTTGCTGGGTCAATATTCATCTCCTTAAAGTAAAGATATATGAGCGCATCCATGCAGCTCAGGGAACCGCCGGGATGTCCGGCTTTTGCTTCATGCACAGCATCCACAGCCAGCAGGCGGGATTGCGCAGCAGTCAGCTTCAGTTGTTTATACTGATCCATAAGCATTTACCTCGTTTATAAAATGATAATATAGATTATATCATATACCGGTACTGAATGCAAAACATTCTCATTTTGCGGTGGAAATATTTACCTGTATGTGTTACAATTATCAAAAATCAGGTTGTTTAGAAGGAGCATGATAACTATGAAGAAAGCCTTGATCACCGGCATTACCGGACAGGATGGATCTTATCTTGCGGAATTGTTACTGGAGAAAGGATACGAAGTGCACGGAATTATTCGTCGTGCTTCTGTTTCCACTACGGCCCGTATCGATCATATTCTTGATAAGCTCATTATCCATGAGGGTGATCTCTCCGATTCATCCAGCATCATCCGAATTGTTCTGCAGGTAAAACCTGATGAGATTTATAACCTTGCTGCGCAAAGTCATGTGCAGGTTTCCTTTGATGCCGCTGAATACACCGGAGATGTAGACGCGCTTGGTGTTCTCCGTATCCTGGAAGCAGTCCATACTGCCGGGCTGGATAAAACCTGCCGTGTCTATCAGGCAAGTACAAGCGAACTCTACGGAAAAGTGGAAGAAGTTCCCCAGAACGAGAACACACCGTTCCACCCCTACAGCCCTTACGCAGTTGCCAAGCAATACGGGTACTGGATGATCAGGCAGTACCGTGAAGCATACGGAATCTTTGCCTGCAACGGTATACTCTTCAATCATGAGTCTGAGCGCCGCGGGGAGAATTTTGTCACCAGAAAAATAACTCTCGCCGCCGGACGCATTGCCTGCGGACTTCAGGATCATCTGGAGCTCGGCAATCTGGATTCTCTTCGTGACTGGGGATATGCCAAAGATTATGTGGAATGCATGTGGCTGATTCTGCAGCAGGACAAACCGGATGACTATGTAATTGCAACAGGCGTACAGCACACGGTCCGTGAGTTCACCACACTGGCATTTGCCAACGACGGCATTGAACTGGAGTGGAGGGGAAGCGGCCTTGAAGAAAAAGGCTATGATAAAAAGACCGGGAAAATGCTGGTATGTGTCAACCCGAAGTGGTACAGACCTACTGATGTTGTAAATCTTTGGGGAGATCCCGCGAAAGCGAAAACACAGCTTGGATGGAACCCGCAGAAAACGAGTTATGAAGAACTGTGCAGAATCATGGCGCAGCATGATCTTCTATTGGCGAAGAAAGAAGCCGGTCAGGCATAACATAGTTAGGGATTATTAATGAAAGCATTAATCATTGGGGCTTCAGGCTTTGTTGGACCATATTTGGTTGAAGAAGTCAGGAACAGTCTCTTCTGCGAAGTCATTACTACTACGTCCCGTAAAATAGGCAAACTGGGAATCGGCGAGGATAAAACTGTAAACCTTAACATTCGCGATAAGGAACAAATATCAAGGATTCTGTTTTCAGAGAAGCCTGATTATATTTTTCATCTGGCGGCCCAGAGTTCAGTTGCTTTGTCATGGAGAGATCCAAAATCCACAGTTGATACCAACATTATCGGAGCTATCAATCTGATCAATGCTGTTCAGCAGTCAGGTTATACTCCAAGGGTATTGATTGCCGGCAGCGGTGAGGAGTACGGCAGAGTAAGAGAAAATGACATTCCAATCAAAGAAAGCGCAGCTCTTTCTCCGGGTAATGTATACGCTGTTACGAAAGCCTGCCAGAATATGATGGCATCGATTTATTCCCGTGCCTATGCTCTGCCACTTGTGATGACCCGCTCTTTTAACCATATAGGTCCCGGCCAGTCACGGCAGTTTGTGGTTGCAGATTTCTGCAGTCAGGTAGTGGAAATTGAACAGGGTAAACGGGATCACGTCATCCGTGTAGGCAATCTTTCAGCTAAAAGAGATTTTACAGATGTCCGGGATGTAGTAAAAGCATACTGCCGGTTAATCCAGTATGGGAAATCCGGTGAAACATATAATGTTGGAAGCGGACATGCTATTTCTATACAGGAAATACTCGACATTATTTTAAGTCAGACAACAGCAAAAGTGATCATAGAAAACGATCCTGCCAGGCTGAGGCCGGTTGATGTTCCGATAATAGAAGCAGACATCTCAAAAATCTATAAAGACACCGGGTGGAAACCGACGATCAGTCTGCCTCAGACAATTACAGATACTCTACAATACTGGCGGGGTCATACTCTGCAATAAAGAGGAAGAACTATGCGCTATCTTATCATCGGCGGAAAAAGTGTCTTTGGAGAGGGTCTGGCTGTCAGATTATTAGCAAAGCCTGATACTGAATTGGTATTTGCAACAAAGCTCCCCTCGGAAGAACACAATATTTGCAAATACGAAAAACTGTACTGGCACAATCTCGATGTCAGATCAGAAGCAGATGTCAACCGAATCGTTTCCTCAGCAAAAGCAGACGTTATCTTCGATTTAGCTACACAGGATTCTGTTGGCTATGCCTGGAAAAATCCAATAGAAACAGTTGATATTAATGTATCAGGAACAGTTAACGTACTGAATGCTGTAAGAGACTTCAGCCCTAATACCCGTCTTATTATTGCCGGAAGCGGCGAAGAATACGGGAGGATGGATTTCTCAGATATTCCTTTGCATGAAGAAATCAATCCGCAGCCAAACAACATCTACGGTGCAACCAAAGCTTGTCAGACGATGTTTGCCAAACTGTATCATCAGGCTTTTGGATTGGATATTATTGTCCTCCGCACTTTTTATGAGACATCCGTTCTTCAGGATGACAGGTATGCAGTCTCCAGTTTCTGCAAACAGTTTGCTGAAATGGAAGCAGGTCGAAAAGAAACCGTTATCAAAACGGGAAATCTGAATAATATCCGGGATTTTACAGATGTTGAAGATCTCATCAGCGCCTTTGATGCCGTAGCTGAAAAAGGAAAAAGCGGAGAGATTTACAATGCCGCAAGAGGCAAGAAAACATCGCTCCTGGACATAATAAAAATACTGGAAAAATTAACCGGTATAAAAGTCAGTATTGAAGCAGATGCGAGTCGTTTCCGGCCGATGGACGCTCCGGCAGTAGTAGCTGACGTTCGTAAAATAGAGGCTGATTGCGGCTGGAAAGCTGAGATTCCGTTGGAAAAGACTATTGAAAAAATGTTGCTATACTGGCGTCAGACGATTTAACCTTATGTTTACAAAATAGCGAAATAAAAAGTTTATAATTATCATACAATATGTTATACTTGGTTTACATAAAATAAAAGAAGGTGTTATTATTGGCCAGTTTAAGCAACATGCCGCCCGTTGGTGTATTTGTAATTGTTCTGATCGTGGTTCTGTTTGGCATTTCCTTATTCGTTCTTTTCGGAGTATATGCCCGGTACAAACATATTTCCTATCAGATCAGCGGAACCCTTGACCAGGATAACCGTTTTCTCCGCTACGCTGTTAACCAGTTCGCGGACTCCTATAAACGCTATGGTAAGGAAACCAACACACCAGCAATCATTGAGGAAGCTATTGGAACCAAGCTCGGTGGAGCTCTTTTGTGTGAGCGTTTTCTGAACAATGCAGCTTCTTTGTTTGTTACACTGGGTCTGTTCGGCACCTTCCTCGGCCTCAGTCTTTCAGTTGGCTCTCTGACGGAGCTGATCTCTGACGGCAGTGCGGATGAATGGCTGACGATACTGAACAGTGTAGGCGGCGGTCTTCTCTCTGCTTTGAGCGGTATGGGTGTAGCCTTTTATACATCTCTTGTCGGTGTCGGCTGCTCTATTATTCTCACGATTTTGCGTGCTATCTTTTCCCCTGCTGCTGCAAGAGAGCTCTTGGAATCGAGGATGGAGATCTGGCTTGATCAAAGTGTTGCCCCCACCCTGCCTACCCGTGCAGCACAGAACGATGTAGATGCATTAAATCTGATGATTGATGGGCTTAACAGTGCTTCTGATGCCATGCAGAACAGTCTGGCCGAAGCCACATCCAGCCTGAAAGCTTCTCTTATAGGCTTTAACAAAACTGTTTCCGGATTTAACGAAGGTGTACGCGATTTCTCCGAATTTCATTATGCGCTTCAAGGTACTGTTGAGCGTCTGGATGTTGCAATCCGTGACTTTGGCAGTGCTGTCCGGGGTGTAACAAGTCATGTTGAGAGGAGTGACCGCTCATGAGGAGGCGCTCCAAAGTGAGCACAGATGCAGCATCCGGGAAAATTGATAACGAGCAGAATTTCTGGCCGTCATATGCAGATATGATGTCCTCATTTGCACTGATTCTTTTCTTTTTAATGTTACTGGCATATCTCTCAAACATTCAAACCGGGAATAACCTTCGAAATACTGAGGAACGGCTGTCAGACACGCTTTCCAAGCTTGCCCTTACTCAGGCCGAATATGATGAAGCAAATGCCAATCTCATGGAAACGCAGAACGAGCTTACCAATAAGGAAGCAGAACTGAATGAAAAAGAAATAACCCTCGCTACTCTCAGTGCCCAACTGGATGAACTCAATACTGCTCTGGAAAGTCAAAAGCTGATTCTCGCTACACAGCAGGAAAAAATTAATGCACAGGCGCAATATGTATCCGATGCACAAGTTGAACTGGAAAAAATGCACGGCCAGATGGAGACCATCGTTGGTGTTCGACGTGAAATTCTGGAGCAAATTGTCAACAGCATCAATTCAGCAGGTAGCTCTTCCCGAGCATCAA
>JAEEGI010010304.1_pt1 | contig 20324 bp, 17 predicted proteins | sample 8958751 | NCBI WGS metagenome assembly JAEEGI01 (sample SAMN16246545, study PRJNA631951) | gut metagenome | biome: gut microbiome; feature: rumen; material: KS-attached | host: Bos | place: Iran: Karaj | collected 2018-10 | reverse complement strand
CGTGACTCGAACACGCGACCCCCTGCGTGACAGGCAGGTATTCTAACCAACTGAACTAACGCACCAACATGTGAGTGCTAAGGAGCATTTCTTTTCCAAAGCGACTGCAAAGGTACGGCGACTTTTTGAATTGACAAAAGATTTTTCAAGAAATTTTTCAAAAAAATATCACATCATCAGTTAATAATCTGTGAATCAATTCAATAAGGTAATTGTCTTTTGGCGTCAATCAGATCATCTGATGATGTGATATAGAAAAATGAAACAGGTATCTTGATTTTTAGTATGAGGAATAGTTTTTTACAGCCCCTTATCTCCTAACTTCTCACTCCTAACTCTTAAAGCCTTTCCTTCTCGCTGGCGCCTGCACCAGTGCCCTTGTACTTGCTCTGGGCCGCGTTGAACTTGTAGCGCACAGTGAATTCCACCTCGCGGCCATCGCGGCGCTGGACCTGGCACATGTTGCGCAGCCCGTAACGCAATTTATAGTGCTCTTGCGAGTCAAGCAGGTTGTGGCCAGTCACCTGGATAGCCAGGCGGTCGTTCAAGAAGGTCTTGGTGGCGCCGATGTCGAGCAGATAGCCAGGCTCGGTGAGGGTGACATTTTCCATGTCGCCACGGCTGGTGAAATTAAAGTTGACGTTGGCCGTCAGCGTGGGGATGATCTGGAAATTGTTGTTGAACTGCACGAGGAAGAAAGGATTTCGCGGCGTGATAAAGCCGATGGGTGACGGTATTTTGATCCAGTCCTTAATCATGCCCAAGGTGAGTGACGGCTGGTAGAGTCCGAAGCGGGGCGAGAAGGTGAGCATCACGCGCATGGCGTCCTTGTGGTCCACGTTCTCATGGGTCATCAGTGTGGTGGCCTCGCTGCCGGGTATCTCGTGAGCCACGTTGACGATTACGTCACGATCGTGCTTGTAGCCCAGCATCAGGTTGACCCACTTGTACATCGCCATGAGCGACACCTCGTTGTTGATGGTGGGTTTGAGATAAGGATTACCGCCATCCCATGTGAAGCGGTTGGCGTAAGTGACGCTGCCACGCAACTGCCAGTAGCCGGGACGCTTGATTTTCATCGCGTAGTTGAGCATCAGTTGCACATCGCCTGCCCGTGCCATCAGTCCTACGCTAGGGAAGAAGTGGTGGTATTTGCGGCTTTGCTCGGCCATGTGCACGCCTTGGCTGTAGTAATCGGTGTTGACGTTCTCGTTGCGCAGACCCACCTTCAACTGACCGAAAGGCAACGGATGGCCGTACTCTGCAAAGAAGATGTAGTTGCGCTCCTTCTGCTCGGTAAAGGACGTGGGAACAATCTGCTCAGGGTTGATGTAGTCGTCGTTGCGGTGAGTGTGGTCATACTCACTGCCCACCTGCAGATTACCACCCCACAACGGCCACGACAGGACGAGTTTGGCCGCCCACAGCTGGTTGCGAATCACACTGGTGCTGGTCACCGTGCGGCTCTCCCATTCCTGACTCACCTCATCGTTGAACTGGCTCTTGCGTTCTTTGTGGAAAACGTAGTCGGTGTTGAAGTCAATCGACGTTTTGCCCACTTTACCATTGTAGTAGGCATTGAGGGTGTGAGGCATGTTGAATTTGCTGGACATGTGTACACCATTTTCCAAGTGGTCATAAAACTCGCCGTTGGCCATCACATCGGCGGTGAAGGTGCCGCGGGTGCGGTTTAGGAAAAATGCTTTGGTGTCATACCTGAAACCCATCGAGTGGTTGTCATTAAAGATGTAGTTCACGCCCGCCGAGGTGTAAATCGAGTTATTGTGGCTCTTGATGTCGGAATGCTCATTCATGCGCCATGTGGTGTCGGCTTGAACGTCAAAAATGAAATCGTCATTTTCCAAGTACTTGTCATCATTATACCATACGCTGCCGAATACATCGAGCCCGCGATGGCGGTAGTTCCAGTTGAGACCTAGCGCAAGGTCGGGACCCTCACCCACGTAGTAACTGGCTTGGGTGTTGAAACTGAAACCCTCGCCCTGCGGCCTTTTGGTCTTGATAAGGATGACCGACTCGACCGTCGCGTCATATTTCGCTCCGGGACTGGTAATCAGCTCCACGCTCTGGATGTCCTCGCTGCTGATCTGGTCCAGCTCGGTCTGGTTTTGGAGTTTGCGGCCGTTGATGTAGATGAGTGGCGTGCCCTTGCCGAATACCTCCAGCCCGTCCTTCTTGCGCTGCACGCCAGGCAGGTTCTCGAGCACAGCCTTGGCGGTGCCTACCTTGCTCAACAGTGTGTTCTCCACCTCGGTTTTGAGACCCTCGGTCGTCAGTTTGAAGGCGGGGCGCTGGCCCTTGACCACGACCTCTCCCAGCATGGTCGTTTCAGGCTCCAGTGCGATGGTGCCCAAGTCTCTGCCTGCTGCATCCAGCACCAGCGTCTTGTACCCTAAATAGGAAATCTTGATAATGGGTTTAGCCGTATTGCCCGTGAGGGTGAACTGGCCATTGGCCTCGGTTGTCGTACCGGCTACAAAGGCGCTGTCGCTGCTGTTGAGCATCACCACGTTAGCAAAGGGAACCGGAGCCTGAGTCTCATCGACTACCCGTCCAGTGAACGTCTCGGCGGCTGCCGCCATTACGGCCAGCACAGCCATCATCATTGTAAAAAAGTATCTTCTCATTTGTCTATAGGTTTTATTGAGTTATCGTGTTTCTGGTAGCAAAATATCCTACCGTTTTCCCTATAGACACACACCAGTGGGTAAAAAGTTGCAAGCGTCAAGAAAAAAACCGCTTTTTCACACTTTAGGGTGTTAAAAAGGGCCGCGGCGGAGCCGCGACACGGGGAACTGGGCTTGCTCTGCTGGTTTCCTGTGCCGGGGCTCTGCCACGGCCTTGATGATAATTCTTGCTTGGTTTTTTGGTGATGTGTCGCTATTGAGGTAATTTTGCTTTATGGATTGGGAAAGGTACAAGAGCAAGAAACAGTGGGCTGGTGAATTGAAACCGTCGATGAAGCGCCGCCGAGTGGGGCATGACTATCAAGGCCGTTGTATCTATATGATTACTCTAGTTGTCAAGGAGCGCCGGCCGTTACTTGGTACCCTCACGGGCAATAGTGAGACAGAGCCTGCCATTGTGGAGCCGAGCCCACTTGGTCAAGCAGTGATGCAATCTCTTGTCAATATCCCTAAATTCTATCCCGAGATTGCTATCTGGACGTTCCAACTGATGCCTGATCACCTTCACTTTATCGTCTTTGTTAAGGAACGCATTCCAGTACACCTTGGCAAGGTGATTAATGGCTTCAAGGTGGGGTGTAATCGTGTCTATAAAGAGCTTGTCAAGAGTGAACTGCTTGGATTGTGGGAGGATGGCTATAACGATGTCATTCTTGACCAAGAAGGACAACTGCAGCGCATGAAGGCGTACATCCTGGATAATCCTCGTCGCCTAGCCATGAAACGGGCTCATCCCGATTTATTCCAAGTCCAGAGGAACGTAAAAGTGGGAGACTATTCCTTTGCGGCACTGGGGAATATCTTTTTGTTGGATGCCCCATGTCTGTTGCAAGTGCAATGTACTCGCAAACTCACAACGCCACAAATCACAGCCACTGTGCAGCAGTTCCTGTTACATGCGCAGAACGGGACGGTCCTCGTCTCGCCAAGCATTAGTCCTGGAGAAAAGGCTGTGATGAAGGCCGCCTTTGAGCGGGGATTTCCGGTTATCGTGCTTCAAGAAAACGGCTTTGCCCCCCTTGCTAAGCCTGGAGGACAACGATTTGATGCCTGCGCTCAAGGGCGACTGCTCATGCTGGCCCCATGGGAACATCACAACGACAGGAGGTTAATCAAGCGCAACCAGTGCCTTGACCTCAACGAGATGGCGAGGGTGATCTGCCTTAAGAGCGACCGATAGAGGGCCGCGGCGGAATCGCGACACAGAGAACTGGCCTTGCTAGGCTGGTTTCCTGTGCCGGGGCTCTGCCACGGCTATTTTTCTCTGTTAGCTAGAGGGCTAGGTGTGTCGATCGACGGGTTACCAGGGGTCTTCGGCTTGTGATTCCTCCATGAGTTGTTTGCCGTAGGGAGTGAGGTACTCGGGGTCGCTTGGATCGTTGGGATAGAATAGAGGGACATCGATGTCGCCTTGAGCGAAGCTGGCGATCTCATAGACCTGATATACGAGATGCAGAAAACCTTCCTCGAAATACCATACCGAAGGAATCTTCAGGATACCGTCATCGGGGAGGAACAGGTCCTCCTCGGTGTAGTCATATTTGAGGTTGATTGACTTCATGATGTGGGGGCGGATTAATTCTGGGTCAATCAATACATCCTCCAGCGTGACGATTTTGCCGAGTTCGGTATCATAGGTGATGTAGTTGTGGACATACATGCCATGGGCCCCTCCTGCATAGTACATATAGGAAAACAGGTGGAATACGGCGAATCGCTTGCCCAAAGTTTTGAGTTCGATTGACTCGGTAGTGGAAGAATAAGAGGATTCTATATCGTTGAAATTGTCAAGAATCTGGTAGGGACCATTGTCGCCAAAGGGCACATTCTCGATGTCGGTGTACAACGTGTACTCGATAGCCCGATCCATCAGCTTGATATCCTCCTTGTCGGTCAGCCATTTGCACAAGGCCTCTTGCAACTTGGGGCATTCCTTGCCGTTGAGCATCACGGGCCAGAGGGCCTTGATGGAGTTTTGCTGATACTGGACATCTTCTCCTTCGCCGAGTTTTGCCCTGACGGTCTTGTCGATGTTATAGAACTGGCACGGTTCCCCGTATGATGATTGTGCCATGGCAGGGCATGCCCATGCCATGAGCACAATGGTGATGACGCTGATGGTTATCTTTTTCATCAGGAATGAAGGTTCGGGAGTTGATTACTCGGTTTGGTCGGTGAGGTCGAGGAGCTCGAGGCCGTAGGGGGTGTAGAGCTGTTTTATCTCCTCGGGCTTAAGCAGGTAGGGATAGATGGGGGCGTCGATCATGCCCTGGGCATAGCTGGCGATTTCATAGACCTGATAGATGGCGTGGAGTACCGTGCCGTCGATAAAGAAGTCGCGGGGCAGGGGCAGCAGGCCGTTGTCGGGTATGAAGAGGTCATCCTTGTCGTAGTCGTAGTTATTCTTGATCGCCTTAAAGATGGCGTTGCGCAGCAGGGTGGTGTCGGCGACGATTTCCTCGAGGGCAACGGCTTTCTCGGTCTTGAGGTCGTAGGTGACGTAATTGTTGGCGTAGATGCCGTGTGCACCACCAGCCATATAGGAAGAAGTGCCCAAGTGGTAGAGTAGCAGGCGGTCGGTCATGCTTTGCATGATCACGTCCACTTCGCTGGTCGATAACTTGCCGTCATCCTTGACCTCGGTGACGGGAACGAATTTCTTGGCGTCATAGTCGGTGTAGTTGCCTGGATTGAGCAGAAAGTCGGTGACCTTGTCCAGTTGGTTGAGTTCGGCGCTATCGGTCATGGCGCGGAACAAGGCCTGCTGCAGGTTGGGACAGGGCTTGCCATTGATGATTTGTGGCCAGAAAGCTGAGAATGAGTTGGAGAAATACAGTGTGTCGCCATCGTCATCAATGTAGTAGAACTGCTTGTCCATGTCAATGTTACTGAACTGGCACAGCGTTGTGTCGGAACTTCCTTGTTCATTGACTGCAGTGGAACCGTTGTTGCTGTTGTTGAGATTGCCACATGACCATAAAGCGGAGATGGCCAGCAGGGCGAAAATGAGATTCTTGTTCATAGTCATTAATTTGTTTAGAATACTGCCTGCAAAGTTATATAATAATCCGATACTCTATTCCAGTAGGCGCAAAAAAAATCCTCGACTCACGTCGGGGATTGCTTAACTAATTAACCTTCTAATACCATTAACATAAACCTTAAAACATTTTTTGTTTTTACCTGAAAAGTCAACTGTCTCACGACACCTGAAATTTCATAACCTTAAAAACTATTACCATGAAAAACCAATGCAAAAGTAGTACCAATATGTTTTATAACATAATTTTCAAACACAAAACAGTGAAAAATTAACAAATATTTGCGATATCGTTTTTCGATATCGCAAATATTTACACTTGTTAACACTAATACTAGCTTATCGCTTTGTCAAGGTGGCAAAGTAAATCATGTCGATTTCCTCGTAGGAAAAGTCACCGCTGATGAAATTGCCGGTCTTGAGTTTGAGGCAGTCGGACAGCCGCTGCAGCGCCTGTTCAAACATCTGCTGATGGTCAAATGCCAGCGGCGGCAGCTTGTTGATGGGGAACCAGCACGCCAGACGTGCATCGTCACCCCCGAATACCTCCTGGACACGGGTGAGGGTGAAATAAGCAATAGAGATGACGCGTTCGCGTGGATCGCGGTCGGGCGTTGCAAAGGCGCCCAGCTGCTCAATATTGGTTACTTGGAGGCCCGTCTCCTCAAGCAGTTCGCGCCGTGCTCCGTCAGGTGCGTCCTCGTCAATGTTGAGGAAACCGCCGGGGAAGGCCCAGCAACCCTTGTAGGGCTCGCCTCCTCGCTCAATGAGCAGCACGTTGAGGTGCAGTCCGTCATAGCCGAACACGACACAGTCGGTCGTCACGGCAGGATGAGGATATTTATAGCAATAATTACCTTCCATAGAGCATCGTTATTTTTCGAGGAAGAAAATATTCATTTCCTGTTTGCTGGCTGGCTTGTCAACGGCCACAGCAATAAAGGGCACCATATTGTGGGACATTTTGTCGCCCTTCTTTATCATGTAACTGAATACCAGGATATTGTTGTCTGTTGCCTTGACGTTAACAGGGTAGATGGTAGTCGCGCGCTTGGTCTCGGGCATGACGAGAGCAATGACAAACTGCTTGTTCCAGTTCACCTCGGTGGGCATTCCGCCCATGTGGGCTGCCATGCCGAAATATTTCTCAAAATCGGCTTTGTTGTCGATGATGAGGCGCTGCTGTTTGGAGCAGTCTACATCGTTGCGCACGAAGTAGTTTTCTAACGTCGTGTACTTGATTGGTGTGGCAACTTGGTCGATTTTCTGAGCCGCGTACATTTTGTCCATAAAGGAGCAGTTGCTGCACAACAGGAGCAACAGGGCACCCACGGCGAGAGAAATGATGGTCAGATGTTTCATTGCTTGGAATGTTCGTTAGTGATTTTGTCGTAGTAGAAGTTGAGCACATCGCTTGCGGCAACAAACGAGGTCTGTTTGCCAGCAAGTACGGTTTCTTCCTTGATATTGAGCAATCGTTCAATCTCGGGGTCGAAGTAGAAGCGTGCCAACAGTTGCTCGTTGATGGTCTCACGCATCCAGTAACGCTCTTGCTCGTGACGTTTCTCATCGAAATAGCCATTGGCCTTAACATGGGCGAAGTAGCGGTCGATCATGTCCCACACGCCCTCGATGTTCAGGTCATAGTAGCCCGAATAGGTGATGACCTCAGGCAGGAAGCCGCTGGGGGGCAGGGGATAGAGGTGCAGTGCGTTGCGGAACTGGGCGGCAGCCAGGTTGGCGCGCTCAACGTTGTCGCCATCGCACTTGTTGATGACGATGCCGTCGGCCATCTCCATGATGCCGCGCTTGATGCCCTGCAACTCATCACCCGTTCCAGCGAGCTGGATAAGCAGGAAGTAGTCCACCATCGAGTGGACGGCGATCTCGCTCTGTCCCACACCGACGGTCTCGACAAAGATGGTGTCGTAGCCTGCCGCTTCACACAGCACGATGGTCTCGCGCGTCTTGCGAGCTACACCACCCAGTGAACCAGCCGAGGGGGAAGGGCGAATGAAGACGTCAGGCTCGATGGCTAGACGTTCCATGCGTGTCTTGTCGCCCAGGATAGAGCCTTTTGAGCGCTCGCTGCTGGGGTCAATGGCGAGGACAGCCAGTTTGTGCCCTCCCTTGATGACATGCATACCGAAGGAGTCGATCGATGTGCTCTTGCCCGCTCCAGGTACACCCGTGATGCCGATGCGGCGCGAGTTGCCCGTGTAGGGCAGGCACTTCTCGATGACTTCCTGGGCTATAATCTGGTGCTCGGCATTGCGGCTCTCGACCAGTGTCACCGATTGGCCCAGCACGGCGCGGTTGCCCTTGCGGATGCCCTCGACATATTCGGCGGGAGTCAGTTGCGGTTTGCGTTTGCGCTTCAGGTAAGGGTTCACGCTAGGCAGCTGCTCCACGCCGCTGTTTACCTGCAGTCCAGTATATTGTGCATCATTTTCGGGATGCTGCAGCGAGGGGCACTCCTCGGTATGTTGTACGATTTTAGTATTTTTCTTTGCCATTATCTGTATGTCGGTTTGATATTATTTCTTGTCAATGATGCCCACGAGGCGGACGGTCAACTGTGGAGAGGCCGGATCGTTGCACAATAACGTGAGTGGCACGTTAAGCAGTTCGCCCTGAATTATAGATGTGTCCACGGTCACAGTAACGGTCGCTGACTTGCCGCGCTTGATTTCAGTGCGGTTAGTCTTTATGGTGACGCCTTCGCCGTCAGGTACCCATAGGCGTCTGATGGCGAGTGGTGATTTGCCCTTGTTGGTGACGGTGAAGGTGCGGGCTATCTTTTCTCCTGGCGCCAAGGTGCCGAAATCAAGACTCTCGCCGCAATCCACACCCACGACAGGAGCCTCAAGGCGTTCCTTGTCGGTAAGCCCTTCAAAATCCTCTATCACCTGAGCCATCACATTGATGGTCGCAGTTCCTGCCTCCGTCTCAGAAGTCTGCCTGAGGGGCTCGCAGGTCAGTGTCAAGGTATCCACATTTAGGCCCCAAAGCGGCGCATGGCCAGAGAGGTAATGCACCGTAAGGGCTGTGACCTTGGCGGGTGGCACCGTGTCGGGGACCAGGGTAGGGTGGAGGTGCGGCTTGTCGCCAGTGACATGGACCAGCAATGTGTCGGTTGAGGAGTTATAGGCACTCAGGAAGAGTGTCTTGGTCTTCCCTTTCTTCAGTTCCCCGAAAGCGATATTTCCCTGACTGATGCGTAGAGCGCCTGCCTGCATGGGGTACTGCTTATTGAGTGTCGCATCGGTAGGGATGACGTTGCCGCTGATTTCCAGGATGGTGCGCTTAGGCACCGTGTTGGTAAAAATGATGGCTTGTTTGGTGAATTGTCCCGGTCGGCCAGATGGGTTATAGGTGATGCCCACTGTGGCGGTATCTCCAGGTTGGATGGGCGTTTCAGGATAATTGATGGCGGTGCAGCCACATCCGGCTTGAGCCTTGACGATGAGCAAAGGTGCGTCCCCGGTGTTCACCAGTCGCATTTGGCAGGTTACTTTGCCATTCTTCTCCAGGAAAACGCCGAAATCATAATGCCGCTCAAGCCAGGTCACTTGTGGCTGGGCGACGGTGAGCAGCACCGTTATGGCAATCAGCGTTATGGTCAGGACACGTCTCACTTAGTTCTTGGGGATAACGGTTCCCTCAATGCGCAGGGTTGTGCTACGTTCTTTGCCGTTGGTCTTTACTTTGACGGTCTTTTTGAAGGCTCCCGGTCGACCGATGGGACTAAAAGTTACCTTGATTTTTCCCTTCTTGCCCGGCTTGATGGGCTTGGTGGGAAACTCGGGGCGCGTGCAGCCGCACGAGGCCATTGCATCAATGATGAGCAGGGGCTTGTCACCCGTGTTGGTAAACTCAAACGTGCAGCTCACGGGGCCGTCGGCCTCCTTGATAGTGCCGAAGTCATGGCTCTTGACCTCAAATTTTGCCTCGGCTTGCTTATCTTCAGCTACGGCACTCAGTGCCACCAAACTAATGGCGAATAATGCCAGAAAAAACCGTTTAGTCATTGTCATTATATATTTTAAATGATGTTATGCAAATTTGCCTTCCAACAGTTCTTTGCGAAGCAACTGGTAATTATAACCAGCGCTCTGAAAATATAAACCTGTTTCAAGGTCCAGTATCTTATCATAGAGCTGTGAATTATAAACAGCATCCAGACTCTCCTTGATTGAGAGTTTAAATTCCTTAATCACTCTAAGAACCAAGTTCTTGGTAAGCGAATCTATCAAGAATTTTGTCTCGTTGTTCATAATACTTTCAATTGTTTAATCGCTAATTCTGTGCCAAAGAAGTACTGCCGGTTCAGTTTGCGATAGGCTAACTCCCTGGCTAGGGTGTCGAGGTCGATCACTCCCTCATTGTATCTCTCAAGCTGAAAGGCGACCCCATCGTCTGCTACCGGACCAATAACGATATCGAAGGGATGAGAAAAACCAGTTTGAGAGGCATTGCGGTTGTTGTTGACAAATTCTGCCCATTCGGCACTTACTTCATCAGGAAAAATCTTGATGTTTATGTTACTCTGATGTAAAATGTCGTCATTGAATTCAAAAACGGTAACAATTGGGTTGCCAGAGCCCATGATGCGCACCCGTCTTTGTGCCATTGCCTCGGCCTGAGATTCAATGTCGGTCAAATAGAAGCCTTTCCCGAAGTCTTTGTCAACAAGACTTTTAGATAAGTCAATCTCATGGATGGCGACATTAGAGCCGTGATAAAGCTTTATAATCATACTAGCGCCCCTCCATTGCGATGACAGATGATGGATAAATCGGTAACAGCATCGTTGATTGATAGCTGATGCTCAGCCTCATAACACTCATCCAGGAAATCTAAGCCTTTGAACCTGTTCAAGTAAGCGTATGCTTGTTTGTTGCTTAGGCCATATTGATTGGCAAAAGCGCTTACACAATAAATGATATACGTTACCCTATTTTGAGTCTCTCGTTCCATCAGTCTGTTTTTAATAAAACATCTAACCTGCAAAGTTAGGAACATTTTTTGTGATACATGTCAAAAAACGGAAAATTTGTATGGATGTTGTGAAGCCAATGTGTTTAAATGTTGGATTGTTAAGAAAATGATTAGTTTTGCAACATCAAACCAATTAGTATTAACTTTAAAACTATAACTAGATGAAAAAGACAAGATTACTTATTGCATTGCTGGTGATGCTGGTTGCCGCGAGCGGTTATGCCCAGGACACTTATCGTAAGGCCGTGAAGCAGTACCTGAATGTGGATGAGAAGTTTGAACGGAGCAAAGCCATCATACCGTTCTTTAAGATGATGTTCGTCAACGATGGCAAGGTGAACCTTGACCAGTTGAACGAACGTTATCTCAAAGAGCAATTGGCGGATGATTATGCTGAATCACTGATTCCCATTTTACAGGCCCAAAATATAACAGAAGCCGACTTGCAGGAAGTTTACTCATTGCTTTCCACACCGCAGGGTAAGACTTATGCAGCTCATAAAGCGGAATGGGAAAGCGAGTTAAGTTCCGAGTTCACGAGCCTCATGCTTGAGGCAGTCTTAGACATGGAGCCTGAAGGGGAATTCAACCTAGAGCCAGTTCAACCCGATGCCGACATCGATGCCGCCTATGCCGCAAAGATGACGAAGTTACTGGATGACATGTCTCTCGTTTCGAAAATGATTAAAGAGTTGGAAGAACCCAGTTCAGATGGTTCCGAAGATGAGATGGACCCAAAGATAATAGACTGGTTCAAAGACAATATGCCTGTCATTGCATTGAATATGGCTTATGGCACGTTAACTGACGAAGATCTGGATTTCGGCCAATTGCTTTTCACCAAGGAGTCCTATCGTAAAGTTATGGATGTATTCAACAACACTAAAGTTGTAGAAGAAAATGTGGCCGCCTTGTTTACAAAGTATTTTGACTGGATGCAGGCACAAGGTGCAACAACCAAAGAGGGACCCGATGCTGTCGGGGGACTATTTAAGGGACTATTAGATGGTTTAATGGATGCAGGTGCCGACTAATATTTTGACAATGAATATATCGATGATATCGACCTTGGCAACCTCAAGTCCAACGGGCAGGTGCATGATTAGCGATATTTCTTAAGAACTCACGTTTCGGCGTTGCAAATCCGAGATTAATCTCGCATTTGCCGAAATAGGTCCACCAGCCGCTGTCAGGTTAATCTATGGCAGCGGCTGATGTCACACATAGACAGATGGTTTTTTAGTGTTTTTCTGCGAGAAATGGGGGTTGTAATGGCTTTTTTTGTAAATTTGCAGGATAAAACCCAAAATTAAGTACAATCATGATGAGAAAATTCTTGCTTTCCCTCGCCGCGGTGACGGCGATGACCGCAATGGCCGACACGCCGTTGTGGATGCGTTTTGCGAGCATCTCGCCTGACGGTAACAAGATTGCGTTCTGCTACAAGGGTGACATCTATGTGGTGCCCAGCAGTGGCGGACAGGCTGTGCAGTTGACCTCACAGTCGAGTTATGAATCCATGCCCGTATGGTCGCCCGATGGTACGACATTGGCCTTTGCCAGTGACCGCAAGGGTAACAATGACATCTACGTGATGCCCTCGACCGGTGGCCAACCCAAGCAGCTTACGCGCAACAGTGCTGCCGAGACACCGTGGACTTTCAGCCCCGATGGCAAGTATATCTACTTCAGCGCCGCTATCCAGGACCCCGCTAGCAGCATGTTGTTCCCCTCGGGCCGCTTGACTGAGGTGTATAGGGTGCCCGTTGAGGGTGGTCGTTCCACGCGAGAACTTGGAACGCCAGCCGAGTATATCTGTTGGAACAAGACCGGCGACTATTTCGTCTATCAGGACCGCAAGGGCGGTGAAGATGAATACCGCAAGCACCACACCTCGTCGATTACTCGCGACATCTGGTGCTATGACGCCAAGACAGGTCACCACACCAATTTGACCAATATCGGTGGCGAGGACCGCAATCCCGTCCTCAGCCCTGACGGCAAGACCGTTTATTTCCTGAGCGAGCGCAACAGTGGCTCGATGAACGTCTACTCGATGCCGCTTGACCATCCTAGCCAGCTCAGCAAGGTGACCAACTTCACGGTCAATCCCGTGCGCTTCCTCTCTATCGCCAATAACGGCACATTGTGCTTTACTCAGGACGGCGAACTCTATACCATGCGTCAGGGCGGTCAGCCCAGCAAGGTGAACATCAGCCTGTGGCATGACGACAGCGACCAGATCCAGAACCTGTCGTTCACCCGCGGTGCTACCGATGCTGCCGTATCGCCCGATGGCAAGATGGTGGCCTTTATCGTTCGTGGTGAAGTCTTTGTGACCTCGGTGGAATACAGCACCACCAAGCGCGTCACCAACACCACCACTGCCGAGAATTGGGTATCGTGGGGTGCCGACAACCGCACGCTGGCCTATGCCACCGAGCGCAACGGCAACTGGGAGCTTGTCCTCGCCACCATCGAGCGCAAGGATGATCCCAACTTTGCCAATGCCACCCTCATCAAGGAAGAAATCCTGCTGCCCTCGACCACGGTTGAGCGCATGTATCCCTGTCTGTCACCCGATGGCAAGAAACTGGCCTTTATCGAGGATCGTATCTATCTCAAGGTGCTTGACCTCAAGACCAAGCAGGTCACCCAAGTGACCGACGGCTCGACCTGGTATGAGACCAACGGCGGCTTTGACTACAGCTGGTCACCCGACGGCAAGTGGTTTGCCCTCGAGTTCATCGGCAACCAGCGTGACCCCTATACCGATATCGGTATTGTATCGGCCAATGGCGGCCCCATTACCAATATTACTGGTAGCGCCTACATTAGCGAGGGTCCCCGTTGGGTGATGGAGGGCAATGCCATCATGTTCCGCAGCAACCGTTTCGGTATGCGTAGCCATGCCTCATGGGGCTCACAGGACGACGTGTTCCTGGCCTTTGTCAACCAGGAGGCTCTGGATCGCTATAACCTCAACAAGGAGGACTATGAACTGTTGACCGAGGCCGAGAAGGAAGCCAAGAAGGCTGAAGAAAAGAAGGCCGAGGCTGCCAAGAACAGCAAGAAGAAAGGCAAAGCCGATGCATCGGCTGACAAGCCCGCCGACAAGGGTGTCAATGTTGAACTGGAGGGTATTGAAGACCGCATCGTGCGCGTGACGCCCAACTCAAGCAATATCTCGGGTTGCATGATTACGCCCGATGGCGAGTCGCTCTATTACCTGTCTTCCTTTGAGAAGGGTTATGACCTGTGGAAGATGGACCTGCGCAAGCACGAGACCAAGTTGCTGAACAAGATGGGTGGCGGTGGCGCCGACATCCAGGCCAGCAAGGACGGCAAGACGCTGTACATCCTGGGTGGTAGCAAGATGCAGAAGCTCACCGTAGCCGGTGACAAGCTTGCCAGCATTGACTACAAGGCCGACATGAAGATGGACTTGTTTGCAGAGCGCGAGTACATGTTCAACCATGTGGACAAGCAGATCAGCAAACGCTTCTACAACCTCAACTACCACGGCTGTGACTGGAAAGCCAACGTGGAGACCTATCGCAAGTTCTTGCCCCACATCAACAACAACCAGGACTTCGCCAACCTGTTGAGCGAGTTGTTGGGCGAGCTGAATGCTTCCCACACTGGTGGTCGTTACTATCCCACCAGCGGTGAAGCTACAGCCGACCTAGGCCTCATCTACAACTGGAACTATACCGGCAACGGCCTCAAGATTGACGAGGTCATCGAGGGCGGTCCCCTGGCTAAGGCCAAGAGCCAAGTGAAGCCCGGTACCATCCTGGAGAAGATCAATGGCGTAGCCATCGATGAGAATAACGACTATACCGAGCTGCTCAACGGCCAGGCTGGCAAGAAGACCCTGCTCTCGCTCTACAACCCCAAGACCGGCAAGCGCTGGGAAGAGGTGGTGAAGCCCATCAGCAAGGGTACCCTGGGTGACCTGATGTACAAGCGCTGGGTAAAGCGCAATGCCCACCTCGTGGACAGCCTGTCGGGCGGTCGTCTGGGTTATGTGCATCTGGAATCGATGAACGATGCTAGCTATCGCGACATCTACAGCGATGTGCTGGGTAAATACAACAAGCGCGACGGTATCGTTATTGATACCCGCTTCAACGGTGGTGGCCGCCTGCACGAAGACATCGAGGTGCTCTTCAGCGGTAAGAAGTACTTTACTCAGGTCATCCGTGGTCGCGAGGCTTGCGATATGCCCAGCCGCCGCTGGAACAAGCCCAGCATCATGCTGCAGTGCGAGGCCAACTACAGCAACGCACACGGCACGCCCTGGGTTTACAGCCATGACAAGTTGGGCAAGCTCGTCGGTATGCCCGTTCCCGGCACCATGACTAGTGTGTCGTGGGAGCGCCTGCAAGACTCATCGCTCGTGTTTGGTATCCCCATCATCGGTTACCTGCTGCCCGAGGGCAACTACCTCGAGAACACTCAGTTGGAGCCTGATATCAAGATTGCCAACAATCCCGAGACCGTGATCAACGGTGAGGATCTGCAGCTCAAGGCTGCTGTCGAAGAGTTGATGCGTGAATGTGGACTTAAATAAATGAACCAGTGGGGCCCTTTGTGGGTCCCACTTTTTAATACCTAAATATATATGATGGACTTTATTACCAATAATTTGACCGACATTATCGGTTACACCGCGTCTGTGTGTTTGATTCTAGGCTATATGCCCCAAGCGATTTACACCATCCGTACTCATGACACCGATGGCATCGCTCTGCCCACGTTCCTGATGATGGGCCTGGGTGGTATCTTCTTTGCCATCCAGGGCCTGATGCTCAAGAACTGGCCCTTGTTCATCACCAATGTCATCACGACCGTTTCGAGCGCTATTGTGTTTGGCATAAAGATGTATAATGATTATTTTAAGAAAAAGTAAAAATTGCCTGGCCTTTTTTCTTGACAAGTCAGAAATAAACTGTACTTTTGACAAATTTTACTTATCAAAGGAAATGCCGTTGATCTGGTTAAATTAAATTAACTTAAAAAAAAGTGTCAGTACTCTGTCAAGCAAACATCTATAACTTTAAATACAATTTGTGATTTTATGAGACTTAAATTGTTTTTGCTATTAGCACTCTTTGCCAGCCTGCCGATGCTGGCGCAGCACACGGGCGTGCGTGGCGTGGTGCTTGACGCCAGGAACGGCCTTCCTGTGGAGGGTGCTACTGTCATTCTTGACAATCAGGGCATCGTGGCGACAACAGGTCACAACGGTGACTTCCTCATTGACGATGCCAGTCAAGGCAATGACGTACTTTTGGTCCTGTGCTACGGCTTCAAGGACTGGTCACAGCCGGTTACCATCGTCAACGGTGTCGTTGAGGATTTGGGCACTATCAGGGTGGAACATCTCTCGTTTGAGACTGCCGAGGCGATGGAATTCCGCAATACAGTGGCCGATATGGCCCTTTCCGAGTCGCAACTTGAGGACGAGGAAGGCAACACCCAGGAGGTGGCACTGTTGAGCGGAGCGACCGACAATCCCTTCTATCAGGCTTCGAGCTACACCTTCAGCACCGCTCGTTTCCGCATCCGCGGTTATGAGAACAACAAGACCGAGACCTACATCAACGGTGTGCCGTTTAATGATGCTATCCGCTTCTCGTTCAACTACTCGATGACGGGCGGTATGAATCAGGCATTCAGGAACAAGACCATCGGCATGGGTCTGGAGGAGAATATCTATGGCTTTGGTGGTATTGGCGGTGCCAACAACATCAAGACTTTTGCTGTTGATTATGCTCCTGGCACTCGTGTAAGTCTTGCTTATACCAACGGCAACTACCGTTGGCGTGGCATGGTCACTCACGCAACGGGTCTGAACAAGCACGGCTGGGCAATGACATTGTCTGCAGTGGGACGATATGCCAAGGAGGGTGTTTACCCCGGTTCGTTCTACAATAGCTGGGGTTACTTCCTCTCGTTGCAGAAGGTGTTCAATCCGCAACACACGCTGTCGCTGACCACCTTCGGTGCTCCGACCAAGCGCGCAGCTAACTCAGCCATCTATGAGGAGTGTGCTCAGCTGGTCGGGAGCAACATGTACTCTCCCGACTGGGGTTGGCAAGTGGGCAAGAAACGCAACTCCAAGGTGGTTGAATCCTTTGACCCGACTGCCATCTTGAACTGGGTGTGGAAACCCAATGATCACACCTCGCTGAACACGGGCTTTGCCTATCACAAGTCGTTCTATAGCAAAGCGGCGCTCAACTGGCACAAGGCTGCTGACCCGCGTCCTGACTACTATCGTTATCTGCCGTCCTATTTTGATGTAAATTCTGAAGCGTTTGACGTCTATTTCGACCGTTGGAGCAGTGAGAGCGATTATACCCAAATCATGTGGGACAACCTGTATCAGACCAACTACCTGAACAATCAGCTCGCTGATGAGACTGGCGTGGAGAAAGGTTCGACCTACATCCTTGAGAACCGCCACAGCAACCAGTCCAGTTTCACGTTGTCGTCGGTGCTGAACAAGCGTTTCTCCAATCAACTGACGATGCAAACCGGTGTTAACGCCAACTATACCTTGTCATCCTATTACAAGACCATCAAGGACCTGCTGGGTGGACGCTATTGGCTGGATATCGATAACTTCAGCGAACGCGACTTCCCCGAGAATCCCGAAATGGCCCAGAACGACCTTGACAATCCTAACGCTAAGGCTCTCAAGGGTGACCGCTTCGGTTATGACTACAACATCCTTACCACCAAGGCCCAATTGTGGCACCAGTGGGTGCTCAACCTGGCCAAGTGGGAAATGTTTGCCAGTGTCAAGGGTGACTACTTCCAGTTCCAGCGGGATGGTAAGATGCGCAATGGTCGCGCCCCCGAGAATTCCTATGGTAAGGGCAAGACCCATCGCTTCGTGACCTACGGCGCCAAGGCCGGTATCACCTTCAAGCTTGATGGCCGCAACAGCTTCACGGGTCATGCCTTCTATGGTACCGAGGCTCCGCGTCCCTACGATGCTTACATCTCATCACGTACCAAGGATGACGTCATCGACCTCAAAGTCGAGAAAGTCTTCTCGGCCGACCTGAGTTATGCGATGAACTTCCGCAACTTCAAGAGTGTGGTATCCGTCTTCTTTACCGATCAGCGTGACAACACCGAGCGCACGGCCTTCTATGATGACCAGTACAGTACCTTCTGTAACTTCGCGCTCACTGGTGTTCACAAGCAGTATAAGGGCGTTGAGGTAGGTTTGAGCTACAAGTTGTCGCCGTCGCTCACCATGAGTGCAGCGGCCAATATCGCCCGCTATCAGTACAAGAACCGTCCCACCGGCACCCGAAGCTATGAAAATGGCGTTCAGGAAGATATTGCCCAGACGGTTTATCTGAAAAACTTCTATGTTGGTGGAACGCCCCAGGAGTGCTACATGTTGGCATTCAACTGGGCTGGTCCCAAGCAGTGGTTTGTTGAATTGAATGGTGCATGGATGAATCGTTCCTATGTCAACCTCTCCCCCGTGCGCCACGTCGAGATTCCTGAGCTGTACACGATGGCCAATAGCGAGGAGCACCTCCAGCAGATGATTAAGGACATCAGCCAGCAGGAGAAACTCAACGAGGCTCTCGTTATCAATGCCAGCATCGGACATGTGATCTACATCAACCGCACGGCATCGTTCAACATCAACTTGAACTTGAACAACATTCTCAACAATAAGGACATCCAGACGGGTGGCTACCAGCAGGGTCGTATCGACACCAAGGACTATGCCAACACCGCCAACAAGTTCCCCAACAAGTACTACTATGCACAGGGGTTCAAGATGTTCCTGAACTTGGGTCTGAAGTTCTAACCAGTCATCACATCTCATTCACAACTATCAACCAGATATTAATAAAACAAACTATACAACCATTATGAAACGTTTTAATTATTATCTCAGCCTCATGCTCCTGTTGGTGTTCACCGCTGCCTGCAACGATGAGTTTGACCAGCCGCCCATGGTGATCCCTACCGCAGCGCACACGCCCAACATGACCATTGCTGAATTCAAGGCCAAGTACTGGCAGGACGCTGTCAACTACATTGACACGGTCAAGGAAGATGTGGTTATCCACGGTTGGGTGACCAGCAGCGACGAGAGCGGCAACATCTACAAGTCGCTCTACATCAGTGACGGCACCGCCGGCCTGAACATCTCGATCAACCAGAACAGCATGTACAACACCTACCGCATCGGTCAGGAAATCGTGATTCCCCTGAAGGACTACTTCGTGGGTAAGTACAACGGCCAGCAGCAGCTGGGTTACCCGCAGTTCTACGACAAGGGCGGTGTGTGGGAAGCCACCTTCCTGCCCCAGGCCATGTGGGAATCCATCGTCGAGCTCAACGGTCTGCCCAACCCCGCACACGAGAACGTGCAGCCTGTTGAGGTGAGCATCAGCGACTTCCAGGGTAAGGCCGACGGCGAGACCTTGATGCGCTACCAGGGCAAGCTGGTGCGCCTCAGCGGTGTCCGCTTCGTCGATGCCAACGGCACCACCACCTTCTCTGAAGCGTCTGGTACCACCAACCACAACGTGACCGACGCCAGCGGCAACACGCTGGTTGTACGCACCAGCAACTATGCTGACTTCCGTGCCGACGTCCTTCCCGAGGACGAGGTGGACCTCGTTGGTCTTCTGAGCTTCTATTCTACGCGTGACAACGCATCGGGCACCTGGCAGTTCTACCTGCGCTCGATCGACGACGTGATTGGCGGTGGCGGCAAGGGCACCAGGAGCAATCCTATCACCGTGGCCGAGGCCATCGAAGTCCAGAACACCTCTGTCAAGGGTTGGGTAATGGGCTACGCTGTCGGTGCTGTGGCTCCCGGTGTGACCACCATCAGCGGCAATTCCGACGTCGAGTGGACCGCTCCCACCACGATGGACAACACCCTCGTGCTGGCCGATGATCCCGACTGCAAGGACATCAGCAAGTGCATTGTTGTCAGCCTGCCCCAGGGCTCTCCCTTCCGCGAGGAGGCCAACCTGAAGGATAATGTGTCCTACTACAAGACCGCCATTAAGGTCAAGGGTACGTTTGCTACCTTCATGGGTATCGCCGGTATCACCGGCAACACGGGCTCGAGAGACGAGTATGTTCTCCCGTTTGCACGTCCTGTCATCAAGTTGGAGGAGAACTTCAACGGCGGCCTGCCCACCGACTGGGTTGAGCTTGTGCACAGTGGTGACAAGCACTGGTATTATGCTGAGTTTAATAGCGACGGCTACGCCGCTATGACGGGCTATAACGGCAAACAGCCTCCTTTCGACACCTGGTACATCACCCCGCCGCTGGACATCAAGAATGCGGCCAGCAAGATTTTGACCTTCAGCACCGAGACGCGCAGCTATGGCAGCACCAAGACCGTCTTTGAGGTGTACATCATGAATTCGCTGGATCCCAAATCGGCTACCGTTAAGGTGAAGCTGAACCCCACGCTGGCCAAGGCCCCCAACAGCACCGGTACCTGGAGCTCGTGGACCCCGTCGGGCGAGGTTGACCTGAGTCAGTGGGCCGATGGTGTGTACTAC
>JAEEGI010010303.1_pt1 | contig 20326 bp, 19 predicted proteins | sample 8958751 | NCBI WGS metagenome assembly JAEEGI01 (sample SAMN16246545, study PRJNA631951) | gut metagenome | biome: gut microbiome; feature: rumen; material: KS-attached | host: Bos | place: Iran: Karaj | collected 2018-10 | reverse complement strand
AGGGTGCAGACCACCTCTACGAGAGCATTATCATCATCGGCGGCGGTGTCATCGGCGTTGAGCTGGCCACCTTCTACAATGACATGGGCTCCAAGGTCACCATCATCGAGGGTCTTGGCACTCTTATGCCTATCCTGGACAAGGAGATCGGTCAGAACCTGGCTCAGATCTTCAAGAAGAGAGGCGCTGAGGTCTACACCAACTCCATGGTCTCCAGCGTTGAGAAGACCGAAAAGGGCTTCCGTGTAAACTTCAAGAACAAGGATAAGGATGTTTCCGTGGAGGCAGAGGCCGTTCTTTCCGCCATCGGAAGGAGCCCCAACACCGCAGGCGTTGTGGCTGAGGGCGTTGAGATCCAGATGAACCGCAGAGCCTTCGCATATAACGAAAACTACGAGACCTCCATCCCCGGTGTCTACACCATCGGTGATGCCTGCGCCAAGATCCAGCTGGCTCACTATGCATCCGCCATGGGCCGCGACTGCGTAAAGCGCTTCGCCGGCGAAAGAGATCTGGTGGACTTCGACGCTGTACCCAGCTGCATCTACACCGTTCCTGAGATCGCCTGCGTGGGCAAGACTCTGGACGAGGCCAAGGAGGCAGGCATCGATGCTGTTGCAGGCAAGGTCACCATGTTCGCCAACGGCAAGACCCTCATCGTGGACGGCGACAGAGCCTTCATGAAGGTCATTGCAGACAAGGCGACCCACAGGATCCTGGGAGCTCAGTTCATGTGCGAGAGAGCAAGCGACATGATCTCCGAAATGAGCGAAGCCATCGTCAACAAGCTCACAGTAGAGCAGATGCTGGCTGTTATGAGACCTCATCCCACCTTCGAGGAGGCAGTCCACGACGTTCTTGAGGACACTCTTGCAAAGCTGAACAAGTAAATTGTTCAAAAAATGCAATCGAAGCCGCTCTCAGTACGAAAATCATTATAGATAAAATCACTTTTGCTGATAGCGCAATCGATGCAAAGCATATATAATTAACATGCTATCCTGGCCTTCGGGCCCATCATAGATATTAGAAAGGATTTTACTATGGCAAAGACAGACATCGAAATCGCTCAGGAGGCGACCCCACTTAAAATAACTCAGGTAGCCGCAAACTGCGGCATTCCCGAAGAGTACATCGAGCAGTACGGAAATTACAAGGCAAAGATCGACTATAAGTTCCTGAAGGACAATCAGGACAAGCCCGATGGAAAGCTCATCCTTGTAACAGCAATCACTCCGACTCCCGCAGGCGAAGGCAAGACCACCACTTCCGTAGGTCTGACCGATGGTCTGAGAAAGATCGGAAAGAAGTCCGTAGTAGCTCTTCGTGAGCCCTCCCTTGGCCCCGTATTCGGCGTTAAGGGCGGTGCTGCAGGTGGCGGCTATGCACAGGTTATCCCCATGGAGGACATCAACCTCCACTTCACCGGGGACTTCCACGCAATCGGCGCAGCTAACAATCTGCTGGCAGCCATGCTGGACAACCACATTTATCAGGGCAATGAACTGAGAATCGACACCAGAAACATTCCCTGGAGAAGAGCAGTCGACATGAACGACAGACAGCTCAGATCCATCGTTGACGGCCTGAACGGCAAGTCCAACGGTTATCCCAGAGAAGACGGTTTCGATATCACCGTAGCTTCCGAAGTTATGGCAGTTCTGTGCCTCTCTTCCGACATCACCGATCTGAAGGAAAGACTCGGAAGAATCATCTGCGCTTACAACGTAGATGGTGAGCCCGTTACCGCTCACGATCTCCACGCAGAAGGTGCAATGGCTGCTCTGCTGAAGGACGCTCTGAAGCCCAACCTGGTTCAGACTCTGGAAGGCACCCCTGCATTCATCCACGGCGGTCCGTTCGCTAATATCGCTCACGGCTGCAACTCCGTGACAGCAACCAGAATGGCTCTTAAGATCGGCGATTATGTAGTTACCGAGGCTGGATTCGCAGCTGATCTGGGCGCAGAGAAGTTTGTAGACATCAAGTGCAGAATGGCCGGACTCAAGCCCTCCGCAGTTGTTATCGTAGCAACCGTAAGAGCTCTGAAGTATCACGGCGGCGTAAAGAAGCCTGATCTCAATCAGGAGAACCTGGAAGCTCTCGAGAAGGGTCTTCCCAACCTGCTCCAGCATGTAAGCAATGTCAAGAATGTTTATGGCCTGCCCTGCGTAGTAGCCATCAATGCATTCCCCACCGATACCAAGGCTGAGCTCGACATGGTAGAAGCTAAGTGCAAGGAGCTGGGCGTAAACGTTGCTCTGTCCGAAGTATGGGCAAAGGGTGGCGAAGGCGGCAAGGCTCTTGCGGAAGAAGTAGTAAGGCTTTGCGAAGAGCCCAACAACTTCCAGCAGACCTATCCTCTTGATATGCCTATCGAAGACAAGATCAAGGCTATCGCTACCAAGATCTATCATGCTGACGGCGTTACCTATGCTGCAGGCGTTAAGACCAAGATCAAGAAGCTCACAGAGCTCGGATTTGGCAACCTGCCCATCTGCATGGCTAAGACTCAGTACTCCTTCTCCGACAACGAGAAGCTGCTGGGCGCTCCCAAGGGATTCAAGATCACCATCAGAGACATCAAGGTTTCTGCAGGCGCTGGCTTCATCGTAGCACTCACCGGTGCTATCATGACCATGCCCGGACTCCCCAAGGTTCCCTCCGCAGAGAAGATCGATGTGGACGAGAACGGCAGAATTTCCGGACTGTTCTAAACAAAAGGCGAAGGGCCGTTTGATCGGCTGAACTTTAGGCCCGGGCGGCTGGTCTGCCCGGGCTTGTTTTAAGAAAGGGGGCGCGCAGGGACCTCAGTATTCCTGTGCGAACTCTGATCAAGGAGAAATGATGAGCGAATTAACACTTAAGAGCTGCAGAGAATTTGCGGATATCCTGGCTTCCAAGGAGCCTGTTCCAGGCGGCGGCGGTGCTGCTGCCTATGTGGGTGCCCTGGGTTCTGCTCTTTGCACCATGGTTGGCAACTACACTGTCGGCAAGAAGAAGTATGCCGAAGTAGAAGACGAAGTAAAGGCTCTGATGGCAGAGGCTATTGACATTCAGCACAAGCTGGTTGATCTGGCTGAGGCCGATGCAGATGCTTTTGAACCCCTGTCCAGGGCTTATGGCATTCCCAAGGACGATCCCACCAGGGACGAGGTAATGGAGAACTGCCTCAGAAACGCTGTTGCCGCTCCTGCGGAAATGGTCCGCCAGAGCGCAAGAGCCATCGAGCTTCACGACCGCATGGGCCAGATCGGAAGCAAGCTTATGCTCTCCGACGTGGGCACCGGCGTGCTGCTCTGCAAGGCCGCTCTGCTTGGCGCTGCCCTCAACGTAAAGGTCAACACCAAGTTAATGCAGGACAGAGCTTATGCCATGAATCTGAACGCTGAAATAGACGGACTCTGCGGAAAGTACAGTGCTCTTGCAGACCAGGTCTACGAAAAGATGGCAAAGAGATTTAACCAGGAAAATTAAGGCTTTATCGTATATCGTCGATAAACGATAAATAGCAGAAAGGATATTATTATGGCTGAATTACTCAAGGGCGCTGCCGTTGCCAAGGCTATGACCGCCGAGCTGGCAGAAAGGGCAGAGGCTCTTAAGGCAAAGGGAACCGAACCCTGCCTCGCAATTCTTCGCGTGGGCGAAAACCCCAGCGACATTTCCTACGAGACCGGCGCTCTGAAGCGCATGGAGAAGGTAGGCGTTAAGGTAAAGCAGATCCTGCTTCCCGCAGATGCTTCCAAAGAGGCTATTCTCGACGCAGTAAAGGGCGTCAACGAGGATGCTTCCATCCACGGCCTGCTTATGTTCAGACCTCTGGCCAACAAGGAGGCCGAGGCTGAGGCCTGCAAGCTGATCGATCCCGCCAAGGATGTGGACGCCATGAGCCAGACCTCTCTGGCCAGCGTATTCACCGGCAGCGGCGAGGGCTACGCTCCCTGCACCGCCCAGAGCTGCATGGAGATCCTGGACTATTACAAGATCCCCATCCAGGGCAAGAACGCAGTCGTACTCGGCAGAAGCCTTGTTATAGGCAAGCCCGTAAGCCAGATGCTGTTGGCTAAGAACGCCACCGTTACCGTATGCCACAGCAGATCCATCGGCATTCCCGACATCTGCAAGAATGCGGACATCGTTATCGCAGCTATCGGCAAGGCCGGCTTCGTTACAGAAGACTTCCTCAAGCCCGGCCAGGTCATCATCGACGTAGGCATCAATGTCAATGCTGAGGGCAAGCTCTGCGGCGACGTGGACTTTGATGCAGCAGAACCGGTGGTTGACGCCATCACACCTGTACCCGGCGGCGTGGGCAATGTTACCACAGCTGTTCTGGCAAAGCACGTTATCGAAGCAGCAGAAAAAACTCTGTAGACTTTTAACCGAAAAAGACCGCCTGTAAGGCCAGTAAGCCTTCAGGCGGTTTTTGATTTGCAACTTTTCCTGACAGAAAGAGGCCCGATTTGTAAGCTTTGATTGGTGGACAGTCCTTTCCCTGGGGCATATCATAGTGTTAATAATAATTGCAAAGGTAGGAAAGATATGAGAAAATACTATTTAGACAACTTAAGATGGGGCGTGGGTATACTGGTGGTGCTCTATCACGTTCTTTACATGTATAACTCGGTGGGCGTCCTCGGGGGACTTGGAAACATCACGGGACTGAAGCTTCAGTACTGGGACCTGTTTCTGTACATCGTCTATCCCTGGTTCATGCCGCTGCTTTTTATAGTATCCGGCGTCAGCTCCAGGTACTATCTGGAACGCCATACGGACAGGGAATTCATAAAAAGCAGGACGACCAGGCTTTTGGTGCCCTCGACTATCGGCCTTTTCGCCTTTCAGTTCATACAGGGCTATATAAGCATGGCTCTGGGCGGGGCCTTTGAAGATCTGAGCACGGTCCCGGGGCCGGTGAAGTTTCTTATAATGGTCGTCTCCGGCATAGGAGTGCTCTGGTATGTGCAGCTGCTCTGGGTCTTCTCGCTTCTTCTGGTGCTTGTAAGAAAGCTGGAGAAGGACCGACTCCGGGAGCTGGGCGGCAGGGTGAATATGGCCGTACTTCTTTTGATGACCATTGGGGTCTGGGCCTCGGCTCAGGTTCTTAACACACCGGTCATCGTGGTCTACCGCTTCGGGCTCTACGGTCTGATGTTCTTTATGGGCTACTTCGTCTTTTCCTGCGAGGGACCGGTGGAGCTGCTGAAAAGCCGGGCTCTGCCCCTGCTAGCGGCAGCTGCGGCCCTTGGAGCGGCCTTCTGCGTAAGATATTTCGGACAGAACTATGCGGATGCGCCAATCAACAGGACGCCGCTCTTTACAGCCTACTGCTGGATGGCCTGCCTTGGGATCTTCGGCTTTGCCGCAAGATATCTGGACTTTCGAAACGGCTTTACAGACTGGATGAAGGAGCGAAGCTTCGGTCTTTATGTGTTCCACTATCTTGGCATTTCGGCGGTGGCTCTGTTTATAGGAAAGCCGGGGCTTCTTCCCGCTCCCATGGTATACCTTCTGAGCCTTTTTGCGGGCTTTGCCGCGGGCTATCTTCTGAATGCGATATTTTCCCGCCTTCCCTTCTTCAGATGGGCTGTGCTGGGCATAAGAAAGAGGAAATAAAATGTTTAAGGACAATCTAGTGCAGCTTAGAAAGCTGAATTCACTCACCCAGGAGGACGTGGCGGAAAAGCTCGGGGTCTCCAGGCAGGCGGTGGCCAAGTGGGAGGCCGGGGAGACCATGCCGGACCTGGAAAAAAGCAGGCTGCTGGCGGAGCTTTTCGGTGTGTCCCTGGATGATCTGGCTACTCATCAGCCTGAGGACAGCCTGGGCTTTGGCGTGCCGCCGAAGGGCAAACACATATTTGGAATAGTAACTGTGGGGGATAAAGGCCAGATCGTGATACCTGCAAAGGCCAGGAGCATTTTCGATATAAAAGCAGGGGACAAGCTGATAGTTCTGGGCGACGAAGGCCAGGGCCTTGCGGTCCTGAAGACCGAGGGCTTTATGAAGATAGCAGAGGCCGTGATGCGCGGCGGCGGAGCAAAGCTTTAGCAGAGCACAAGGCTGCAGGGCTGGCGGAGGTTCAAAGCTTTAGCAGGGCACAGAGGACGCGGTCTGTGGCCTGTGAATCATGCTGCAGCGAACGCAGCGCCTCGTAGGTCTGAATAAGCACAAAAAGAGGCCTGAGCCGGGCTGACCGCATGTGGTCAGCTCAGCAAGGCCTCTTTTGTTATTGGTTTATTCCGGCGCTCAGCCTACTTTTTCAGCTCAGCGCACTTGTTTACGAACCATGCGAAGAGGGGGGTGGAGTCCGGTCCGTTCAGGGGCTCGGGCATGTCGCCTCTCATCCTTTCGGGGTGGAACTGGAAGCCCCAGATGGGTCTGTCCAGGCTCTCGATGGCCTCGATAATGCCGTCGGGGGACCACGCTGTCACCTTAAAGCCCTCGGCGAGCTTTGTTATGGCGTTGCTGTGGCGGCTGTTTACGTAGAAATCGTCGCCCCAGATCTCTCTGATGAGGGAGCCTGGCTCAGTCTTCACCGTGTGGCTGTTGAGCATGTGCTCCACGCCCTCCTTGCTGGGGAAGCGGTTCTTGTTGATGCCGCCCTCGTAGAGGTTGATGTACTGCTGGCCAAGGCAGATGCCGAAGATGGGCTTGCCCTCGGCCTTGAAGGCTCTGTAGAGGCGCTCGTCAAGCTCGAGGCGCTTTCTTCCTGCGGTGGCGCTGGAGCGGGCTCTTACTTCCGGCCGGGGTGAATAGCCGAAGGCTCCGCAAAGAATAAGCCCATCGCAGATCTTTGCCATGTCCTCGGGGCACTGGTCGTCGTAGCAGAGGAGGGGAACGCCGCCGGCTGCTGCCACAGCGTTTACATAGGTCTTATTGGTGGCCCAGCATTCCACTTCGAAGCCGGGAGTTATGCCGCCGCCTCCGTCGAGGCAGATTATAGGCTTACTCATTTATTTACCCTCCTTTACCATATCAACGAACATCTTGTAAACGGCGCCGTCAGGGGTGTAGCCCTCGCAGGGGTGCTCGGGATTCCACTGAATGCCGATGATGGGAAGCGACTCGTGCTCGAAGGCCTCGATGACGCCGTCCTCGGACTTTGCAGCCAGCTTAAGGCAGGGAGCCAGCTCCTTTACAGCCTGGGTCTGGAAGGTGTTGACCACTGAGCCGTCATGGACGTATTTTTCGAGCCTTGAGCCCGCTTCAACGCTGAGCTTCTGGGTGCCGTAGGCGTGGTTGTAGATGGACCAGGTGGCTGCGGTCTCGCTGTAGCCTCCCATGGGGCTGTCCATCATTTTGCCCCCTACTATCATCCTCGGGGGAATGGCTTTGGCGATGGTGCCGCCGAAATAGGCGTTGATGACGAGGGCGCCCCTGTTGATCCCAAGGACGGGCTTGCCGGCCTTTACAAAGGCTTCAAGAATGCCGAAGTCGAAATCGTCTCTGGTCTGAGAGAAGCCCATAAGATCGTCCGGTCTGTCCGCCAGGCCGCCGTAGCGAGCCGGGTGCATCTGGGGTCCGTCGCAGATTATGAGAGCGTCGCCCAGCTCCGCGTACTCTGCTATCCCCTTGTAATTGCAGGCTGCTGCGGGAATGCCGCCTGCTTCTCTTACGGCATTGCCGTATTCCTTGTTCATGATATAAACATTGCCTGTGGCGTTGTTTATATCCTCCGCTGTGATCAAAATGATTGGCTTTCGGTCCATAAACGGCTCCTTTCCAAAATCGTAAACGATAATTTGAGTATATTTTAACAGAAAACCGGCACTGCAGTATAGTAAATTGCAGTACCGGTCATGAGTTTTGCGTATGAAGCTATTTGCTATTTGAGCTCGATGCAGACGATCTGGTTCCCCTGGGTGTCCACGCCTGTGAAGAGGCCTTCGCTGCTGACCCTCGCTGCAAACAGGGGCGCCTCCAGGGCTATGGTCTCGTACAGACCCTCCTCCGGATAGATCACCATAAGCTCCGGCGGATTCTGGGAGTTGATTACGATGCGGTCCTCCAGGATGTGGCTGGAGAAGCTGGATATGTGTTCGCCGCTCTCCTTAAAGAGGGGGATGAAGCCCTCGCTGCCGTGGGTCCCCATGTATACGAGGGCATCCTTTCCGATGCCGTCCGTAAGGCTGAGGAGCTTTCTGCTTCCCTGAAGCTTATTGACCTCGAATTCCTCAGGCAGGAGCTTTTCGCTGAGCTTATCTCCGGAGGCCAGGTCGTAGCTTATGGCGAAGCTTCCAAGGGAGCTCTCCTCCTGAACGGTGCAGATGCCGTCGTTTACGAAGAGAGTGGCGATCCCGAATTCCTCGGAGATCCCGCTGCTCAGCTGCCTGGTCTCTCTGGTCTGGGTATCGCAGCTGAAGAGCTTGAGGCTTCCGTTCTCATCGTAGATCCAGGCCAGATAGCGGCCGTCTCCGCTGAAGCTGACGGCGGAGGCGTTCACTGGCAGCTCCTCTATGGTCTCTATGGTGTCATTTTCGGGGTCGAAGCAGGCGATGCCGTTCTGCCTGGAGTTGGAGGCAGTGAAGTAGACCTTCCCTTCCATAAGCTGGGGCTGACCCACATGGAAGCTTTCGCCGTTTTCTGACAGAGAAAGCACCCTTTCGGACTCTCCGCTGGTTTTATCTATGTGATAGAACTCGTATTTGGTGTGTTCATTCTCCCCCGGGACGTAATCCGTAAGGACATAGTAGATGTCCTTTTTATCTGCCGCATAGCCCACGAGGAATTCATCCTTGCCGGGAACTATGGCATATTTCTGCATAGTGTAGCGGTCTCCGCCGGAGGGCTTAAGCTTAAGAAGCAGGGCATCTGAGGGTATCTCAGCCGGTTCGGCCTGACCGGTCTGGCTTTGGGCGGAATCTGCGGGCTCTGAAGGCCCTTCGCTTTCCTTGGCGCCGCAGGCTGAAAGACCCAGGGCAAGGGCGAGGCAGAGCATAAATATCAGTATTTTTTTCATCGTAAAACCTTCTTCCGAATTGAAAATCGAAAAGAATTGTAATACAAAAGCCTGCAGCTTTCAATCGGAGCAGGCCTTATTTCACAAAAAATCCATCTGTATAAAGTCTTCAGTAGGTGGCATCCACATTTCTTCCGGGCCTTGCCGTCCTTATAAGATGAAGCAGCTCCCTGCCTTCAGTGCCGCGGTAGACGCTTATCCTTGGTATGAGCTCCGGCTTGTTAAAGATGCTCACATACTGCCTGGCTCCGGAGAAGGTGAAGCATTTATCATAGAGCTCTGCAGCCGCAAGAGCCTCCTCCCGGGTATAGTGGCCTCCCGGATAGGCAAAGCAGTCTATTTTCTGCCCCGTCAGCACCTGAAGCACAGTCTTCGAGTCCTTAAGCTCCTTTTTTACCTCCTCAAGGCTCAGCCCGCTGAACTCCCTGTGGCTCATGCCGTGGGAGCCAATCTCTATCAGAGGGCTTTGGGCCAGCTCCTGAAGCTGGGCCATGCTGAGGAACCTCTCGTTGAAGTCCACCAGGTCCGGAACCACAAAAACCGTGGCCTTTGCGCCGTATTTTTCAAGTATGGGGAGCAGAACGGTAAGATTGTCAGCGTAGCCGTCGTCAAAGGTAAGGCAGACCTGCCTTTTCAGGCTCCTCCCGTTCACCTCGGAGGCGAAAATGAACTCCCAGCCTCCTTCCTTCAGCGTTTTTATCTGCTCCTCCAGCTCCGAGGGCCGCACGAAAAGGCTTTCGGCGTCAGAAAAGGGCTCCTCGGACACGGAATGGTAGCCAAGGACCACAGTTTTGTGGCCTATCCTAAAGAGCGCTCCGAGTACAAGCAGGGCAAAAAGCAGCGCAGCTGCAGCCGGAAGCCTGTATGATTTTTTTCTGCCGGAGACAATTTTCATAAAAAGAGGGTCCTCAGCGGATTTTTTGCGTTAAAACAATAACAAAAGCCGCGGAAATGTGCTATTCTTAAGTGTAATAATTGAGCCGCAGGGGCTCTGCTCCATCTATTTTACACCAGCGGAGCCCCAAGGCAAGCAATAATAAGCAAATAAGGAGGCATATATGTTCTCAGTTGAAAATCTTACTTCCCTGGGAGTAAGGATCATCATCACCCTTCTGGTGGGATACATCGTGTCCGGCATTGCCCAGAAGGCCGTAGGTAAGCTGCTTGAAAAGAGCAAGCTGGATCCCATGCTCCACAAGTTCTTCAAGACCGCAGTCAAGATCGTTATCTGGGCAGCCGTCATCATGGCTATCCTCGGCGCCCTTGGCATCAGCACCACCAGCGTGGTCACCGTCTTCGCAGCCGCAGGCGCAGCCATCGCTCTGGCTCTGCAGGGGTCTCTATCCAACATCGCCAGCGGACTTCTGATCATGTTCAACCGTCCCTTCGGCGCCGGTGACTACATCAGCTGCGCAGGCGCAGAGGGCAGCGTACAGGCCATCGACCTGCTCTATACCACCATCAAGACCGCTGACAACAGGACCGTCACCATCCCCAACGGACAGCTGACAGCCAACAGCATCACCAACTTCTCCAGGACCGACAACCGCCGTGTGGACATGTCCATTGGCATCTCCTACGGCTCCGACCTCGAAGCCGCAAGGAAGGCTCTTGTGGATCTGGCAAAGTCCAACGGCAAGGTGCTGGCGGATCCCGCTCCCATGTGCGTGGTAAGCGAATACGGCGAGAGCGCCATCAAGCTGCTCTTCAGAGTATGGTGCGAGCCCGGCGATTACTGGGATGTGCTCTTCGGTCTTCAGACCGCCACAAAGGGCGCTCTGGACGCTGCAGGCGTACAGATCCCCTTCCCCCAGGTGGATGTACACATCAAAGAGAAGGCATAGGTCCTTTCTTACAGGCTATAATGCGGATCACGGCCCTGCGGCCTGCCTTCGGGCGGGCCGCGGGGTCTTGCTATTTGGCGAAACTCTGTGCTATACTAAATGGTCAAGGAGGAATTTATGAGCTCAGATAACAGATCCAAAAAGATACTCATAATAGAAGACGAAAAGTCCATTTCGGACATCATCAAATATAATCTGGAAAAGGAAGGCTACGAGATCACTGCGGCCTATGACGGCGGCGAGGGGCTGGCAAAGGCCCTGGCAGGCAATTTCGACCTGATACTGCTGGACGTAATGCTTCCCGTGACTGACGGCTTTGAGGTATGCAAGAGGGTTCGCGAAAAAAGCAGCGTGCCTATAATCATGCTTACCGCAAAGGAGGAAGAGGTGGACAAGGTGCTGGGCCTGGAGCTGGGCGCCGACGACTACATCACCAAGCCCTTTGGCATGAGGGAGCTCATAGCCCGCATCAAGGCCAATATCAGAAGGGCGGACCAGCTTACCGAGGAGCCCGAGCGTCCCTCGGAGGTTAAGAGCTTCGGAAACCTTGAGCTGGACCTTTCCCGCTACGAGGTCAAGAAAAACGGACAGGCGCTGGATCTTACCCTGCGCGAATTCGAGCTTTTCAGGTATCTTGCGGAGCGGGAGGGCAGAGTCTTCTCCAGAGAGCAGCTGTTGGAGGAGGTCTGGGGCTACGAATACTACGGAGATATCCGCACCGTGGACGTAACCGTAAGGCGTCTGCGCGAAAAGCTGGAGGACGACCCCGGAGATCCCAAATACATTCTCACAAGGCGCGGAATAGGTTATTACTGCAAGAGGCCGGAGGCTTAAGGCAGGAGCACAGAGGGGCAGATGAAAAAGGGCAAGCGCTCCAGCGTCCGCTGGAGGATAGTGCTGATCTACTTCATGCTGCTGTTTGCGGCGCTGACCATTCTGGCGGTGTACCTTACCAGCAGCATCAGGGACTATCAGCTGAATTCCCTAAAAGATAATATCACCAAGACCGTGAACCAGAGCAACCTTCTGAAGTTTCTGGGCGGTTTTGCTGAGCTTGAGCCCCACTCGGAGGAGATACAGCAGAGCCTGGACGGCAGCTGGACCAACAGCTTCTCCCAGGAGCTTTCGGTGGTCGACGAAAAGCTGAGAGTCATTGCATCCACCAACTCAAATATCAAGGGCCGGGATGCGGCAGACGTATTCGATACGGACATAATAGTGGGCTCTCTTGTGAGCGGAAGGGACTCGGAGTCCGAAAGCCTTTCCGGCAGCATCTCGGTCAAGAATCTCTGCTTCCCCGTGCAGCATACGGGAGCGGACGGCATCAGCAAAAGCACAGGCGCAGTCTATGTGAGGGCTGATCTTTCAAGCATCAACGCCTTTCTGGCCCAGAGCCGCCTGATCTTCCTTCAGGCCATGGGCCTGGCCCTGGTCATTACCGTAGTGCTGGGCTTTATGGTGGCGCGAAGCATCACCGAGCCCATAAACGACGTCACCAAGACCGTCGAAAAGATGTCCCAGGGCGATTTTTCCGCCAGCATCGCCGTAAAAAGCGACGATGAGATCGGTCAGCTGGCCGAGATGTTCAACCTGATGCAGCAAAAGCTTGACCAGACCATCGCGGAGATCAATAACGAAAAGAACAAGCTGGGGACCATTCTGGAGTACATGGCGGACGGACTGATAGCCATCGATCTTGACGGCAATGTGCTGCAGGTGAACCCCACCGCAAGGCGCATCCTTGGAATAGACCCTGGGGTGCCCTCCGAGAGCCTTAAATACTCGGAGATACTGGGGGACCTGAGCGCCGACATGGAGCTTACGGCCCTCAAGGAGGCCTGCAAAGAGGGCAGCGGAGAGAGCCTTCTCAGGGGCGACGACTACACCTACGCCGTGCGCTTCGACCGCTTCAAGGACGAGGACGGCCAGGATGTGGGCATAATCATAATAATGCAGGACATGACAGAGAGGCAGAGGCTGGAGGACATGCAGACGGACTTCGTTGCCAACGTGTCCCACGAGCTTAAGACCCCTCTTACCAATATAAAGAGCTACACCGAGACCCTGCTGGACGGGGCCCTGGAGGATCCTCAGACCGCCAGGAGCTTCCTGCAGATCGTGGACAGCGAGGCGGACCGCATGAACCGACTGGTCAAGGATCTGCTGCAGCTTTCCAGGATGGACCACGGCCAGGATGCGCTTTTCCTTAAGGAGAGCAACGTCATCTCCCTGGTGAACATGGCAATCATGAAGATGGAGCTTTCGGCGCAGCATAAGGGACTGGAGATAAGGACCCTCTACGATATCGAGGGGGATGTGCGGGCCATGATGGACAGGGACCGCATGGAGCAGGTGCTTTCCAATGTCATCTCCAACGCCATCAACTACACCAGTCAGGGCTATATAAGCGTTGATGTAAGGGAGCAGGGCGGGCAGATACAGATAATCGTAAAGGATACCGGCATAGGCATACCCGAGGCCGCTCTTTCGAGGATATTCGAGCGCTTCTACCGGGTGGACAAGGCCAGATCCCGCTCCATGGGCGGCACGGGCCTTGGGCTTCCCATCACCAAGCAGATCGTGGAGGAGCACAAGGGCAGCATAGAGGCCTTCAGCAAGGAGGGCGAGGGCACCACCATGGTGATAACCCTGCCCGCAGCTACGAGAAAGGGCATAAGAAACATAGAATAGAGCTGACCGGCGGCAGGCATCAGGCCGGGCCCGGAAGGCAGCACAGGGGATATTCAGGGGAAACGGATGAGCAGAGTTGACGAAAAGGCGCTGGACACTAAGCCCAGCGAAAAGCAGAGCCAGCGGCGGGAGCGCCGCAGGAGGCTGCTGGAACAGAAGGAAAAGAACACTGCGGCAAACCGCGAATACAGAAGGCGCAGGAACCGCAGGATACTGCTGGCCATCTTCGCCGTTTTGGTGGTGGCAGCTCTGTTCATCGTTGCCATGACTGCCATGCGCATCTACGAGCTTCGGGACAGCAAGCTTGAGGCGGAGCAGGAGCTCCAGAGCCTTCAGAACAAGGAGGACGCCCTCAGGGAGGAGCTGAAGCAGGTGGAAAGCGACGAATATATAATAGAGCAGGCCAGGTCGGTGCTCAGAATGATCTTTTCCGGAGAGATACTCTATGTCTTCCGGGGAGAAAAGGATGACCCGATGGTCCAGCAGGCGCCCGATGGGGCCAAGCCTCAGTGAGGTGGCCAGAAATGGCGGATCCTAAGGGCTTTGAAAGACTGGAGCTTGCCGAGGCTGTTATAGTTGAGGGGAGAGACGATGTCTCAGCGGTGGAAAGGGCGGCAAAGGCCCTGATCATACCCACCCATGGCTACGGAATAAGGCAGGAGACCCTTGATATTATCGCCAAGGCGTATCATAATCAGGGGATAATCATATTCACTGACCCGGACAGGGCTGGAGAAAACATAAGGCGCAGGCTGACGGAGCTTTTCCCCTGGGCAAAGCAGGCCTTTCTTCCCAGGGAGGAGGCTGAAAAGGCCGGGGATATAGGCATAGAAAACGCAAGCCCCAAGGCCATAAAGGAGGCCCTTCTTCTTGCAAGGGGACCTGCAGCTGATGGCTGCTGCTTCGGCGGCATGGGCGGAAGGCTTGGAGGCTCTGAGGGCGGCGAAAAGGAGCGGAAAGCTCCGGAGCCCGTAACCATGGAGGACATGGATGCTCTGGGCCTTGCAGGAGGCAGCGGCTCCATGGAGAAAAGGGCGGCAGTGGGACGCGTGCTTGGCATAGGCACAGGCAACGCCAGGGCCCTGCTTAAAAAGATAAACGGCTTTGGCATCTCAAGAGAAGAGCTGGCGGAAGCGGTAAAGCAGATCGAGTAACAATGAGCAAGAACCACAGGAATCACAATTCGAATAATATCGGCGGCTACAGGGCCAAGAAGGCCCTGGGGCAGAATTTTCTTGTGGATGAAAGCGTCATCGCGGATATAGCGGATGCCGCAGGCATAGATGAAAACACCCTTGCCATAGAGATAGGCCCCGGAATGGGAGCCCTTACGGAGGAGCTGGTGAAAAGAGCCGGCAGGGTGGTGGCTATAGAGCTTGACCAGGAGCTGATCCCCATACTCAGGGCAAAGTTCTTCAGCAGTCCCAATCTGGAGATAATAAACGAAGACGTGCTGCAGGTGGACATGGCCTCTCTGATAGCCTCCAGAGCCTCAGAAATGCCCCTCCCACAGCCGAAAGTATGCATACTGGGGAATTTACCCTACTATATAACAACGCCCATAATCATGGGCCTGCTGGAGGCGCATCTTCCTGCGGACAGCATCACGGTGATGGTGCAGAAGGAGGTGGCGGACCGCATGGCCTCGGGTCCCGGGGGCAGGGACTACGGCGTGCTGAGCCTGTCAGTCGCCTACTACTCCCGCTGCGAATTCGTGCGGGATGTAGGCCCCGAGTGCTTCAGGCCCCAGCCAAAGGTGGATTCTGCGGTGGTAAAGCTCAGCCTTCTTAAGGAACCCCCTGTGGCAGTCCGCTCAAAGGATCTGCTCTTTAAGACCATCAAGGCGGGCTTTGGTCAGAGGCGCAAGACCCTGGCCAACTCACTGGAGGGAGGAGGTCTTCCCAGAGATTCCATCTCTACGGCGCTGAGGGCGGCGGAAATAGACCCAAAAAGAAGGGCGGAGACCCTGAGCCTGGAGGAATTTGCAAGGCTCTCGGACGCGCTCATGGACGCAGGGGCGGTCTAAGCCCCGGCCGCAGACAGGCGGCATCACCAAGTAACGATAATTCTGGGCCGTTCGGCCTTTTAGGAGGAAATCATGTTAGATATCAGATTTGTCAGGAATAACCCCGACATAGTAAAAGAAAACATTAAAAAGAAGTTCCAGGATGAAAAGCTGCCCCTGGTGGACGAGATAATCGCCATGGACGAGGAGGTCCGTGCGGCCAAGACCCGCGGCGATGAGCTCAGAGCCAGCAGAAACAGCCTCTCCAAGCAGATCGGCGGCCTCATGAAGGAGGGCCGGAAGGCTGAAGCCGAGGAGGTCAAGAAGCAGGTAGCCGAGATGGCAGACGAGCTGGCGGCACTGGAGGAGAAGGAAGAAAAGCTGGGTGAGGAGATAAAGACCCGCATGATGGTCATACCCCAGATCATCGATCCTTCCGTACCCATCGGCCCCGACGACAGCCACAACGTGGAGATCGAAAAGTTCGGCGAGCCCGTGGTCCCCGAGTGGGAGGTCCCCTACCATGTGGACATCATGGAGAGCTTCAACGGCATAGATCTGGACAGCGCCCGCCGCACCTCCGGCAACGGCTTCTATTATCTTAAGGGCGACATCGCAAGGCTCCACAGCTCCATTCTGTCCTACGCCAGAGACTTTATGATCAACCGCGGCTTTGAATATTACATCCCGCCCTACATGATCCACGGCGATGTGGTGAAGGGCGTCATGAGCTTCGCGGAGATGGAGAACATGATGTATAAGATCGAGGGCGAGGACCTGTACCTGATCGGTACCTCCGAGCACTCCATGATAGGCAAGTTCATCGGCCAGCTGCTGGACAAGTCCGAGCTGCCCCAGACCCTCACCAGCTTCAGCCCCTGCTTCCGCAAGGAGGTCGGTGCCCACGGCATAGAGGAGCGCGGCGTGTACCGCATCCACCAGTTCGAAAAGCAGGAGATGGTGGTGGTCTGCGAGCCCGAGGATTCCCCCATGTGGTTCGATAAGCTCTGGCAGAACACCGTGGACTTCTTCAGGACCCTGGACATCCCCGTAAGGACCCTGGAGTGCTGCTCCGGAGACCTGGCAGATCTTAAGGTCAAGTCCCTGGATGTGGAGGCCTGGAGCCCCAGACAGCAGAAGTACTTCGAGGTTGGCAGCTGCTCCAACCTGGGCGACGCTCAGGCAAGGCGCCTTGGCATCCGCGTCAAGGACAAGGAGAAGGGCAACTATATCCCCCACACCCTGAACAACACCTGCGTGGCGCCTCCGAGAATGCTCATCGCCTTCCTGGAAAACAACCTTAAGGCCGACGGCAGCGTCTCCATTCCTGTTGCTCTCAGACCCTACATGGGCGGCCAGGAAAAGCTGGTTCCGAAGAAATAAGGCATCATCGCCTATCGGCGATAAACGATAAAACAAAAGATCCCCTTGGGCTCAGTCCTGAAGGGGATCTTTCTGTTAAATAAGATAAATGTATTTTAAGGATGCTGCAGTTATTCTGCCTTCTGCCTGTTCATCCTGTCCATTGCAAGGCAGAGCAGTATGCAGACGGCCATCATCAGAGCAAGTGAAATGAATACGATGTGAAAATTCCCGGTATTGTCGTAGATGATGCCTACCATGGGCGAGCAAACCAGGCCGGCGACGCTGCCTATGGCAGTAAGCAGTCCCTGGTATTTTCTTGTGCCTTCATAGCCCAGTGCAGCCATGCACATGCGGTTGGCTGACATGTTGGTCAGGCCGTAGATCATGCCGTAGCACAGAGTGCCGATGCAGATGACGGCGGTGTACTGGGGCAGGAAAAGGAAGAGCAGCATGGCGGCACCCACACCCAGCTCGCAGACCGAGGTGGCCTTCCAGGTGCCAATGCGGTCGCAGAGGGCGCCGTAGATGAGCTTGGCGGCTATGCTTCCGAACATCAGAAGCGATGCCATGGAGGCGCCGAAGGCCTCGCTGTAGCCCTCGCTCTGGGCAAAAATGCTCAGATATGATACGAAAAGGTTTGCCACCCGGGAGGATGCCACAAGCAGCACCAGTATCACCAGGGCAGCGAAGGAAGCCTTCGCCGGACTGATCTCAGAGCCGGAGCCGGCTGTCTTTCCTGAGGCCGGCCTTTTGAATTCACCCTCGGGCACAGGCCTTCTGAAAAGAAAATAGAAGGAGGGCAGGGTGAAGCAGGCTGAGATCAGGATGAGTATCAGTATGCCCTTCTGAAAGGAGAAGGTCCTGCAAAGGAAGGAGGACAGCGGGTTTGAGATCATTCCTCCAAGACCTGTAAAGGCAGCGGAAATGCCTATGGCGGTGCTGGTCCTGTAATGTATCCACTGGTTCAGCATATAGGGGGTGATGATGCTTATGGTAGAGACCGACAGCCCTATAAGGAAGCGGGCGATAAAAAACAGCGGCGTTTCGGCAAAGAAGCCAAGCATAAGGAAGCCTGCCACTCCTGCAAAGTACATGCCCTCGAAATAGAGCTTCTTGCCCTTCTGGGGCAGCTTGTAGATCACAGGGCCCAGCAGGGCGGAGCCCAGTATGGTGGCAGCGTAGCCGAAGCTGGTGTAAAGGGAGATGCGGGTCATGGGGAAATTGTATATGGCTCTGACTGAAGCCAGCACCGAGGTCTGGCTGTTGAACAGGAAGCCGCCCAGCCCCATATAGTAAAGGCAGACCCCAAGCAGGACCAGCTTCTGGTCCTTTGAATACTCTTTTATAAACATTATTGTCCTCCGAGCGGGTAAAAATATCGTTCAACCATTTATTTTACTACATTCAGCCCCTTGTGAACAGCAGACCCACGAAGATGTTGCCTATATCTAAAACAGATAGCAAAGTACAAAATAATCTATTTTTAATATGAAAAATACTTGCTACAATAATAGTAGCTGTTTGTAATTTTTTAATCGTATCTGGAGGAAAAAATGGCTGAAAAGAAGACGCTACAGTTCGACTTCAACCCGAACTACTGCAAGTCCTGCGGTATTTGCTACGGGCTGTGTCCAAAGCAGGTTCTCGGTCCTGACGAAGAGGGAAGACCTCAGGTCGTCAACAGAGAGGCTTGCATTCTCTGCAAAATGTGCGAGCTCAGATGCCCGGACTTTGCAATTCGTGTGAAGGGAGTTTAATACCATGGCTGAATACAAGATTATGACAGGCAATGAAGCCCTTACACATGGCGCTATCGCTGCAGGAATGAGATTCTTTGCAGGATACCCCATCACCCCCGCTACTGAGATCGCTGAGCTCTCCTCAGAGCTTCTGCCCAAGGTAGACGGAACCTATATGCAGATGGAAGACGAGCTTGCCGCAGCAGCTGCCATTCTTGGCGCATCCGCTGCAGGAAAGAAAGCTATGACTGCCACCTCCGGTCCCGGATTTACCCTTATGCATGAAAACGTTGGCTACGGCATGGCTACCGAAATTCCCTGCGTAGTAGTAGACGTTATGCGTCAGGGCCCCTGCCAGGGCGTTGCTACTCTGCCCGCACAGGGCGATTTTATGGCTGTTAAGTGGGCCGCCCACGGCGATCACCCCGTAATTGCCATCGCTCCCAGCTCCGTAGCAGAGACCTACACCGAGATCATCAGAGCATTCAATCTCTCCGAAAAATACCGTACACCCGTATTCTTCGTAAGCGATGCTACTCTGGCTCACATGAGCGAAAAGATCCGCATTCCCGACGCATCCGAGCTCGAGATCGTTGAAAGACCTCAGCCCACCTGCGATCCTGACGAATATCTGCCCTTCAACATGGAAGACAACGGCATCGTACCCATGGCCAACTTCGGCTCCGGCTACAGATGGTTCGCTTCCGGACTTATCCACGACGACACCGGTTTCCCCGTAAAGACCGGCAACACCGTGGCAATTGAAGGCGCTTCCCGCCACCTGCTTGGAAAGATCGAAGACAACATCGAAGACATCCAGAAGTGGGAAGAGTACAAGTGCGATGACGCTGAGATCCTCATTCTCTCCGTCGGCCTCGTATCCCGCTCCGTAAAGACTGCTATCGACGCTGCCAGAGAAGAAGGCATCAAGGTCGGTCTCTTCAGACCCATCACCCTGTGGCCCTTCCCCGGAAAGAGATTCGCAGAGCTCACCGCTAAGGCAAAGACCGTTATGACCTGCGAAATGAACCTGGGACAGCTCTCCGAGATCGCTGCTCAGTACACCGACAGAGATCAGAAGATCGTAGCCATCACCCAGAGCGACGGTACCGTTATCCAGGCAAAGAAGATCCTCAACGCTATCAAGGAGGCTAAGTAAAATGTCCGAGCAGCACGTATATGATAAATATTTCAGAGCTGACAAGCTCAAGACCATGTGGTGCCCCGGCTGCGGCAACGGCATCGTGCTCCAGTCCCTGGTAAGGGCTCTGGAGGAGACCGGAACACCCCTTGAAAAGACCGTAGTTATCAGCGGTATCGGCTGCTCCAGCCGCGCTGTCAACTATCTGAACACCTGCGCACTGCACACCAACCACGGCCGTGCTATCGCATTTGCAACTGGCGTTAAGATGGCTAACCCCGATCTTAAGGTTGTAGTTATCACCGGCGACGGCGACTGCACCTCCATCGGCGGCAACCACTTCATCCACGCCTGCAGAAGAAACATAGACATCACCGTAGTCTGCATCAACAATAACAACTACGGCATGACCGGCGGACAGTATAGCCCCACCACCCCCACCGGCGCTCTCACCAAGACCACCGTTTACGGAAACATCGACACTCCGTTCGATATCTGCAATCTGGCCAGCGCCGCAGGTGCCACCTATGTGGCAAGAAGCCTTACCTACAATCCTGTTCATCTTAAGAACACCCTCA